>Ga0209780_1005485_pt1 | contig 10024 bp, 3 predicted proteins | sample WorMetexBAHAMAS2_FD_187384 | JGI IMG/M metagenome (GOLD analysis project Ga0209780, IMG submission 187384) | Marine gutless worms symbiont microbial communities from Max Planck institute for Marine Microbiology, Germany - Inanidrilus exumae... | ecosystem: Host-associated > Annelida > Digestive... | reverse complement strand
CCCCCTTTCAAGCAGCACAATTTCGACCAATATTCGCTCATAGCGCATCAACCGTGAGAGCTAGCGAAAACAGTTCAATTAGCACTAATAGGAAGTCGACCACGCGCTTTCCAGCGAGCCATAGATGAACCGTGTACGTTACCCCTAAGTCCCCCACAGGGTGGCAGAAAACGCGATTTTGCTATTTTTTCAGTAAATTTCAACTTCTGTCGAAAACGTATGCTGCAAAGTTTCTTTATGTGAAAACATCCAGCAGCAAAGTTGTAGCTACATCATTCCTTTATTTAACGGTCCATAGATGGATTGCGGGCGACGTCCCTATCTACCTAAAATTTGCGCTCAAAGTGACCCACCCCGTCAGAAAACGCCGATTTCGACAGATTTCGCTTAATAGTGCAGCAGCCGTGAGAGCTAGCGAGAATTGCAATTATCGCTGATGGGAAGTCGACAACGCACTTTCCATCGAGCCATAGATGAACCCTGTGCGTTACCCCTAAGTCCCCCAAATGGTGGCTCAAAACCAGAATTGTTACATTTGGCGTTGCCTTTCATTTCTTCGTTGCAGGTAATTGTAGACATTTCAAAGTTAATACGTGGGTTGAACATAGCAAGTCCCAGCCTACGGACGACAAGCTGTCCCTGAAAGGGGCGTGGTCACTGTCACGTGACCTCTTTAATTTTTGGAAAATAAGCAATAATATCTCGAAAATGGTACGAGATAGCCTCATAGTTTCTATTAAATTCGAATAGGAAGTCGTATACGCTCTATCGAATGGTTATGTTGCGGATGAACTTGTGTGACCCCTAAGCACGTTAAACCACCTCAATTTCTACATTTTGCATTGCTTTATGCATCTACATAATTGGTGAACTGATCACAAAGATTACAAATTTGATGTACATGTTGAATGTGCAAGTCACAGCCTACGGACGACAAACTGTCCCTGATAGGTGTGTGATTAGGTCATGTGACCCACTACAAAATTTGGGGGCTCCAATCATATCACTAATCATATCACTGGAACGGCTGAACCTAAAGTCGTCAAATTTTGTACACGAGTAGGATATATCAATTCTAGCAACTGGATGACATATCACCAACAAAAAAATGTGGTTATGGTCACGTGATCGTTATAAAATTTTATCCGTTTGTCGTGATGCAGCGCGTCGTGCGGGTATGTCAGCAACAGCTGAGCTACTTGTCTTGGCAGTTATGCTCCAGCTGTTTTTCAACCATACACAGAATAGATACAGTGAAGCTTGATGCAGTGTCATCCTTAGTCCCTTTCCTTGAGGTATTTTGTTTCAACTGGCTGGCCCACCATTTAGAAATGCTTGAAAACAGAGATTCATTAATTAGTGCATTAAATTCATGTAGTTGCATCAAATTTATAATTGCTATTGCTATATGACTGTCATGTTAAAGTTGTCTTAGTGGGAATATTATAAAAGTTTTATCAAGGGAATATGGAATTTTGCCACACCGTATACATAAATAGAGATATTGGTATAAGGTGATGCAATTTTGTTTTTACTGTAGGTTACCAATTGTACAAGCAGGAACATTTGCGTTGTTGGTGCCTACATTGTCATTTTTGAATCTGCCTGAATGGCAGTGTTCTAAAGATTTATTAAATTCTGGTCAGTATGCTGTGTTTGTAATAATTCCATTAATAATAATACTCATTGTGAGTGAAGTGGCAATGATTTGGCAGTCACAAGTCACTGGTTCTTGTTGAAATGCACTATCAGCAACTTGTACATTGTGACTGTGCCACATTTTCTTTTATTGATATGTCTACTGAAATGATGCTGATACCCGTCGAAATGGAGCCTTTGGAGCCACCGTCGTTTCAAGCAATAACATAAATATATCGTCTATCAAAGAGTGCTGCACAGTAATCTGTGTTAGTCATAATCTTGTCAACTGCTGCGCAACTGTATGAAAAATCACACTTGAAGGTCACTCAGCATAATTGGAAATGACACTGATATCACTTTCTGTTCGCAGTATGTAGTAGCAACGTCACTGTTTTGCACCATTTCTGAGATAGTAACAATTTTACAGGATATGTGACTGTCTGTGACTTTGAGAAGTCCTTAAGCGTCGATACAACATTAAGGGCCGGTTTTTCCACCGCAAATTAATCTTCCGTTAACTTAATCACCAATTATGTTTGGCAGATAATTGTCGATTAACTCAAATGTCGTTTTTCTACCACCAGTTATGGTCAGTCGTCAATTAAATCGTCCATTATCTTAATTGCTGATTTTTCGCCATTTAAGTTGTTAATAGCCGATTAACAATGACGGGTGTGCAGAGTTTTTTGCTTTTTCCCCGTCTTAGCTACATGTTTTTTTTGTTCTTTTTGTCTTTTATGTAGCTAGTTAAGTTACTTTGAGCGAAGCGAATGCGTCGTTTTGCCACGGAGGAATCCGTTTCAGGAATATGATGATGCCAGCTAAATGCCGCCAGTGCTTCAGACTGTCGAAGTTCACCATCACGAAACTGCTGGACGAGATACATCATGTCGGCAAATATCACAAAGGGGTCATTCTGCGATTACGAAACCTGTAAAGCCGTGTAGCGTCTTAGCGACGGCCGACGGCTGTGTAAACACATCGGACGGTGACGTCATTGCGTTGCTGTTCAATTTAGGTCACTCCTACAGCCAATCAGTTAATCCAACATTCGCTAATCGCCGATTTACTAATTGGAGATTGAAAATGCATAGAAAAACGCAACTTGGTTGATCGACGATTAGCTTCGACCATTAAATTAATCGGAGATTACATAATCAGAGATTAAAGTTAATTTAATTTGCGGTGGAAAAACTGGCCCTTAATAATAGTGATGCCTTTTTAAAGATTCCTGTGTACACATATTTTAGCTGCAGTGACCTTGAGGGACACTCAAAGTAACTGATATTGGTGCCACTTGATAGAACACATGATTTCCTACAGCTGGGCGCCGTGTGGGTCCAAGGGCTGTAAGTAAGTGGGTAAGTGTCTAAGTAAGTTAAGTAAGTAAGTGACAAATTTATAAAGTGCCGATAACAGGCCAGAGGTTGTAGGAGGCGACCAAACCAGGCTTTAGTTTTTTGGGTTCATTTTATGTTGTTGTATATTTTGTTATGGATGCATGTTGCTTTTGTTGTTTGTTTTTCAGTACTTAGCCAAGAGATTGGCTGGGAAGAACATTTCTAAAATTACCTATTTTGTGTCAGGTGGGACGTAAAACCTTAACTCGATCAATTAATCCTACTGCCAGGTACTGTTCCTTATAGATTTCCATGGCAGTCTGATGCCGCCTGTGTTGTTTGTACTAAGTACAACATGCCAGTTGCCACTGATGTGCCCCTGACAGAACTGCCTCTCCTGCAATATACAGCATCTGAATGATGATGACTGTATGGAGGTTAGAAGGGAAAATAATCAGAACTGTTCTGTGCTGTATTGTGTACAACAGTTGTGCAAAATGATATGCACACACATGTGAACAGTTCTAAAATTTGCATGTTGGTTTAGGTTGAGATTTCGTTTCTTTGTGTTTGTTTAGGTTTGTGTCTTTGTGTTAGCATAGGTCATTTTATTTCTGTGTTCCTTGCTTTTGCTGTCTTGGGTTTTGTTTCGTCAGTACCAAGTCAAGAGATTGGCTGTGCAGAACGTTTCCGAAATGACCTATTTTGTGTCAGATGGGACGTAAAACTAACTCAGTCAATCACTAAGGCTGAAATTTTTTGAGGCCAAAAACAGAAAAAGTTGCAGTCAGATCGCAACAGAAAACACAAAATTCACTGTGAATTTGCGGACACGATCACGTCAATACAAACACATTACATTAACTGTTTATCCGTCACATCAAAAGCAATCCCAGCGCCAGAGGTTACAGTCGAAAATAATGCATATGCCGTAGATAAAATATTTCTATCACCAAGCAACAATGCAAAAAGGGATGTTCCGCCGGTCCGCCGGATATATATCTGACAGACATGGCGTATGGAATTTTTTTTAGTGTGCCGGATATATCCTTTGCGCTGGGCGGTGAAGTGGTAAATACAGGTTTTAGGTGTGAAAGTAGAATGTTGTTTTAAAGGTGGGACGTTTTTTTGAGACACAGTGTAGAACGCTGTTTTTGCTTTCAGTAACAAACAACATTAACTGGCAGAGTAGTCAAAGGACTAGTAAGTTAATTGTTTAAGTGTGTTGCATCAAATCAGTCATTGATTTAACATTAGTTGCTATGCCACAGTCTTATTCCGTCAGTAATGCCATAAAAGCCCACAACTGCACATTGTCATATTCGTGGCGATTTGTGGCAAAACACCAGAATTTGCAGTAATGGCTCAAATTTGCTAATTTTGTGACTCTTGCGATAGCCACAAAAATTTACAGCCCTGGTGATCACCCCATAATGTGATTTGTACATATTAATTTACAAATCTGTGATGAGTGCAGATAAAAATGATAAGCACTGTCTCATCGTTGCAAAATCGACAGGATATGTATAACAAATGATATTTAATACATTGATCTAAAAGCACCTGATTATACCTAAAATGACTAACGCTGCACTGATGATGGAAATACCCCTTCAGCTGCTGTTGCTTTAGCAGTTGCTTCATGCTTCAGCGAATGTTAGTTACATTTTTCCAGGTAGTGAATATATCCTTTCAGTCTGTAGTGCTTTTGAAACGTCACGTTTTACCTGTTGAGCAAAAACTATTAAGTTATGCAGATAAAACTATCATAGTACGCCCATAAACTCTTGAAAATTTCATGTGGATCACTCAAGGGTATGATCCTTTGATCAGCTTACCCTCTGGGCAATGCTGCTGGTATAATGTTTGTGTGAGGTAGTGTCTGATTTGCTGATTTATGTTGATGTTGTAGGGAATGCTTCAGCGAATGTGAGTTATATTGTTCCAGGAAGTGATGCACATAGAGAGATGTGGATGCTCAGACTTCGTGAGGTCATTGCTTCGCCCGCGGGAGCGGTGGCAAAGTATTGTAATGAGCGCGTATGTGTGTGTGTCTGTGTGTGTGTCTGTCCATGAGCATATCTCCCGAACCACACCCGTGATCTTTACCGACAATGCATTGTACAGCATAGCATTTGGGACCCATACGAAAACGGCTAAACCGATCGAGATGCCATTTGGTGTAATGACTTGGGTGGGCCGTATGTATCGTGTGTTAGATGGGGAAAATCGATTACTAGTTACTTTTAGTCTATTTTGTCTGACAGTCTGACACCCAGTTTCGGGCGTGATATTCATCAGCTTGCTCCTCCAGATTTCCGTAGCAGTACGATACCGCCTGAGTTCTCTGTGCCAAGGCGCTGTGTTAACGATGCAACATGCCAGTTGCCACTGACGTGCCCCGACAGCACAGCTAGGCATGGCTAATGGCAGACCGATAGATGGAGCCGTCACATGTGACGAGATGAACTCCAGCGCTCCCCAGCATTCTAGCTTTGACTAACTGTTGGCTCCAGACCTTGTAAACACAGAAGAGCATTGCCATATTGACCCTTCGGGAGTCTGAGGTGACGACTTTGGACCTAGCAGTAATGGCAAGAAGCAGCGTTTTAACTTCGTCATCTGTACGTGTGTGATTGTGCAGGTCATACAACGTGATTCGCTGACCTCCACACGTGTAGCTGACCTGTGTAGTAACAGTTTTCACTGTGTTACAGTAACAGCGAACAGATGGATTTACATAAGCATATTTTTTCTTCAAGCTTATTTTTTCTTTGGCATTGACTTATTTAGACAACAATAAAACTTAATTGAAAAGTAACTACACTGTGTCTCAAAAATTTACCACCTTTAAACTTTCTGCAACTTTGTCAAATCTTAACCAATTTTCAAAATGTTTGCACTGCTGGAAAGCGTAAGAAATTTGCTACAAAACCCATACGACATTACCAACTGCTACACAACCGTGGGAAATTGAAAATTCAAATTTTCTGCAGATATGGAAGAAAATGCAACCAAATTGCATTTTTAATGGTTTTTCACTTTGTTATTCATCCACAAATTTTGATATTTTCGGTGTTTAAAATAGCGAGCCAATCCCCATATCCCCATACTAATTGTAAATAAAATTTTTTGTGTCACTGTTCTTTTACTTATTTACTTTTGCAATCAATTTGTGGCACCGGAACCCCACGTGGGGCCGGGGTACTCCTTTCCTGCCTTTTTTACTCCCTTGTCCATTCACTTCCTCATCTTTTGCTCTTTTTTACTTTTTTCCTTTTCTTGTTCGCTTTGCTCATTCTCTTTTTGAGACAGTGAATGATTTAGTCTTGAGTCAAGAGGACAAGCCGCAGACCCACAGGACTGTCCGTGAGATATCACGGGAGACAGGTATTCATCGGTTGTCTGTGTTTCGGATTATTTGTAATGACTTGCATCTGAAGTGTTTTAAGAGGCGCCGTGCACAGGAGCTGACAGACGCGAACTGCGCTGCTCGCATGAAGCGCGCTAAGCTTCTGCTTCAAAAGTTCCCGCAGTCTGCCACTGACTTTGTCTTCTTTACGGACGAAAAAGTGTTCTCAGTCGCTTCACCTGACAATCAGCAGAACGACCGCGTCTACGCACACTATGACACAAGGAAGTGCAGCATTGCCACTGATCGCTTGCTGCGTTGTCGCCCGACGTTCAGCAAGTCGCTGATGGTCTCAGTGGCCGTGTTAAAGCTCGGCTGTTCTCCACTCTTTTTCGTTGAGCCAGGCGTAAAGGTCGATGGTCGCTATTACCGGGACGTGCTACTGAAACCGCAGATGCTGCCAGTCATGCGCCGTATTGCTGGTGACACGTACGTGTTCCAGCAGGATAGCGCCCCAGCTCACAGCGCTCGTGACACTGTCCAGCTACTGCAGCAGGAGACTCCAGAGTTCATTGCACCCGACCTGTGGCCGCCGAACAGCCCACACTTGAACACGGTCGACTACCGTGTCTGGGTCTCATGCAGGAACGAGTTTACAAGACTGCAGTGCGTGACACAGCTGACCTCAAGCAGCGCCTCATTGAGACTTGGTCGGGCATTCCACAGACTGCCATCGAAGAAGCCATTGACGAGTGGAGGCTACGACTGCGAGCTTGCAAAGGGACGTCCCTTCGAGCACTCGCTGTAACCAACCGGCTCTTTTCAGAGCCACCCACATTTTATCAAAAAAATATCTATGCCTTCGTAAGCTTAAATATTTTGTTAACACATAAATACACTCAGCATTTACAGTTACACACGTAGAGGAATTAAAATTGGTGCACTCAAAATGAAATCTGTTTGCATTTTCTTCCACATCTGCTAACTATCTGCAGAAAATGTGAATTTTTTATTTCCCAAGGTAGTGTAGCAACATGTCTAAGGTGAGATGGGTAGTGTCGTATAGGTTTTGTAACAAATTTCTTACGCTTTACAGCAGTGCAAACATTTTGAAAATCGGTTAAGATTTGACAAAGTTACAGAGAGTGTAAAGGTGGGACCTTTTTTGAGACACAGTGTAGTTACTTCTAAAAGCTACTTGTAGTTGTAACTAGGTACTTCTCAGTTGAAGTAACTAGAGGCAGTAACTGGTCACTTTTTAACTGTATTAACTAGTAACTTACTCAACACTGAACACTGGTGGTCCTATCTGGGATCTGCATGTGCAGCATGCCAACAAAGCAGCGCCAACTACGACAAATAACTGAAGAAACTGGAAAATAGCAAGTTTGTTTCCTCACAGTGGTTTTAATTGCGAGTCTGATATATATTTATTTATTACGCACAAGTGCAGCACTACAAGCAAAAAAGAACACAAATGCCTATAGAGATGAGATGTGAAGAATTTTATGAAGACACGACACACCATGTGTCGAAGGCGTGCAACCCATGTCTCAGACCATACGTGAGGTAAAACCGTATACAGCCTTGTGTCAGTGTGCAGATATGCTTCTCCAACGGTGTCTCTGACAGTGACTCACTAGTATTAAAATGAGATGAACGCTGCCTGATGTGTGACTTTATTGAACACCTCCACTTGACTGGATTCATACTGGATTCGGCCGCCAAACGTAGCACACGGCACAGAAACAAAAACTAAGGAAAAACTAAAAACAAAAACCGATTAGCTCAGAAGAAACGGTGCAGGCAAAAGTAGGTGAAGGCAGTCCAGGAGGAAGAAGTGGAACTACGGGGGATAGGATTTGTGAAACAGGTAGGTTTTAAGCCCAGAGTGAAAGAGAGAGGGAGTAGAGTGGTGAAACAAAAGAGGAAGAAGTGATAGGTGAAGGAATAGGTGAGTCTGAAGTGGAGGAACTGGTACCAGAATGAGGTTGAAGAAGAGATAAAGGTAGTTGATTCCAGAGACACGGTGAAGCGTACCGAAAGGAGCGATCAGTAATTTTAAGAGGGGATGATGTAGGTGGCCGAGCAAGAGTAATGATGGATGAAGAGCGAGTACTACGAGGACACTGAACAGAGATGAGGTTATGAAGGTATGAAGGTTGGGTAATTGTGAGAACTTTGTAGGTAAGAGCTTGTATTCGATGAATTCATTGATTCTGAGCCAGTGGAGAGAACATAGGATGGGAGTGATATGGCAGGACTTAGGGGCTTTAACGACAGTCCGAGCAACAGAGTTTTGGATTTGCTGGAGACGGGATAATTGATAATTAGGTAGTTTTTATTAGAGAGAATTATAGTAGTCAGGTTTGGAGTGAACGATAGAGGTAGCAATGGTACAGGCAGTTGAGGAATCGAGGTAAGGCCGGATACAGCGAAGCAGACGAATGTGATAGTAGCAGGCGGGGCGGGTTGACGGATTTCATGATGACGAAGATGATGATTGTCAGAATAAACTGTCTGAAAATAAATTAAAGGTAAAACATTAAGAACTGACAATCATCAAACATTTCAGAAAATGGCCATATGAACACGCTTATAAACTGCAGGAGATGGTGTTCGTTTTGGAACATAAAACGCCGAACGGTTGATAAAACCGTTCTGCAAGTTGAAGACGAAATGATAAAGACGGTGTGATAATGTTAATTATTAAACCGAAAAAAATTGGTGACGCAGTTAACTGCAGACTGCTGCAATGAAAAGATTTTCCAAAACATGATGTTTTGGAATGTTGATGGTGCTGCAGTTGTTGCTAACACTGCCAGTTGGATCGTGTTCTTGTGAGACTGTTGAGCTTTCATTTAGCTGCCTAAGACCGTAGACGCCTGGAAACCTGGACTCGTCCTGGAGCAAAGGAGGGAGAAGGGTCTGTAGGAAATGGACGACTGACCTTCACTGTCTTATGGACAAATCCAACGCTGTCTCTTTGCCTCCTCTGTTTTGCCATCCTGGCTGCGACACCGATGACGGCATTGTGTGAGATTTTTAATTTGCTGCATTTTCGGTTGACGGCCCAAAGGGGTGCATGGCCCAAGTAGCCCAATGGTAAATACGCCCATGGAAGGAGGTAAGTAGGCTTGAGCAGCTTGTCAGGTATTTCTAAATGCGCCCCCTCTAGGCGTGGCCTACTGTCTAACTAAGCCCGGACTGGAACTTATTCAGTGCCACTGCCAGTCCAACTGGTCTGCCGTTCAGCGCCCGGCCACCTGATCGACACTTCTGCAGCGTCAGCCAGGAGACTTAGTCACATCTGTCTGCTTCGGCTGTCATGTCAGCGCGGCTGATACCTGGACGCTGCTAATCAAGGCATCAGCAACAGTCACAGTTTATAGAGGGCACCATTGAACCCTATTACCTGCCCGGGATTAACTTTCTGTTCATCATGTGCATAGGAGGGCTTCCTGCCTACCAGCACCAACGTCTGCAGTCGGTCCTCAATGCTGCCGCCAGAGTGGTTCGTCGTTCGTCTAGATACGACCACATCACGCCGATACTGCGCGACCTGCACTGGTTAAAGTCTCCGGTCGACTTCAAGATCGGTGTGCTGGTTTACCGTTGTCTGCACGGTCTTGCGCCGCAGTACTTGTCGGACTACTTCCAGCGCGTCGTGGACACGAACCGTCGTCGTCTC
>Ga0209780_1005484_pt1 | contig 10025 bp, 5 predicted proteins | sample WorMetexBAHAMAS2_FD_187384 | JGI IMG/M metagenome (GOLD analysis project Ga0209780, IMG submission 187384) | Marine gutless worms symbiont microbial communities from Max Planck institute for Marine Microbiology, Germany - Inanidrilus exumae... | ecosystem: Host-associated > Annelida > Digestive... | reverse complement strand
TCAGATTTTTGAAATTCGTCCTCGTTTTCCGTCACGTGACCTCTGAACTTTGGTCCTAACCACGTCTGACGGCCCTAGTCTGCCCTAGCGGAAGTCGACCGTCAGTCTCCGTACGGGACTAATTTTTATTTATTATCCACACATGTCGATAGGCAGGGTGTAGATATATCGGTTACTGTTTGTTTGTTTGTTTGTGTGTGTGTTTGTACGGTTACGGATTTCTCCGCCGAGGATAAAGCTAGCAAGCGGCGTCAAATTTTGCACGGCTTATCGGCGTCCAAGACAGGGAATAACACATTTTGCGGAACCTTTCTCCCCCACAGCCCCAAAATGGACGAATCGGCCAGCGCGTGAAGGACGCTGAATGTTCCAGTTGGTGGCTCAACGGCGTGCCTATGAAGTTCGCGAGGCGTGTGGACGTAGGATCGGCATGTGTGGACTGGATATACATACGAAGACGGACGAACTTGAGTCAATTTTTACTTTTTAAACGTTGTTAAATTTTGTCGATGTTATTATTTTTTTCGGGAAAAACGTGTAAAAAGTAACTTGCGGACATTGAAAATTCTAACGAGAAACACTTTAAAACAGCAAGGAAATAATATTAATTTTCTTCTGCAGAGCCGGTATTGATCGACAAGAGAATGCAGCGTAACGCAACGTCTGCATTGTAATGGTTTTGATTTTGACATCGTGAAATGCGACAACGCACGGCTTAATAGGCCTACGTAACGTGTATCGTGATAAATCCGAAATATCGGCGCCTCACTATGGAACCTCAGCAGCAAGTACTTACGGTCTGCTGTACGTCTGAAAGTCGTTGTCAATCATCTCCTTCTCTGGATTGTTTCCATTCTCTCGTTCCTTCTCGTCCACTGCACGTTAACATTTCACAGGCTGATTATAGTCGGTTGGTTGGTTAAGTTCAATGGCGCTTTTAAGTTTCAACACAATTTATATATCGCCCATTTGGAGTTATACAAACTAATACGATTGACGATGTTTATAATATTTTTCATGCTGACATTTTACAGTTCGTCAATAAGATACGATACGATGCGATATGGCAGATTAACAACATGCACTCATAAGTTGAAGAGATGGCCAGCTTAATCTAGCGCACGGCACAGAAACTAAAAAGTAAGGAAGAATAAAAACAAACCGAGTAGCTCAGAAGAAACGGTAACGGTCCAAGCAATTATAGTCCGTGAAGGCAGCCCGGGAGGAAGGAGTAAAACTACGACGGTAGCCTGGGTAGGCCTATAGATTTGTGAAGTTGTGTAGTTGTAGGAATAGGCCTAAAGTCTATAGAGTTTACAGGTATGTTCGACGAAAATACGTGTAAGTTGGAGCGCAAACACGACGATTTTACTGCCTGCATGGCCTTACTGACGGCATCTAGCACAATCAGAATACAGCAAAGACGTACGATAGAGTTATCCTCAATGATGTTAGCTACACCGTCTAGATCGTAGGCCTACTTCTAAGAGTCGGCTGAATCCAAGAACAATATGTACACGTAGACTATTCGTTTTGCATAACTGCATTCCACCATTACAGAGCAGACGAAAATATTCCACCAACAAGATAACGTAGATCTACAGATACACCGTGGGCCATAAATTCCAATGGGGTCACCCCAAAGGGGGCGCCAAATACAGGTGGGTTAGATTAAAATCGCCACAATGTACTTGCAACAGTTGTCGCGACGGTCGCAGCAACGGCCACCTCAGTCATGTAGGCCTACTGAATACACTGCAAGATCGCTGTCGCAACTCGCAACCATTTCACTGACTCAATGCAATCACCGCTACAATAATTGGCGGTTGTTTACAAAAATGACGCGTATTGTATAATTTCTGTATTTACTCTTGTAACTTGTGGTTGATGGTGATCGACGCGACACATACAGCCTACCTAGGTAAGTGTCACCGCGATTGCGCTGGACGTAGATGATGCAGCAGAAAAGAAGTATTAGCAGCAGCAGCAGCAGCACTAAGACGACAAATATCCACCACAGGTCAACGATTGACGTCCGACGTGACGGTGCTGCACAGATAGTTATACACGATACGGTTATAAAAACATACCGGGACAAACTAAAACTATCTCGTAAGTTGTATACCACCACCTACCCCACTCGAGAGTCGAACTGTTTAGTGCTACTGCTATATGTGAGCCCGATTTGTTTTTGGTTCACCAAAAAAAAAACAAATCGGGCTCACATAGCAGTAGCACTAAACAGAGAAAAATCATAATATTTAGCGAACGTGAACTCACGTTCGCTATATATGCTATCGCCCGTCCGTCGTCTGTCGTCTGACTTCTGTAACGTTCGTGCACTCTATACTCGGCCGGTTGAAATTTTCGGCAATGTCTCTATGCCGTTTGGTACCTTGGCCATCCGTTGACATTCACGGAAAATTTTACGGAGATCGTCCCAGGTGAACCCCGCCGTCGGGGAGTGGGGGGGGGAGTTAAACGCAAGAAGGGTAGCCAAATGCGATTTTGGACCTATCGAAGGCTATATCTCGCAAACGGTGTAATATAGGAGGTAAGTATTGATCAGTGATAGGAAGTCGTATATGAGATTTCGATTGGAACCAAAATCGGTGATCTTGAATGACCTTAAACTGCGAAATGGCCCTTATTTTGCGTTATTTCACCGAATTCGGTAGCTTCCGCGGGCGCATTGCGTAAAAGTGGCTAAAGATAAAAGTAAACTTTCTGCGACAAAAATGTAGCCCAAAGCATCTAGTTTTAGCGATATATCACTTAGGTTGATATCGTCAGGTTAGAATCATTGGGGTGTAAGTCGAATTTTTTATCAGTATTTGATATATTACTTACTGCTGTTTGTTCAATCCAATATAACCATGGCCAGTTGAGCACCAGCTCCACGATGTTGGCGCTCTCCAGGCGGCGCGGCTGTCGTAGGCTTAAGTACGCAAGACTTACTAATGAATTCTTGATCGTAGCATGTAATTTTGCGCAATTTTATAGTCTGTTAATTTGTTGAATCATTTAGTAGTCTTAATAATGATACAAGGAAATTAATCTACGCAAAATATTAAACTTAAATGATAATGTTATAATTGCGTAGGCCTACGTTAGATACCAATGTTAGTCTTTTATTACTATCTTATTTCACAATAACGACTACTGTCTGGTAATGGCGCGGTGGCGCAACGGGTACAGCGTTGGACTTGGGATCAACAGGTCGTGGGTGCAAATCCTACTCGCGGCAAAGCTGCGTAACAACCTTGGGCAAGCTGTTCACACCTATGTGCCTCTGTCACCAAGTAGTATAACTTGGTACCGGCTAAGGGGCTGTGATGCTCTGCGGCTGGGAAGGTAATCGCAGGCCTGGCGGAAAGTGGCCTACCGCCGGGTGGATGACTTGTACTCACCTGCGGGCAGTCAGCCTGTACACCGGCATCAGCTCCGGGCTCAACGCTGGATAACGAGTATTGGAAACATTTTCCTTTTTACAAGTAGTAATTTAATAAACGTCTGCAGTTCGAGAGCGCGACGCACACGAGATGAGATGAGCCGGAAATCTATAAAAAAGGCGAGGACAAACGGCATTTATTATTGCGGAACTGATAGCCTGATAGGATCTGAAATGAAAATAATAAATATCGACTGTGCCATGCAGCTGCTAAAAGGTCTTAAGCGACAATTTTTGCAATTTTCATTTTTGCAGATTATGATACTACACCTAATTACCCATCTCTCATGAAATTTTCACAATATATTTTTACTTCTATGAAACTGTCGAAACAGCGAGCCAGTCTTGATGTGCGGGAATTTTTCTTCAGTCAGCGTGATGCGAAATAGTGGAAAGTGTTACTACGAGACGTCACGTCATGGATGCTACGTTTGTGAACCAGTTCAAGAACCATCTGGACAAGTTGTGGCAAAGATATGGGCATTAAAACCACGACTTAACTAGCCCATCACTGAACAAGTACAAGTACCGGTAACTTTTAAAAGTTTTAATTTTTAGCATTATAGCACGGGCATGTCCGGGCATTCTAGTACTCTATACACTGCGAAAAATAGCCTTTACCCGGGAGTTTCTGATTACATATTCGTTGTGTGTCATAAAAATTTGTAATAATAACAACAAAATTTGTGTATAATGTAATAACTAGTAAGTATTAACATCTGCGTTTTACCAGCATAGTTGAAAACATGGCTGGCAAAGACGTTGATGAACTTTGTCATCGCTGGTTTGTGGAATATGATTGTTGGCGAATGTGGACAGTGTTTTCTCAATTTGGTTCCGTTGATGACATTGTGAATGCGAACCGCGCCAGTCTGATGAACCCGCGTCAGTACGCTGTAAATACCTGGAATCATGACGACGGTAAAGCCGATCAGTATCGTCTGCTGGTGTCCTTTATGTGCAAGATCTCGGAGGCAGCGAATGAGGAGTTGGCTGATGGTAATACTCAGCACGACGTCAGTCCACAACAAACCACTTTGGAAGACGCCATCGACCTTTTTGATGAGGTATCACGTTGTTACCGTGAAATACTTAAGTCTGGTGAACGGAACGACGTGAAGCTATGCTTGAAACGCCAAGCCGTCCTTGCGCCACTTCGTAAAAATGATCGAACTTTGGCTAAGGTAAAGATTTTTAGTTTTCCCAATATTATATACACAACCTTGTGTAGTATGCAATAGATTTATTTTATACTGAACGGATCAAAGGGCGTTGTGTATATAATAAATGTGTTGCAAACTGCACAACGTTGTGTATATAATCAAAGTGTCTATACACACGGCCGGCCGTGTGATGTTCGACTACCGTTTGACTATACAGACGGCCCAAAAATAATCAAACACGCAACTCTATTGTTTCTTTCTTTCTTTAATAAAAGAAATGTTTGCAGAGGCGCGGTAGCGGGGTTCGTGGGTGGGCCCGTTTTTCCGTTTTCTGGCTTTTTACCCATTTGCTGACAAGAATTCGATAGTAAGTTTATACTTTATCGTTGAAAGAGGGTTTTTTTGTGGGGATATATAAGAAAAAGGGGCTAGGTCTTTTGGGGGCATAATAGAGTTGCATGTTTGACTATTTTCAGTCAACGAAGAATAGTTAAATACAGCGTTGTGTATATAATAAATCTGTTGCATACTACACAACGTTTTGTATGTAATATCAATCTTTTTGTTTATGGTTATTTAGTAGGAAGGTGCGGTGTTGATAATTAATGAAAGCATTCGAAGGCTACCGAAAGCAAGTCTAATGATAAATACTGAAACGAAGTTAAAATGTTGCTTTACAAAAGCTGTGGAAAGCAAATGACAGGCACTTTTAATTAAGGTAGAACTATAATGCAAATGTTAGAACGATAAGTCTAGTGGTAGATCGAAGATCTCGCATTGGTACGTCCTTTTTTACTAGCTATCTCCTCCGCTATCTACAACGGAAGCAGGCAACTGACCACTGATTCGTAAACTAGGGCACAATATCTAAATTTGATCCGGCCAGATTTTTTATATTTGTCCTAGTTTTTGTGTCACTTGACTTTATATTTGGACGAAAACGTCAGTTGTGAAGAGTTGACCCTCAGTCCAGCACGTGCTAATTTATTTAAACATAAGATCTGTGAAGGGAACCCTTTTGCTGCCTTGCTCGCCGGATATTTCCGGCAGAGGAAATAAAGAATAATCCCCAGACTGCCGGATGAATCCGGCGACGCTAGGTAGGCTATACTTATCGTGATAATGTGCTATAATGCTGCCTGCGGTATTGGCTATTACCCACACACATACTACATATTATATTTTTTCCGGTCTGGCAGTACAAGGGTTAAACAGTTTATAAACAATGTTTTGTTACAACTGCTGTATGAACCCTGAGTACAGCCTTTCTCAGACCACTAGTTAGTCTGATAAGCCACCACCATTTGTCTCACTCCAACACTGCATTGGGGCGTGATGACTGCAGACAGCAGTGTTGCAGTGAGCATAAAAGATGGTGGCTTAGCACTTAGCATCGGCGTCGACTGAACTGTGGAACTGTTTGCACAAGTTCCTTGTGTATTGTGTCACTTTTGTGTGCAGCAGACTGCTGTTAAAGTTTACGCCATAGAAAACTGAGTATATTATTTCTATGGAGTGTGCAGATTTTGTCAATGACTTTTGTTTGCTAGGCTGTATTTGATCGACAGTGGAGACACTGGAAGAACTCGCAAGAGACGAAATGCCGCGATGAACTTGCATCTGCAATTTATAGTGATACTTCGCCTGTGAAGCTAATTCGAAGCTTTAATGAAGTCATTGTGAAATGTCAAGGTCTGTTGGAGAAGATAATGACCAGCTTGTCTAAGCCGTTCCTTTTGGAGGTAGCACAGCAGGTACGTGACAAAGTGGAATCTGCCAATGCTTCTTCTTCAGCATTACAGCCTTCAGCTGCTGAATCTGTTGTACAGACATCACCACGGACGCCATCAGCAAAGCCACGCACTGAGAAGACCTGCTTGGTCACAATTGATCGGTTGGCAGAGGAAGATGTAGAGATGTCACATGCTGCAAGATCACCCACTAAGCAGAGTGTGAAGCCAGCTGCAGCAACCGATGCAGTCTCTGAGAAAACAAAGACTGTTGCTAACGTGTCCCAATCACCGTCAAGGGCAAGGCAGTCCACATCCACCTCAAACGTTGAGTCAAGCGTAGAAATATCTGATGAGTCGGATACTGATTACCTTGATACTGATGAACTGTCTGACAATTACTGGCTTCCTTCAAGTAAATGGGCCAAGAGACGTGGTACAAAGAGGCCTTGGAGTGATGAGGAGGAGGAGTTGGTATACAAGGGTGTAAAGGAACATGGTGTAGGCAACTGGGCAGTGATTCGCAGCAAATTTCTGCAATATCGATCAAATGTCGACATCAAGGACAAATGGCGTACGATGAAAAGACAGGGTCGTCTAGAGGAACTGGCTCGCCAGTTTGGACCACTTAATTGAGTTACAGTTAATAGCACTTGTCGATAATAGTTGCTCACTAGCAAACTTTGGCCTGTGCTGCGCAAATGTTAACTTTTTTTGCCATAAATCCATGACAGTTGATAACAGCTTTTATCATTACAAGTAGTGATGTGAAAACCGATTTTTTTCACAACCGATTATCGATTTGCCGAAACCGGTTTTTTAGCGATAATCGAAACGTCGTTATTATTTGAAACTACAGATGAATGCCACACAGGCCAGGCCTACGTAAAGTCCCATGTTGGCGTTACTTGATGAACTACATTACGTATTTTTCGTAATTACGCTGAAAGACCTATAGCCAAAACTAAAACGTGTGTTAGTAGGTATCTCATCGTCATTACTGTTGACTACTATTTTTTACAGATTTATTTTATCGCAAAATGAACAGCCATGGCTGTTTACTTTGCAATAAATGGATTAATGAACAAATACGTACAGTTGAGTAAAGAAATCAAATTAATTAATAATCGGTTTTGGATTTTAAAAAAAAATATCGGTTTTTAAAACGATTATCGGTAAACCGATTGTCGTTTCACATCACTAATTACAACACTGATGAGTGTGTCTGTGTTGTTGTAAAGACTTGTTGCGAGTATTCTGATACTGTGTCCTAGACCCCCAAAAAATCTTAAATATAGACGTCCTATAGGGCATATCCCTTATTCAGTTCTCATAATTTGTGGCATTTCCATTGCCAATCGTACATTGTGGGTCTACTGACATGTCAAACTATGTCGTGATCGGCAAGCATACTGGAGCCACCCAAAATACATAATTTGGTCATATTCGCACTGTTTGACTACACACGAGTGAAAGTGTATGCCGAAGAAGGCAAAATTTTGCAAGGTAGAACACGCCTTAGGTTCACTCTCTCCTGCCCGATTTGGCTGTGAGGGGTGGCTACATTAGCCCCAAAATTTGGTCAGAACTGTAGTGTTTCACCCTACAGGGGTAACTGTAGCACTCAGTACATGCTGATCAAGGTGAAATTATGCATGGAACAGGTTTATGTTGGTGTCACATTTCAGCCCAGTCTGTAAAAGACGAGGTCTATCCTGCCAGCTTTGCAGCTACTCGGCAATGTTTTTTTCTAGTTTGTTATTGGTTGTTACCGCGCGACACTATGCTGGCATGGTATATGCTGTCGTTGTGTATTTGTCCGTTTGTCATACGCCGGTGTTGTACCAAAACGGCTATGCGTGAATTGATTAAAGGCAATTCCAATGAGTTTCAATCACCTTCAAGGTCATTCACCACTGCAGGTCTTTCAGATGTGATCTGTCGTACAGTTGTGCATGAAGCAGTTGACAAGATTTCAACTGACAACTCGTCGCGCGGTCCCTGTGCAGTAGCGGAGCTTCTTGTTACCGCACGACGGTGTGGTAGCGCGTTATTAGCTATGGCCTGTGTCTGTCTGTCACACGCCAGTATTCTGTTGAAACAGCTGAACGGACTGAATTCGTTTTCGGCAGAGAGGCTACCCCTACCCTCGACGTATCTTACATTGTGTTGGGAGGGAATTTGGGTATCTCAAAAAAGGTACTTCCTCCGGAACTTTGTCCCAAACACTGTTGACCGTCACATATATTGTCAATTTAGGTTGACGACTATTGCGATACAGTGGCAACGATCGTCGAAACATGTTACCAACAAACGTGGTATTTAACGTGTCAATTTCTAGCATGATGGTTGGTTAATTGGGGGAATGTTCACAAATAATCTGATTGCAAAATAGTAGGAACTAGGTAGGAATTATTACGATGACTGGTAAAATTATATGCATAATAGCACTAAACGTGCGACTAACAATAATTACAAGTCTCTGCTGCCGCTGACAGACCCGCTCAACGCGGAGGCTCAACGCATGCTAAATATTCCGTATCGCATCATTTTGTAATCAAATCATTTATTCTACTCGGCCTAGTTGCTGAACGCAGATCTCGACGGTGGATGTGATCAACAGTTGTACGACGACAATCAGGAGTTTATAACAAGTCACTGGCGAACTAAGTTGACAGCGCCTGACACTTATCAGCCGTTCCAGAGATATGATTGGTGCCCATGCACCAAAATTTAAATGGTTCACTTTTGACCTAACCACGCCCCTTTCAGGGATGGTTTGCCATCCGTGGGCTAGCACTTGCTACCGTCAACCTACCTACCACTCACTACGAAGATATGAAAGGTGATACAGAATGTCGAAAATGTGGTGGTTTGGGGTAGTTAGGTCATTCAAGGTCACTGGAAATAGCAGCAATCGATAGAGCACATTGGTGTTCCTATTAGCGTTCCATTAACTATGTCCCTATCTTGCACATTTTACATAGGCGCAACCACCCTATGGAACCCGTGGGACCGGTCCCTCCCAACTTATCAAGATGAGGGGACCAAGGGCTTCTGGTCCCCCCAAATTTTGTGACCAGCAGGGTTGCAAATTCACCGAATTCATGGATAACGTACGGCGTAATTTGTGTAAGTTGCGGCTACAGTGAAGTATGCATTTCGTTCACGGTTAGTTTTTCTTTTGCTGCACCCTTCCTTCTTGGCGTATGTCATCTACATATGCTTTTACGTTTACTTACTTACGCAGGTTAGTTTCGTATAAGTTAACGAAAAACAACAGTGGCCGTCCACTATTTCGGCCGATAATGGCCTAGTGTCCACCCATGTATATAGCTGTAGCCAGGATACAACTGAATGACATGTTGAGCATTTTGCAATCACTAAGGGGTCTTGTACTCGCTTGTCCAGGAGTAGGCCTACAGGTGACTTTAACAGATCCCTGGCACTGGTGTTACTTCCATTAGGCCTACACACATACACACACGCATTGGAACATTTCATATGTTGTTTCTTTCTGTGAACCTGTGGCCAAACAGCAGTATCGTCATGGGAATAGACTTGATGAACGACTCCCTTACAAGGGACAGATTAAGAATTACCGAATGTAAAAAGCACACATAAGGTGCAAATTTGCTGCTTGCTTTGAACGCTCTAAAGCTACAAGGCTTTTTACTTTCC
>Ga0209780_1005483_pt1 | contig 10028 bp, 7 predicted proteins | sample WorMetexBAHAMAS2_FD_187384 | JGI IMG/M metagenome (GOLD analysis project Ga0209780, IMG submission 187384) | Marine gutless worms symbiont microbial communities from Max Planck institute for Marine Microbiology, Germany - Inanidrilus exumae... | ecosystem: Host-associated > Annelida > Digestive... | reverse complement strand
CTTCTTATCTCACTGGACGTACACAGTACGTCCGGACTGCGGCGTCCCGGTCGGTATCGTTAGCGGTGTTATTATATCCATCTTTATTCACCATAAATGGTAGCACAGAAAAAAAAGAAAAGCGACATGCAACTTAACTAGATCTAAATCACAAATATATAACAACAACCGTTGACAATGACTGAAGACTAAAAGACAAGATTACAATACAATAATATTCATAAATGGCTACCGTATTGCCTCTAATAGAAGCCCCCGGCTTCTATTACAACAATAGTGTCAGACCCCCCGGCTTCTATTAGAGACCCGGCTTCTATTACAACCACCCGGTTCACCGATGAACATAACACTATTTAAAACACCAAGATTCTTGGTTTTATATTTATTACGTAGGCCATACCGCCGTTCTGCTAATCACGCAATACGCACGAATGACGGAATGCACCACAGTGCTACCGGGGGATGTGCAATTAGGGCCTAGCTCTATGTTATATGAATTTAGACCCCCGGCTTCTATTAGGGGCCCGGCTTGTATTGGAGACCCGGCTTCTATTAGAACAAATGACGTCTGACCCCCGGCTTGTATTAGAGATCCGGCTTGTATTTGAGACCCGGCTTCTATTAGAGGAAATACGGTAATAGTTAAGCACAGAGGGCTGAATCTGAATCGCAGGCAGTCGCTATGTGGCAAAAGGACTACAAGTTAGGACTGATAGGTTTCTAGGCGTGATTTGAAGACATCAAAACTTTGGAGAGATTAGATTTGTCAGGGTAAATGATTCCGTACTAAAGGTGTGGAATAGCTGCAGGCAAAACTGCCAAACTCAGGCACACTTTAGAAATACTCGACAAGCTGTTCCCTCCTGCTAAAGCCCTTTTTCACCCTATACGTCGCGCGCGCACACAGTGACACCGCACACACCTACCAATTCCCCTCATCTCCCTGGGCTAGCGCATTGGGCCATAAGGTCTCAGCACGGGTCCACAGTAGGCTGGACCCCTGCCTGCAATAATGAACGAACGAACAATTGACATCAGAAAACTGAGTCCCTGGGCTATCATACCGCTTTGTTTATGTGATCCTATGTTTAGCCATTTTAATACAGTACTGGCGTATGACGGACGGATGGACAGAGACGATGACAGCATATACCATGCTAGCATCGCATAGTTAATGTGACCTGACCACGCCCCTTTCATATGGTTTGTTATCTGAGGGCTGGGGCTTGTTACGATCAACCTACTCATACATATGTTTATTGTGTAGTTGGCAAAACGCAGCAAATTACAGGATAATGCAAATACATGCGGTGAAAATTGCAAAAATAGGTAAAAATGTTAACACATGTCTTTAAACAAAGGTCTTTGGAAGAAGTTTCGAGAATCGCGCCTAATTGCCAACATGAGTTCGTGACGCTTCTGTCTAAGACAGTACGAATGATGACGGCGATCTGGTAAAATGTAACGTAGCACGTGATCATCGTTATGCAGAACAGCAGTAAATAATGTTTGATCTAGTTCATCAACAAGTTCAGCCATAGTAAGGTCGTTGTGGTGGTAAAACTTGAGGCGAACGCCACAGCGTATAAACGCATCATGTTTTTGCCTGTCAGACGCAGCAGTAAATCCCATCACCGCATTTGAAGTCTCTTTATCCATTCATTCATGAAGATTTGAAAGGAGATACTTATCTGTTTTATCGTATGAACGACTACAAAAATTAAACTAGAAGGCTGTTTTGTGTTGAATGAACACAATACAGTATTCGCCCGAAGTGGTCCGCTATATGTAATAAGTCTTTCCCTGTACCCATCCGAGTTCTGAACGCAAACGGTATCTTGATAGCTTCAGAATTTTCTGCAGGGCTCTGTAGGTGACAGACCGACAGATCACGCTACTCAGTCGTTCACAATAGGTGGCATCTACCCATATAATACTGTAATTGTAGCATATCTAGGCTCTTTGACTGGTTTCCATGCTTGTATCGTCATACAGAAAAGGCAGTCGTAGACAGAAGACTTCACTTCGCCTGTAGTATGGTATTGCATGCTTAAATACCGGTATATGCTTCCTTAACGTAAGTCCAGTTAATGCTAAATTAACTTCACCTTTTTACGTCCATCATTTTTTTCTTCGGCGACATACACCCTTGCCATAGTAACACCAACAACAAAGTTGTTTCCATATTATTCTTCCCATTAATCATCCGCCCCCAGCGTAAATGCAGTATTGGCTAAAATTAACTGTCTTATTTTATTTATGCTTATTTTAAATTAATTTAAATATGCTTAATTTAAATTATTTATAAGAAAAAATAGACTAAAAATGCAGCGCCCGGTGTGGGAATCGAACCCACGACCCTTTCAGTATGAATCCAATGCTGTATTATTCAGCTACCTGGGCAACCAATATAATGCTGTACATAAAGCTGTAACAATCTATTACAGTTCAAGCGCAATTTTTACTTAAATAAAAGTGAAACAAAATTTCAGTCAACAGCTGCGCCGACAAAAATGTTTTATTATTTCAGTTTTGTTTCAGCATCCACACGTGAAACAAGCTGTTTTACTTACTGCATTCGATGAGGCATAGTGTCACGTATCTAAATAGTCGATGGTGCTTGGCTGCATATGACTGACTGTTGTAAGCGTTATCCATATGATACATACTTACGTAAGTTGCGATAAAAAATTTGAGGTGGGCTGCTTGTGTGAAGCGTACAGCCCAGAGGAAAGAGTTTGAATTGATTCTAATGGTAAAAATGGAAACGACACCTTGTAGAGGGACCATTTGGAAGTGAATTTCCGGCGATCTGTGATCGTTGTGGAGTTATGATGGACAGAAGTTGCAAGACCTGGAAATTTTGTGAGCAAAATGACCCCTTATGGTAAAATTTTCAAAAAATTCCGTTCTGAATGTTTACATGGCGACACCGATTCACGTTGTTGTTTTCGTATGTCGTAAAATTTGTCCGACAGGAAGTTGGCGAAATCGTTGTTATTTACCTTTAAAAAACAGAATTTCGGCTGCCTCTCAAACTGTCGCTACTTTGCGGATTGCGCCCAAAAGCTGCCATGGCCAGCCCCCAACATTCGGCTCAAAATGTTCCAGATTTCATCCAAATCGGTTCACTTTCAGCAGAGTTATAGCCGAACGCGTGAAGACTGTTTTTTGCCCCATAGAGTATTTACATGATTCGCCCGAAGCGAAGCATCACTTAGGGCGAATAAATAAGATTGATTTGAAAAAAAACAATCATTTGAGCATCACAATGTTCTTGTAATACAACTGATTTCTACCGTTCTGTGTTGCAAGTGCAATATATGTTGCAATATACTGAACCAAAAGTTGCAAGGCGGGGTCAGGAAATGTTGAACCGTTCAACAGTTTCACGACATCGCCGTCACCTTTCACTCCCTGTGACTCGTTCAGCATTTGATATTGGTGAACATTACGTGACCACGTTTCGATCAGTCAACGACGCAGCTCGGTAGTTGCTCATACAACAATTTGACGATGTTTGCATGTGATTGTGATGCTGTTGCACAGATATACACACGTTGAAGCTGAATGCCCTTTCATCACATTTGATGATTTGTTGGAACGCATAGAAGATCTCATATGTGATACCGTAGACAGAGTTCTCAAGTCTCCTGTGGCTCATCTCATCTATGAAGTCAATCCAGTAATTAATTATTATTGTCTGTTGTACATGGTTTAATAGCATGCATTCAGTGTCTAGGTCATAAGGTACAATAAAACTTCCATCAGAAATATGGCATGATGAGAGGATGCCCATATGATCTTGAGAGTACACTACCCACCTGCCTACGTCTGCATCATGTAAAATTATGGCTGTACAATTGTGAGTTTTTACTGTTATTACTGACAACTTTCACCAGAAAATAATGGAAATTCATCAGGTTATCAATACAGATATCATGGAGGCTGACAATGAAAATTTTTTTACTATCAGTACCTCACTGAAGAAGCTATTGGTTTGGTGGCTGTTCTGAATAACATGCAAAAATCAGAATGTCTAGACTCATAAAATTCAAAGGTGTCATTCTGTTAAACCAAAAATGTGGTGATTACTTGTCTACACTTTCGCACACTGATACGTGCCCAATAGAGCCCTGCACAGGCAGAGCGGCCCGCGGGCGGCCCGGTTTGCGGGCCGGGCCGGGTCTAGTAATTTGCTGATCACAACGGGCCGAGCCTAGCCGAATGTGTGACGGGCTGGGCCGGACATTTTAGGCCCGCCTAAGACACTCCATGTGCTAATTTATGCTATTAGTTTAAAGCAATAATTCATATTACAAATTGACGTCACTTTAGAGAATGCTTAATTGCCTGTGTGGCATATTTATCTACATTAGGGATGCACCTGCCACCTGTCCTATAATGTGAATTTGTGAAATATATATGGGGTACATTTTAGAGTTAAACTGAAACTAAATTTTAACTTTAAAAATTTAGTTAAACTTTTAGTTTCTACCTATTGCGCAAAAGTAGTTAAATAAACTAAAAATACTTAGCTAAACTTGTATCCAACTAATTCCAACTTTTTTTTATCCGTGACTCCCAATGTTACTATCCAGGGTGGGCCAAAAAACTGCACACCCATCCCATCCATCTTCTCAATCTGCTAGTGTCAATAACAATAAATATGTAATAAAACAGTGTTTTTACTGGTGTTTTAAGATAACCATGACCAAAAAGTATGTAATCAAGTTGTTTTTACCATTATAGTTTTAAATATTCTATGGTATAGTAGCAAAAACTGGGATGACTTGCTGTCATTTGCTACAGTTTGTAAAATGACTTAGTGTAAAAAAAAATCATGACTACCATTTAGAAAACGTTAAAGTCCACTCCTACACCACTGTTTTACAGCAAATTTCTGGAGAACTTTCTCAGCATCCTGCTGTTTTTCTGTTCTCAAGTTTTAAATTAGACTTTCATTATCTTTACTAAGTGTACCATGTCTCAGCTTGATATGCACACTATGTCGTTAATGCAGTACGCAACGTTTTGACATTCCCTTTGTATGCATATTGTATAGGCTGCTAATACTGATAACGGAATTGCCAGGCCGGGCCGGGCCTCATCTAGGACGGGCCTAAAAAGTAGGGCCTGAAAATTTTTGAGAGAGCGGGCCCGGTCTGGGCCGGGCCTGAAAGGCAATTGGCCGGGCCTAAGAATTTCGGCCGTGCAGGGCTCTAGTGCCCAATGGACATGCTAAACATTTTCATGCGGACACTGGCGAAAAATTCAACTAGCGGTAAATCAGATATCCGTGACATTTAGTAACTAAATGTGATAAACTAATCAGTCTTTATGGTTGGCCCATTGTTACCCACGTACACTCCAACATGGAGGGCCCCGTACGGGCTCTGGGGCAGTAATGCACTGTGATTTATGTGTTTACTTCACTCTGAACCACATAGGAATTTGAAGTGAATTAAAATCCAAGATGGCAAAAATGGAAATACAGTGAATTTTCAGCTTATCGGCTGAAATAGAAGATGTAATCAAATTGACGCCGTTGGGAAAGAAGTTAGTATTGCATTTTGGATTGGAATTTAAAATACTGCCATTTCTGGACATGCACAACGACAAAAAAGGTCAAAATCAGAAGAAAATGCATATCAGTTGATGAAATAACCCTGTCATGTAGCACATTTGGGTCTCCAAATTGAGTTTTGATTTCAGAAGTTTGAATGAAAGCTCACAAATAGACATCTCAGTGCACTTGCAGTGAAAAAATATGGCATAAAATCGTCCTTAATGATAGCAGTCACCATAATTTCAGTTCTCTCCGTACTCGGTGTAGAATGACAAAATACACAAATCTGGTACTGAAGCTGCAAATATAAATACAAAAAAAATTACATTTAAACACTTTTAATGGTGAAAGATTAAAGTCCACGAAAATTGAAATAAAAAGATGATATTACTCAGCACAATGGTTCCCTACCCCATAGTTTCACTTCTTCCTCCCGGACTGCCTTCACAGACTATTGCCCGGACCGTTTCTTCTGAGCTACTCGGTTTTTGTTTTCAGTTTTCCTAATTTTTTCATTTCTGTGCCGTGCACTAGATTAGGCTGGCCATCTTGTCAGCTTTTGAGTGCGCATAAATATACACAGTGTTTCAGAAAAAACACCCACTCATATAAGTTCAGGAATAGTTGTCTGATTTTAATAATTTTTGGCACCAAAATTCCTCACATAATTTGACATCGCATGACAGCTTAGTTGTCCACCTCACCTAACTAATGTGTCTGCACTAACTTGTAAAACTTATCGCACAAGTTTTGTCGCCGTACATTACAAACACGCCTTGTTTTGTGACAAAAATGTGAAAATGTTTACTAACACATACAGGAAATGTTGATTTGCTGATGTTATTTTGTTTGGTGCCACTGTTTGCAGTAAGACACAAAATGTGTTATAACGCTTCACAACGGCTGCATGTGACTGAAAGAACACTGAAAACAGTCATGGCAAATGTTATAAGCATCACTGGCAAAGAATATGTAATGTATATCAGTAAACACGATGGAAACAGTTGTTGACCGTTGAAAACTGTTGTTTCAACAGTTAGTGAAAATTTGATGCCAAAAGTCCACAACCTGTAAGCCTATGGAAAAGTATGTGATGTACGGCGACAAAACTCGTGCAATAAGTTTTACAAGGTAGTGTAGACACATTAGTTAGGTGAGGTGGACAACTAAGCTGCATGCGATGTCAAATTATGTAAGGAATTTTGATGCCAAAAATTATTAAAATCAGACAAGTATTTCTCAACTTATAGCCAATAATATGAGTGGGTGTTTTTTTTCTAAAACACTGTGTACTGTATCATATCGTATTGTATCGTATCTTAAATTTTCGTTAAAAACCAGTATCTCTAGATTGATTTAAGTTATTGAGTCGACATTTTGCAAGAAAATTAACACAATTTTTCGAAATCCAGAATCAGTTTTCAGTGACTGTGTCGTATTTAACAGGGATTTTTCATTTGTGGATGCTATTAGTTAGGGCTGTATCAAAAATGGGGAAATTACTCTTTGGCCGAATAGTAATAATACAGCCAAATATGAATAGAATGCGGATAGTTACTGTTATGCAATGTTGTCATCTTTGTGAAAAATATAATTCGTTCAAGTTCATTGTCAAGATTATCATAAATCACACTAAGCAATCAAGATTTTGAACCAACAAACACGTTCGTTAGTCAAGGCAAATGTTACCACTTCAGCTAACTTAGCAAAGAAGACGTTTACGTGGTTTTCTGGTCGCAGCTGAAGCTAAATGACATCAGACAGCTGCACTGAATGGTTGAAATATGGCCACGTTCTTACACCAGCAAGTGAGTGGATTTGATGCTCTGGTCCGGCTGACATGCTGCAGCCAAGAGTACAGACTGAGACTGCAGTAGCCATGTGCAGATGCTATGTTCCTAGGGTGAGGCCAAGCTGGCAGAGAGTGGGAACATCACGTTTTAAATGACATCAGACATCGATGATATAAATTGACATAAAATTGACATGTCATTGACATAAATTACATTGCTGAGATATGGCGATTTTTTAAATAGCAGCCATCCGCCATCTTGGATTTGATATACGCGTGATTGGACCTCCCACAAAGAGTATTTACTGCTCTTTTTCACGTGCAAAATTTGGCTAGATTCGGTTTATTAGTTTCAATAATTGCAAGTTTTAATATTTTGCACATTAGGCTTGAAGTGCCTATTCTCGCTTCCAAATTGGGTTTTATGGGTATTTCACCCCCAATTTGGGGTGCAGTATCAATACGACCCCAAAAGGCACTTCCTTACGTGGAAACACGACACGTGACATACAGATTATTAAAATACGTCCACTGATGCAGGCTGGGCGCTATATGAGTAAACAGCGATTACTCATGCTTTTTAGTGGGGCAGACAGCCCCCAAAATTGCCCCTTCCCCTAATGCCATTGCGGGATCTGCACCCCTCTCTAGCACATGGCTCCTTGGGCCCACCTGAGTCAGCCCCCAAATGGCATCTAGAAGCGTTCAGCTGTTTTCAGGGCTCACGAACGTGACTAACAGACAGACAGACATAAATACAGACAGACTGACCACGGCACTCCGTCTGCAGCAGTAGGTCGCTATCGCTAGCTATCGGTCAATCAGTCAATCAGTGAATCAGTGACTTGTATAACGGCGTCATGAAGGCTGCGAGGCGGAGGCGCCGGGATGAGTCACGTAATCAGCTGAAGGCGACTGAGAACAGATGAGACTTGAGATGTCTGGTAAATTGAGATACAGATGTTGCGGAACGAATAGTTTCTGGCAGGGAGTTCCAGATCCTAGGAGCGGTGACGCGGAAGGCGCGAGCTGCAGTAGTGGTAGATGTCCTGGGGACGGCCAGCAAACGGGCATCAGACGAACGAAGTAGATGACTGGGTGTGTAGGTTGTGATCAGTTGGTATACGTAATTTGGTTGATGGTGAAACCGGGCCTTGAACGTCAACGTTGCGATCTTGTGCTGGATCCTGTATTCGATAGGCAGCCAGTGTAATGATTGTAGCATTGGTCTTGAAGGACTACGGTATGGTGCACAGCAGACGACCCGAGCCAGTGAATTTTGGACTCGTTATAGACGTGTGATGTTCTTGGCTGTAATGCCACTGAGCACAGAGTTGCAGTAGTCCAGCCTAGTGGCAACTATGGAACACGCGAGCGTGTTTGCTGTCTCGCGGTCGATAAGGCGACGAATGTGGCGCAAAGCGCGGATATGGTAGTGAAATGAACCGGCAACTTTGGAGATGTGATCATCAAATGTCAGGTGTTGGTCGATGGAGACACCAAGGACTTTAACTGTTTTTGCGAACGGTATAACTGCACTGGCCAGGCCAATCCCTGCGACGCTATCCATCTTCGCCACCTGTTGCCATGTGCCAGTGACCAGTGCTTCAGTTTTCGCTGGATTTAGTAGCAGTCCGTTGTGGAGGTGCCAGGCAGTTACCACCTCAGCACAGTCAGACACGTTGAATGTCGCTACTTGTTGACGGATCGATGACTGTGTACAGCTGGTTGTCGTCGGCGTATTGGTGGTACGGGATGTTATACGTAGAGATCAGATGGCCGCATGGTACAGTGAAGATGGAGAACAGCAGTGGCCCGAGGACCGAGCCCTGCGGGACACCTGTAGGAAAATCTGCAGCGGCAGAGTGAAAACCAGCCAGTGACACGTAGGTGGTTCGGCCGGACAAGTATGTCCGGAGCCATTCGTTGACTCGACCAGACAGCCCGAACAGTTCGCCGGACCGCTGTAACAACATGTCATGATCAAGCGTATCAAACGCAGCATTTATGTCGAGCGACAGTAGGACTGACGTTTTTCCGCAATCGACGTTCGTCAGCAGGTCATTCACGACCCAAGTCATTGCCGTCTCGGTCGATTGCAATCACTGCAGTGCGGCCTAATATTACCAATGACAATATTTCTAGCTGTCATCATGGCTAATAGGCATTGCAAGAGTTCACGTAGTTCATTTAGTACATCACGTGTATGCGCTGTGGCGCAAAAACAGTGTTAGAAGCCAAAGTCAATGGGAGAGACCAATTTTCACACCCCTACCCTCCCAAAACCTCTGAACCAATTTGCATGGCGATTCAAATATAACACTTCGTCTGCCCAGGGAGTGGATGTGCAAAATATGGTGGAAATCGATTAGGCTGTTTTGAATCTGCACATGCGTGAAAAAACCTGATTTCGTGTGGATTTTTTTGCTAACATATCTATCCATCTATCTATCTATCCCATTTTTCGTCGGAGGCTACAGGTCACAACCATTAGTTGCCACGATGACGCATCGTGCCTGGCGCATTGGACCCATTCAAAAAGGTCTCAGCACTGGGGTCCTAAGTGGGCTGGACCCCTACCCGCAAAGAACGACACATTGTGCCCACATGAACAGCGGTTTAGTAGTTCAAAGTTTCTCATTAATTACAGACAACATGGTCTACATG
>Ga0209780_1005482_pt1 | contig 10029 bp, 2 predicted proteins | sample WorMetexBAHAMAS2_FD_187384 | JGI IMG/M metagenome (GOLD analysis project Ga0209780, IMG submission 187384) | Marine gutless worms symbiont microbial communities from Max Planck institute for Marine Microbiology, Germany - Inanidrilus exumae... | ecosystem: Host-associated > Annelida > Digestive... | reverse complement strand
GCCACGTCATGTGGAAAAGTTTCGAAAATATCGGTTTGCAGACGTCGGAAAAAGTGAGTTGGGAAAAAAAAGAAACATGCGCAAAACATAAGATCGACTGTTCACAGAACGGGCGATCTAATTAATTTCATAACTAAAATATCACTGTATGTATGTATGCATATGCTAGAAATATCGTAAACTAAAACACTCATAACCAACAGTAGACAATGGCCTAGCCCCAGTCAACGTCACAAATTTATCTGTGACAGTGTGGCGCTGCATAACAATAGTACATCATATCGCTGCTCTATAGGCTACGTCGATCATCAATAATGTACATAAACGGGACGCATTTGCAATAAAATCTGCTCATAACAGCACCCGTTATTCAGCAGGATCGCGTACCAACTGTTTTTCATTCATCCGCAGGCTATATACTAATCAAGATATAAAATATACTGGGCCCTGTATTATGTATCAGTCTGCGACACATAGAGCGGACTCTGTCGACCTAATCAGACCTGTAGTGTACTGCATTTCAATAACCAGTGGACTGTGGATTGTGGATCACCAGACGAGCGGTTCACCAGACACGCAACGACTATTGACTGAACTTTAGCTTTTGACTTCCGCAGCTCAAAACATTTGCAGCTACCCAGTTAAAGCCAAATTCCATTACGCTGTCCAGTCGAAAACCTGGTCGAATACCTGGTCGTATACTTGCATACTTGTGTGTACATGTCGCAGGCCGTCGCATGCTGGTCAGAAGCCAACTGCAAAACCTGTCTAAGACTTGTTTACGACTAACAAGTTCCCTTTACTTGTCACGTGTGTGACATGACCCAAAAACACAACCTAATTTTGTTATCATGACCGACGATGATGCTGCTCTCGTTGCATATACTGCAATTATAGTGAGTGCCTTAGGCGCAGCGATGACACCGGCCGTCGGAAAGAAACGACGGAAGCACTCCATCTGGTCAAAAAGTATCGGCAAGAAAGGCATGTGTACGCAGCGTGCAGTTGCAGTACTCTGCTGCCACTGCCAGAAGGCAGCCAACGCCCTCAGCAGATAAATCCAGTTCTTACGAATGGACGTTGCCACGTTTGAGGAGCTCTTCCAGTTGGTAGCGCCTAAAATTGCAAGGAAACTACGAAATTCAGGTAGAGTTGGAGTGATGCAACTGTTTTCTAGGCAGTGTTATTCCACTTAAGACAACGAAAACAAAAACAGTCGTTAACAAAAAACTAAGAATCTCGTTAACTAAAACGAAAAAGGAAAACTAAAAAGTGTAAAAAAACTAAACAGTAAAATAATCACAAAGTAAAAACGAAAAAAAACTAAAAAGCGTTTAAAAACTAAAAAGTGAGACCTACGCGACTTCACGCAGTCCAAAATGTAACGTTATTTCGTCAATTACAGCATGCAATAAGTAAACTATCGTTGCGCTTACACATCTGGGATGATTCTGAGAATGGTGGTTAGAATACAAAGCCTGGGAACGCTCTAGTACAAGCGTTCACAACACGCAGCTCAGCTGTTGCTGACGAACCCGCGCGACGCGCTGCATCACGGAAAACTGGCAAAATTTTAAAACAGTCACGTGACCATAACCACGTCCCTTTCGTAAATTGTGAGTGATATGTCATCCTGCTGCTAGAATTAATATAGCCTATCTGTGTACAAAACTTGACGACTTTAGGTTCAGCTGTTCTAGTGACATGATTGAAGCCCCCAAAATGTTTGATGGGTGACGTGACCTGTCCACGCCCCTATCAGGGACGGTTTGTCGTCCGTAGGCTGTGACTTGCACATTCAACCTGTACATCAAATTTAACCCTTTCACTGCCAGACCGGAAAAATATAATACTTAGTCAGTGTACGGGTAATAGCCAATACCGCAGGCAGCATTATATCACATACCCACCACGGTTATAAGTATAGCCTACCTAGCATCGCCGGATTCATCCGGCAGTCTGGGGATTATTATTTATTTCCTCCGCCGGAAATATCCGGCGAGCAAGGCAGCGAAAGGGTTAAAGTCTTTGCGATCACCAATTACGACGATGCATAAGGCAATGCAAAATCTAGAAATTGAGGTGGTTTAATTTGGTTTTTAGGAGTCACCCAAGGTCATCGGCAGCATAACCATTCGATAGAGAGCATGCGACTTTCTATTCAAATTTAAAACAGACTATGAGGCTATCTTGTACCGTTTTCGAGATATTAAGCCTATCGCTTATTTTCCAAAAGTCAAAAAGGTTACGTGACAATGACCACGCCCATTTCAGGAACGGTTTGTCTAACTAAGTCACTTTCCACTTTTAGACGGCATCTAAAGACATTTTATTTTCAGTCAGCCCGTCGCCTTTCGGCTGCCCACCTTGCGTAGAATATCTTCGTGTACGCGCCCTGATTCTTTTTAAGACCTTGGCGCTATATAAGCCATGTACTTACTTGCTTACTTACTTACTTACTTACTTACTTACTTACTTACTTACTTACTTATTTACGTGTCATCTGTAGGCTGGGACTTGCTGTGTTCAACCCACATACCAAATTTGAAATGTCCACGATTACCTACAACGAAGATATGAAAGGCAACGCCAAATGTAAAAATTCTTGTTTTGAGACACCTTGTGGAACGTAGGGTAACACACAGGGTTCATCTATGGAAAGATGGAAAGCGCATTGTCGACTTCCTATTAGCGATAATTGAACTTTTTTCGCTGGCTCTTACTGCTGTGGCACTATTAAGCGCAATCTGTCGAAATCGGCGTTTTCTGAATGGGAGGGTCATTTTGAGCGCAAATTTTAGGTAGATGGGGAAGTCGCTGCAATCCGTCTATGGACCGTTGGATAGGGGAATGGTGTAGCTACAACTATGCCGCTGGGGGTTTTCACACAAAGAAACTTTGTAGCAGACTTCTTTTGACAGAAGTTGAATTTTACTGGCCAAAACAGCAAAATTGGGTTTTGTGCCACCCTTTGGGGGACTTAGGGGTAACGTACACGTTGTCCCTTACCTTGGGGGATCTGAACCCTCATCTAATACATGGTTCCTTGGGCCCACCCGAGTCAGCCCCCCAAACGGCATCTCGATCGGATCAGCCGTTTTGCAGTTTTCACAAACGTGATCAACAGAGATACAGACCGACAGACTGAACGACCACGCTACTCGGTCTGTAGCAATAGGCTGCCATAACAGTCACTAGCTATTGCTGCGATGCGGCCTAAAAACGATCAGCAGATATCAAATTAGAGATCTAATGCGATGAAACTTTTATCTTTAAAGAATGGACCATGTCCACTCGAATCTATACACTGAGCAATGCTGTGACAATGGGCGAGTGATGTGACTGACAAGTAAACTTAGTAAGCTAAGCCTGTTGTATTGTAGGCCTACGTTCCATTCAGTATGACGTCACGTCACAAGCAGCGAAACCAGGCAGTTGTTTACCATCACAACATCAATGGGTTCGTATCGAGTTATTGATTTGACATTACGTACAATATTGTGCTACAATAATCGAACAGCATTACATTAGGCACAAGGCAGAGATGATAATATGAGCAGCAACGCAGAATCGCTCCATTTATGATGCAATCAGTAGCCTATTGCGTCGTCACATGCCTACTGGTGGGAATTAGGCCTAAGATGCTTTGCTGGGGGAGAAACTTTTCAGAAAAAAACAGCTATGCAACCCTGCTGTTCGGTGCAAAACATAACAGCGATAGACTTTATACCGGCATGACCTGCCAGTTTTTTTTCGAAAACATGAATGAAAATTGTATGATTGCAAGGCTTAATCTTAAAGCTACCGCAGTCATGATCACATGTCGTAAAATACGCCAGCGTATTAATCTTCATTCCTACATTATTGCTTGCAGACTACGTTGCAGATTACAAGTGCATAAGCAAATTTCCGAATTCCGAGTATAGATGGAAAAAGATGTCATCCATGAAATGGAGAACGCACAGGGAGATGCTCTTGTTATAGTTTCTTTACTGCCCGTAAAGTTCACTTTAGTGTTATAATATGACAAAGAAACCAAATAGCTGTAGTTATAGATATTTCTGTCAGTGAATTACTGATGGCGACAACTGAACCGCTAGTAGTAGCGCAAAGAAAGCTCTCCATAGATGTCGTAGAGATTTCGCTCTCTTTGTGCAAATTTGAATCATGTTTCGACCAAGTGTAGCGACCTTAACGATGGACGTCAGCAGGGAACCAGCTTCGGCTGACGTTCGTGGCGCTTGATAAGATTCTTTGATATTTTTTGCTTACTACACGGTGTGTCCCGAATTTTCTCAGGATTTCACGTACCAAAAAACCATTAAAATCGTTTAATTTAGATTTTTTTAAAAATAATAAAATGGTGGACAGATTTTTGGACACAGTGTAGAAGCATAAGAACAGACAGTTTCACGATACTTCTGTCAGTGCATTATCCCCCTTACATGTGAGAGAGCAATAAACGACAAACGATAAATACTAAATAAATAATGGACTACAGAGCACTCGGTACAGCGCTCAACACTGCCATAGTGTCGTTGCAGACCAGAATCAGATGTGCTCACCTTGACCCTAGGCATAAAATAACCCACAACCCTAACCATCACGTTCTAAAATTTAATCAACTCTTCTGTGGTTCATAATCTACCTAATCTAGAAATTTCATGAAAATCCGCCTAATTGTTTTCAGTTTGATGCTAACAATTTGATTGATTCAGTTAATGTTTTACGTCCCACCCGACACAAAAAAGGTCATTTCGGAGACGTTCTTCCTAGTCAATCTCTTGGCTGAGGTTTAGTACTGATTGATGCTAACAAACAAACCAACACATAACACAGGCGAAAAAACATTACACCCGTCAAGAAACCGGCGGCGGAGGTAAAACACATTTTTGGCGACCGGGCATATGCGATCGCTCGGACGTGGATCGCCTCTGCAAAGCCGGCGTCGAAATTTCCCGCCCAACGGTGTCCTCAGACTAGCCAAAACGTAGCCCAACTTGTGTCCTTTAAATTAGCTGTAATTCGACCCGGCCACCTATCTCAGCAGTCAGCACTAGTTGAGATCTCGTTCGCGTTGTCGGCGTCTGGCAGCAGATGATGCGACGACACCGGCAGCGGAGACGGCAGCTGCTGTTGACGCGACGGTTGTCGACCCGAGGTCTTCGATCGTCGAAGCTACGCCGGTCGGCAGACCCGAGTCTGCCGTGCCGGCGTCAGAGGCGGAGGAGCTCAACGAAGAGGAAGAGGAGGAGGAGGAGCCGAATGTGGTCGACGAGCTCGGCGATCGGCTACACCGAGGAAACACGTTGTTGGCGGACGGTCGGCTGGAGCTGTGTCAGCTCAGCAAACTCCTGCAGTGCATTCGGGCGCGCGACGTGCGTATGATTGACAACCTAGTGTCGAAGGGCGTGCCGCACCTGCTCGACTACGCTCACCCGGCCGATAACGAGACAACGCTCGGCCTGACGGCGTCGCGCAACGACGACACGCTGCTCACGCACTTGATCCAGCTCGGCGCCGACCCGAACGTCGCCGACGTGTCTGGTCGGACGGCGGCGATGAGAGCGGCCGAGTACGGGCACCTGCAGTCGATGAACATCCTCGCCGAGGCCGGCATCGACATGAAGCTCGTCGACGACTCCGGACAGGGTCGGATAATTATGACCAATTGCATGGGCGCAGGCAGGAATTTCTACACTAGCGGTGTGATCCCTCGTTAACACGTGTCATTCTGAGCGCCGAAGAGTTGAGTTCTCGCGAAAAGGCGCTATACGAATGTCATGTCATAATGTAACTGTCTGGCGCCCGTCTGTTGAAGAAGAAGTTATAAGACATGACATTCGTATAGCGCCTTTTCGCGAGAACTCAACTCTTCGGCGCTCAGAATGACACGTGTTAACGAGGGATCACACCGTTTTACCTGCCACCCACACGTTTCTTTACGAATGGAATGAGCCATCCCGCCTTTACTCCCCAGCCGCAGCGATTCATCGCATTTTTTACAAAGGGTAGAAGGCTAAGTTGGCCTGGTTGCCTGGTTACATACATACCGAGATGGTTTGCCCGCCCCAAAACGGTCACCCATCCCAGAACCAACCGACTGATAGTGCGGCGGCTGGGGAGCGAACTCACGACCATTGAGTTGCAAGTCCGACGCCCTAACCACTAGACTATCAAGTCCGTATGTCTGTTGTTTCGTTTTTTATCCATACATGCCGATAGGCAAGGGCGGATATATCGTTTACTGTTCGTTGTTTTTTGTTTGTTTGTACGGTTACGGATTTCTCCTGCGAGGATAAAGCTAGCGGCGTCAAATTTTGCACGGTGGTTCGTTCGTGGGCGTATTGGGCAGGGAATCTCCCATTGTGGGGAACTTTGCTCCCCTAGAAGCCCAAAATCAGACGAATCGGCCGTCCAGGGGCAGCATGTGAGTGTGTGACCCGGCCAGCGTATTTCTGCCCGAGCCCGACAATAAGGAGGACCCACTAACCTATTAATAGGTCTGTGGGAGGACCGACATACTAGTGGGACAACATTTTTCACTGCGACATAAGAACGCCACCACTGTAATCTCCAATTATAGTGGTGGCGTTCTTAAGTCGTGGTGAAAATGTCATCGGGTCAGGGGTACTCACTATTTTTAAACATTCGCATTTTACAGCTCCGGACTCCCGGTAGATATCACACTCTGGAATAATCGAGACTGCGCCCATTACAACTGAATGCTGTCACTGAATACGTAATGTAGCCGATCTGATCGTACAATGCAGCACTGTTGGCTGCCGGCGCAGGCGTGTTGTTCTATTGTATCGCGCCGACGAAGCGGCACTACCAGTGCGCGGAAACGGCGTTGAGATGTGGCGCCGACTACAACAATTCGACCAGGCAGGGCACACCAGTACTGACGTTTGCCTGTGAAACGGCCAAGAGCAACGAGGACCTCTGCGTGGCGCTGCTCGATGCGGGAGCTGACCCAACCGTCACAGACGAGGTCTCAGATCTCACCGACAGCTTATCCTCGTGCTCTCCTAACTTATCATTTAGTTTAGTCAGATCGCATTTGACGCAACATCATTACCAACCGCGTTAGTGGGACAGGTAACGCAATCGGTCCCATCCGTCCGTCCGTCTATCCGTCCTTTAGTTTCCACACTGTGTTTCGAAACGACTGACCGTTGAGCTTGGATTTTTGCATGTGTACGGGTCATGACCATACCTTGTTGCGACTGAAAGTCAAGGTCATAGGTCAAGGTCTAAAGTGGTAACGCGGTCGGTATGACCTCGATCCTCGATCGAGGGCAGTTTTCTTGTTCAGAATAAATTCGTTACGCCTATTGCTAGTGTGTTATTTGGGCATGAAATTTGATTTGCCTTTAATCTACATGTATTTTATGATTTATGACTATGAAGGTGAAAGTAATTGTGGCAACCTGTGAGCTTAACATAAAATCTACATCAGTAATACGTACAATAGCTTCTATTGCAAATATCAGTGAATTATTAAAGCTATTATTTACGTCAAGCGACAAGCAATAAAAGAGCGGTGTAGTCAATACTTCACCGGCCACAGGCCCAACCGGCCCCGCCGACGCCGGTTGGGTGACCAAGTACTCTACTGACTGCTGGTGGAGTAAATTAATTCACCCCATCAGCGTCATTCAAATGTTAATATTGCCCGAATTCTTCAACTTCTTGCAGTATTTCTGACTCGCAGCCACTCAGTAAACGCGCTTCAAGGTGCCACCATGATCACCATCACCGCCGCGGTACCTCTGACTTCTCGACCGAGCAGCTGATCTGCCTGCTCGTCGGACACCACGCTCTGCCAACACCGGCTGTCTGGTGGTGCCGTCGTTCAAGCTGTATACGGTCGGTAGACGGACCTTCGACGTGTCTACTCCGCAAATATGAAATGCACTGCCCGAAAACGTTGTTTCTGTGCCGTCAGTATCAATATTTCAGCGACGACTCAAAACCTTCCTCTTTCAGCAATCATTATCATGATTTTGTTATCCGACTCTGCATCTGGCACTATAGTGGTTCTTGAAGTGATCTTAGTCATTTTGGCCGCTCTAAAAATTATCGAACTAAACTGAACCATCCTGCAAATAGGTATACGTGTTGTAACATGCTGAGTTACTATCACATGCACCACAGTCATCGTCTAAGACATTATTTAGGCCTTTACGACGCCGTTCAACGTTTGATCTGCTGTCGATCACACAGAATACATCTTCCTTTTTCCCATTTGGGATAATATAATATAATATTGTGAATGTCTACTTTCCGTGCGCTGATGGCAGTGTTAAGTATAGAATTGAACTCGGTAACTGTCTCTGTTTTATTGAAAGTGTAATCTCATAAAATGGAAGTACTATTATATTGGGTGACATGAATTTCCAGTGCACTGATGACAGTGTCGGCTTTGGTTTATGTAGCCCAGTTTTTAGACAACTTGATCTATATAACTGTGACACGCGGCACGGGAACAATTTACATATCATAATGAGGCCTTAAATAAGTCGTCATTTATTGATCATATATTTGTATCAAGGCAGATATTTCAGGACTGTTGTAATGTTGACATTATCGATTCTGGTTGTAACTTGAGTGATCACCGTCCAATAGTTGCAAAATTTAACTTTGTACTGGATTTACAGGCACGTGATCCTAACTATAAAGCTAGTAAATGTAGAATCCTTAACTGGAGATGGGACAAATCAGACCTAAGCACTTATTATGAAGAATCTCGTTCTTGTTTGAGTAATATCTCGGTACCTACGTGTACCAGGTGTATTGGCCACATGTGCTATAATTACTCTCACCATGTGAATATTGATCATTATTATCGAGATATTGTGAATGCCATCCATGTAGCAGCCTGTAAAACTGTTGTGCGTATTCCGCACAAATCACTGAAACCATTTTGGAATGAGGAACTTGACAAACTCAAACAGGATTCTATTTTTTGGTACAATGTTTGGGCTAGTGCGGGTAAACCGCACCAGGGTATCTTGCGTAATATATCCATCTCATGTAAGCTTAAGTATAAGACAGCCATCCGTGATGCATATATTCAGTTTGAACAAGCTCATGATGATGCTATAATTGATAGCTTTAGGAAACGAACTGTTCCAGATTTCTGGAAGGCCTGGTCGGCTAAGTTCAAAAAGAAACTATCCACTAACGTTGTATTTAGTAACTGCACTGATGATGCTGATACTGCTAACATGTTCGCAGACAAGTTTTCATCTATATTCTGCGACTCGGCGGCTGACTGTGCAGCGGTCCAGGACTTTCAGAGCTTACACAGCTCTGTTAAGGCAGATAACCCTGAGGAAATCACACCGACTGATGTCTCTATAGAACTGGTAGATAATAGTATCAGGCGGCTAAAATGTGGGAAGGCATGCGGCCCAGATGACCTCTGTGCCGAACACTTGTTATATGCTCACCCATCACTTATTGTACACCTCAAACTGCTATTTGGACTGGTTCTGTCTCACAGCTATGTGCCAACAGATTTTGGAGTGGGTTGTATTATCCCCCTAGTCAAGGACAAATCTCTTGCACTAAACAATGCAAACAACTACCGAGCTGTTACCCTGATACCTGTCATCTCGAAAGTGTTAGAGAACGTTATATTTTCAATCTGTGAAGACAAAATAATTACTAGCCCACTCCAGTTTGGCTTTAAGGCGAATACCGGGTGTACAGATGCTATTTTTACACTCCGATCTACTGTAGATCATTTTACCGCGCATAACAGTAATGTCGTTGCCGCATCATTAGACATCAATAAAGCCTTTGATAAAATTAACCACTTTAAACTTTTCTCACGAATGTATAAAACTGGTGTGCCTCTGGATGTTGTATATGTGCTTATAAACTGGTATGGTAAGCTATGTGCTGTAGTACGGTGGAATGGCGTGCACTCGAGTTTGTTTGTGATACGGAGTGGTGTGAGACAGGGTAGTGCACTGTCTCCAGCATTGTTTAATCTCTTCATCAACGTGTTAATCAATA
>Ga0209780_1005481_pt1 | contig 10029 bp, 4 predicted proteins | sample WorMetexBAHAMAS2_FD_187384 | JGI IMG/M metagenome (GOLD analysis project Ga0209780, IMG submission 187384) | Marine gutless worms symbiont microbial communities from Max Planck institute for Marine Microbiology, Germany - Inanidrilus exumae... | ecosystem: Host-associated > Annelida > Digestive... | reverse complement strand
AACAACTTTATTCACCTCGAGAGGTAGCATACAATAAATAATATAACAGCAATATAAACAAAAAAGACAGAACAGACAGAACAGAAAAGAGAAGCCGAGCAACGTGAGCAACGAGCAATGTGACGATAATGATGATGACTATGATGAGAAAAGCTGCCAAGTAGCACACAATATCTTTCTGTACCTTTCTGTTTTTGTAGAAACACAATAATTGTCTGTGGTTAAATATGAGACGGAAAACTTGAGCCCACACGCCGGAGAATTCAAACACTGGTTGATTACTGATATCCGTATATTATTTTAGTTTCTTATAGCAGTATTTTAGTATTTTTTTGTATTTTTATGTGGCAACTGTAAGCGCAGTTTCTGCCTTGTTGTCATGCTGTTCAGTTACTTTTTACATTACTTATCCATTTACTATGCAAATAAATGATTGATTGATTGATTGATTGATTGATATATTTGGCTAGTAGGCTTACATAATAGAGTTTTGAACTTGATCTTAATCGTGAATTTCCAGCTCGGAATGACGGAAAGGCCCAAGATCCTCACAAGAACACGTTTTAGTTTCTAGTTCAAATATATCATATTGTAGTCAACACTACGGCCGTGGTAACTAAGTAGAAAATATTACGGGTTTATTTTGTAGTGTAAATTGGCCCGCTGTCATGGCACTGCTTTAGCTAGCACCTGCTTGTCAGTGGCATCTAGACGTCTTGGCTCATCAATGATGCATCGTATCTCGCTGCCACCGTACTTGCTGTTGCTGCTGCTGCGCGTTTCTGTTAGTGACGTCACCTATAGTCATCGTGACGTGATTGATGACGCAATCTCTGACGCGCAAATGTCGAGTGGCGCGAGTAACTGTTGCATAACCACGAGATGGTTATATGTTTGTCTGCAGTACATCCTGCTGCTGTGTTTCCTGCTGATTACCGAGGTTGTCGTCACGTCGATTGTTACCATATTTCGAGAAAAGGTAAGAAAAATAACTCTCGACAAAGTACTTCGAACAGCGCTTCATGAAAATTCCTTTGCTATGAGAATGCTGTCTCGGTTTGGTGTTGAGTAATTTTACTGGTTTGTTTGTTTGTTTGTTTGTTTGTTTGTATTATGTGTATTTGTTTGTGTGTTAGCCAATTCCTATTATGTGTTTAATGTTTTTAATGTCGCATTGCTTAAAGGGGCTCGTCCAGTTGACAATGACCTTCAGACGAATTTTGCAGGCCGACGAACGTTTGAAATTTCTCGAATTTGTTTGCATTCTGGTATAGACTGTACCGTAGCGTACGAATGGAGCTGATTGTACATTATGCATCATTATATTAACGTCTGTACAACGATGTCATTCATCATCGGCGGCAGCTGCACCGATCGTTTCTTGCTTTCTCGACGAGCTGCGCGTGTTTCGACGAAAACGCGCTCGTCGGCAGCTATAAAATTCTCGGCGTGTCCACCGGCGCATAAACTCAAACTGCCCTGCATGGATTACGTGAATTTCTGACGAATTAACAACAGCGGAAGTCATCACGCCCATACGCAACGAGTTACTGCGGCAGATCGCCGGAAGATGGCGCTTTTCTCAGCCGCATGCATGGAATATATGAGACGATGTCACGAATGTTTTAACAGTGTCCTCTCCATCTCTGCCGTTAAGCCAACATAGCAATGAAATCGCACATCGGCCGAGTTCTGCCTGTCAAAGACTTGTAGTTGCCATGTGTCGGTGCCGCAGTACAAAGAAAGGGAATCCAATCGAAGTTGATCTCAAGCATTAGAACACCGCAACGTAACAGCCTGGACCGTTTCTTCTGAGCGACTTGGTTTTTTTATTTTTCTTATTTTTCGTTTCCGTGCCGTGCGCTAGATTAAGCTACCTATCTCGTCAGCTTTTGAGCGCAAGTTAATCTACCGTATCGTATCGTATCCTACGACTATACAACATCGTAGACATAAAAACGTTGAACTAAAAATTTAGAAAACACCAATTATGTGAAAAACCCCAGAAAAGTAAAAATGTCTGAGAATAACAATTATATCAAATCGTGATTTTTCCTTGAGATAAAAATAATTTGGAAAGTACGAAACAACTAGGCCTATGCACATTTTACTATGGTCCACCTGAACAAGGCGGTGTCGCCCCGATGACCGAGAAACGGTATGCCCTCGTCGGTGTTCATTGCGATTCTTTACCGTGATTAGGCGATACCCACGACCACGGCAAGTGATAGGCAGCCTATGACTTCAGTAACAATGTGTCGCCCTAACGGGACGTAACACTACTGGCCCGCCGTCGCGTTCTGCCCCTGGTGAGTTACGTTGCATATGCGCCGACGTGGAGTGTTACAGACGACGACAGATGAAGACGACAGACGCCGGAGAACATCACTAGTTTGGCCATTCTACCCTATGTGTAGGCGGGCCAGTAATTATTAACCATTGCTCTGATGCCTTGTTTAGTTTTTCGAGATATTGGCGACGTACGTTTTCGGCCTAAAGGACGTTTAAGCCACGCGGCCACGCGGACCAGCGGGTTCGACTTTCAGCATTAGTGTTCCATAGCTATAGTAACCATCGCTCTAAAACGTACCTTTATCAGCTAGGGGCATGGAAGATAGAGACAGACGGACAGACGGACTGACATCAGCTTCGCTTAATCCCCTTTTTGGTGGCGGGGCAAAAAAAGCTGAAATCATTTTGGTGCCATGATGGTTTGACGGTACAGCAAGGACTGTTCGTTGCCTTTTCTCTAATTGATCCGTCGACGTTATCTGCACTGCATCGAACGACATCACCTGCACTGTGTAAGAGCTAGGCGGCGTATGTATCGATGACTATCAATTTCACGCGCTCAAACATTGTTTCAACTACACATTCTCAGTCGGGAAAAAATAAACGTGCACGTTTATTCGTCAGAAAAAAATGACACAAAGATTTAAAGCAGCCGCAGGCGCATAGGTCGTCTGCTGCAGAAAATTATTTATTTTACAAACCGACGCGGGCCTGGCAATTGTGTTGTATGATGTCGCTTTAGTTTCGACGTAAACGTAAACAATGTACACCTCATTAAGAACGAGAAAGTGACGCATAGCGACACAAGCTTTCTCAGCTGCCTTTATAGCGTCCGATTTCTTGGTCACTTATTGCTCGATATCAGTCTGGTTCATACTAGATTATATCATAAATTGTATCGGTAAAGGTTTGCAAGTCTTTCACGAGGTATGAGAGTTAAAAGGTTTTATGTTACGAGTCAGTAAGCTAGTTGTGTACGTTCACTTTAAGTTTCATGTAAATTCTCGTAAGTGGAGTTGCCACTGTCGAAACTGTGCAAGGTTAGACGATCGTCAAGTCACGTAGGGAATTGACACGTTAATTGCCAGCATTCTAGTTTTACCACACAATAATTATTGATAAAATTAATGTAATCGTTATGGCGCGCAGTGTTGTTGCATGTCTGTGTCCATTCTCGCTCGTTTTCTCCACATTTATCAGTGTGTTTGTCTGCTGTATAGATTTTGTTGAATATGGAGCATGGGTTGCGGCATCAGATACGATACGAATACAACAAAACCGGTCGTCATAGCAACGTCACTAACATAAAAGTTGATCACGTGACCATCGTTCTCGACCTCATCCAAGTCAAGGTAGTGTCTGATGAGTCGCACGCAGCGTGATTGATAATCGTTGATGACTCAATGTCGGACGCGCAATCTCCGCAAATGATCGAGTTATTTAAAAACAAGGTGTCGCCATAACGGGACGTAACCGTACTAGCCCGCCGTGCAGTGTAGGCTGCCCGACCGTCCACGCGCCCGGCGGCCGGCCAGCCCGCCCACAGGTAGCGTTACAGACGACGACAGACGACAGATGCCAGCGACCAAAACAATACTGGTCCATTAGGTGGGCCAGTAATATGACGGTGGAGTTTTTTGCTGCACAATGTGCTTGCTGGGAGGCACTCATTCAGTTAAGCCCCATCTTGAACACAGGTCTCCGCTGTCACAAACGGACGTCGCGACGCTCTATGTCACGGCCATTATGTTGTAAACAAAGGTGGCTGATCAGTCTGAGAAATTTGCGACGGTCGCACTAAGTTGATAACACTATCGACAGTCGACGTTTTGTGTGGAGAAGAAGCAGAAAAAACCGGCTAAATTCAAAGAGTTTGGGAGATAATCGAATTCCTTATAACACAATGTAAGATATTCGTCTATGACGAAAATTATCCCGATCCGTGCAGCCATTTCAGCACAACACCAGCGTGTGACGAACGGCCAAACAGACAGACAGCGGACTATAATATTGCGCTAGCATAGCGTCGCGTGCTAAAAACACCGAACTGTCAGCGCGGCAGTAGGCATCGGTATAGTTTGTTGAAAAGGCGACAAACTCACTTGTGTTTGAGCAACTACATAGAGAGAAACGGGCTCAAGGCGCATACAATGAATAAGTAAGCTTGCGGATAGCAGCAGCAAAAACAGTCACTATAGCAGTGACTTTAAACGATTCTTTATTGATTTTTTAGACCGAAACGGAAAATGCGTTTGCGGCCGGGATTCCGCCCCGGAGTTTACAGAGCTTCTACAGACCAATAGACATACACTCAGACACACAGACAGACAGACCACGCTACTACTCTGTATGTCGCAATAGGCCGCATGCATCTATGCTATGCATACGCTGCGGCATAAAAACTGATGTCGATTGGCACACGCGACTAAAACAATACCTCGTCCCGTTATCTTTGTTTTCCTCATCTCATAATAAGACTGGTAACATATTCATATATTGATTGCGGAGTGAAAAATCATGAACAAAAGCTATAAACAATATGCTCTTTAGGTTTACCACACGTTTGACACAGACTGTTATCGTGTCTACGGTGCGAGTTGTGCATGTTGTCAGGGTGGGAGGTGTCCCACCCACAGGGGGTGTAGAAAAATCACTGAAAGATGGGAGAAGTGTATAGAAATTTGTTCCGATGGCGCAAGGCGGTCAACGGGCGAGGTTTAGAATGTCGAGTGGTCGATCGGCGAATGCGATATGATGTGATCAACACGGACGTAGCTGTACAGTGCGACGAGGCTATTGACGGGCACCTGCCATAATGCGCTAATGCAGCTAAGCCGTGTCACGCGCCAATTCGAGCGACGTTAATGGGGTGGCAGGCGGACACGAGCGATCAAGTCTAGTGGAAGTCGTCGTCAGTGGCGCTGACAGTCGCCGTCCGACAACTCACTGCTCCGCCCTCGCCGCTCACGTCTACCGTACACGGATATTATTATCTGCACTTAGATTCCATCCTCACCTACTTCTGGCATGCGGTACCGTACCATTCTCACCGCGGTGTTTGTTAGTAGATAACTCAAAACGTTAAGCGGCTCTTACATGTGAAACTAGATTAAAAGTACTCTGAGAGAGTACAAATCCCCGAGAAAGCGTTTTGGTCGCCAACACTTGGCAACACTTGCCACACGTACTATTTTGCGGTGAGGATGGAATCTAAGTGCAGATAATACCGTGTACGGTACACGTCGGCGAAGGCGGAGTGGTGAGTTGTCGGACGGCGACTTTTGCGGCCCGCTAGTTTCGAATTTCCCGACGGAGCTATTTTGTGAACAATCGCTGTTTTCTGTAAACAATCGCCAGTTTACGAAGTTATTTTGATCGTTACTTCCACATCCCTCTACCGATCGTAACAAAACACAAACTTGGTCTTCCCTTTTCCCGTAGGAACCTTCGCATAAAATTTGGTGCAAATCCGTCCGCAATTGTTTTAGTTATCGTGGTCACAGACAGACACACAGACCCACACAAACCAACGCCGGTGAAAACATTCCCTCGCTTTCGAGGGGGTAATAAAACTGAAACCAAACTAGCGCACTGTTTCGTCGACGTTGTTTTATTTCAGTTTCAGACGCTTGTACATGTGAAACGAAACAGAAATATAACACATAGACAGTTTTGGTGTTGTTTCAGGCTAATAACAATATTTATTCTCATGTTGAAAAATATTCATGAGGCAAACTTGTTTCAGCCAACCACATTGCGCCCCCTTCGCGCGTGATCTCTAGCAGTGACTGCGACAACAGCTGCTGCTATTGACTGATTGGAAGATAAACCCTGCCTACTTTTTATTTTAGCATTTTGTTTCAAATGTATAAAAGAGCCGCTGAAATGAAACTGAAATGAAATAATTTCGACGAAACAGCGCGTTAGTTTTGCTTCAGTTTTATTACTGGCCCGCCTAATGGGCCAGTATTGTTTTGCTCCCTGGCGTCTGTCGACTGTCGTCGTCTGTCGTTTGTCGTCGTCTGTAACGCTGCCAGTGTTCTGTTTCATGTCCCCCAGGTAAGCAAAACATTTCTCGCAAGCTCCGCTCGCGAAATTGTACCTCCGCCTTCAAAACCGTGGCGCCGCCCCTGAACAGTATTTCACAATAACCGTATAAGCGTACATATGCACTGAATATCTAACAGCTTTGGCAAAATCATGCGAGAAATAACCATTGAGTCGTATAGACGCTAACCCTTTTCAACCTGAATTGTTTAATTTGCTGCCATATGTCCATGATCCTAGCGGATATTTTATGATGAATACCTACCCGTGACCCGTGTGACACGTGACCTACAGGGTGGCCCAGAAATTGCCACAATCTTTCGTACGCCTTAACTTTACCAAATATTAACCGATTTTCAAAATTGTTTTACTGCCAGAATCAGGAGAAAATTTGCAATAATACTATCACTAGCGATCCCATCACACCTTAATTGTGTTGCTACACTACTTTGTGAAATGTCAAAGTGTCTTAAAAGCAACAATAGAAAACAAGACGACTTCCGTAACAACACATTGTTGGGCCACCCTGCGTGCTGTGGACTCGCTGTATAGATGAACTGTTGCGGCGCGTCGGGCCCGGATGACTACCGCCACAGCGCCTGGTTCAACCGCAGTCGACCGGTCGAGGAGGTGTTTGTGCCGGCGTCCTGCTGCGTCGGCGGAGTTCCGCCGTCGAACAACGAAGATCGACGCCGCGACGCGCTGCTTCGTCCGTCAGAGCCGCGCGATCAGGACAGTTGTCAGCTGAACGCCATCCTCTTTCCAAACCACGACAAGTCGAGTCGATCGCTTCGGACTCAGGTTTCCGACACCGCGCATACAATACGATTAGGACTGGAAGAAGCCAGCTCTCACAAGAGTGCAAAAACCAACGCCGGCACTGTTCTTTTGTGCCTCGTGGCCTTGACCTTTCACCTATTTACCCAAAATAAATAAGCTTTTCAGGACTCATCGTGGAGCACTTCTGTGTCAAGTTTGATGATCATAGCTGCAGCGGTTTTTTGAGATTTTGTGCGAATAAAAAGACAGACAGACAGACAGACAGACAGACAAACGCCGGCATTCACCCTATCCCCGAGAATGCCGTCGGCGTGGGTAAATATTTTACCTGCGTTAAAAGCTGACGAGTAACCAGCTTAGTCTACCGTAAGGAACCGTATCGAAAAAAAAATTAACACGATGCAGATGGGGACATCAGACTTCGCCTCCGGTGCCGCCAGGTGATGAACTCAACCAAACAAGTTGTCTGGCGTCCGACTGGTGCCGCGACCTGGCGAACTGTACGAAACATACGTGCTGTCTTTGTTTCTGGCCTATTTGCTCCATTATGGGCATGACGTCATCCACAAATCTGGAAGTACATATCATATTGCATTGCCGTCAGACAAGGACCGAGCCACGGCCACAGGTAACATGTAGAGCAACTTTGTTGAAGTCTGGACATGTGGTTATTTAGCCGAGAAGGTGAAGCAATCGGTATCGTCTGTCTGTCTGTCTGTCTGTTTCCACTCTTTCTTTTGAACCGACTGAACTTTGAACTTGAGTTTTTGTGTGTAGAGGTCATGAACATAGCTCGCCTGAGAATGAAAGTCAGGGTTATAGGTCAAGGTCGGGGTCAAAGGTCTATGTCCAGCACGTATGGGCGTGGTAACGCAGTAACGCGGTCGGTCTGATCTCGATCCTCGATTAAGGACATTTTCTATTTGAGATATGCGAGCAGACAGACAAACAGACATACAGACACGCTGCTCGTAATACTTTACCCACTTATAGATGTCAAAGTAATGAAAAATAAGTAAAAAGTTAAAAATCGATTCTTGTCCGTGAAGATAGTCCGGAGGTTGCATAATCACAGCTAAGCTGGGGCCCGATTTACAAAATATCTTAGGATAAACTTAGGAAAAACTTGGGGATAAATTTTGGATTTATCCTAAGATATTTTGTAAATCGGTCCCTGGACGATAAGATAAAATGTACGTAGTCGTAACATGGCCGGTCATACGTGATGTCAGTTCTATAGACAGTCCGTCATGTCGTCCTAGTAACTCCGCTCGATCGTGAAACTCTGTACACAGTAGCCTACTGATATCGCTGAACCCGCGGGCGGCAAGACTTTATCCAACCGAAAATAACAAAAACTGTTCAAGGTTTTTTAACTTTGCACTTGGGACGGCTAGCTGTAAAAAGTCGACGCATCGAGATGACGAAACTGAAAAATTCTGACGAGTGTTTTAGCAAAACGATATTTATGTGACTTAGAGTCTCTGCTGCCGCTGACAGACCCTCGCGACGCAGTAGCTCCGCGCATGCTAAATATCCCCCGCTAGCATAGCGTTGCGCAGTAAAAACTGAAACTCGCGTACAGGTTGTACAGACTTAGCTAATACGCAATATACGACGTTGATTGTTCCTAATTTTATGACACTTGAAACTTTGCCATGAGGTTGAGAGTCAAAAACTTGCCGTGTACGAAAAAGCATACAAAACGTGTACAGCGTTGTACTACAGATTGAAACACACTGGCCTAATATATCCGATGTTACAGTTCTCCTGTTGGTTGGTGGACTAAAAGACGAACAAAGACTCGGCTGCTTTTCATGTTAAGTTTATGTCATCTCATTCACTTGCACCATTACAAACCAAACGACCGTTTTACAGTAAACTTGCAGCACACTCAATGAAAATTTACTATCCGACAAAATCAGATGAGAATGTTCACGCTAAAGCTACATGTCCGACACGTTAATTGCATCACGTAGCGTATAGTTCCGACTCTGCCGTCACGTATTTCGTCTGCAGTGCAATCCTCAATGATTACAGTGTACGTTCAGTCTACCTGCCACCGACGACGCTTTTGAACAAGTGTTTTACCGTCTGCTCCGCTTTTACGCTTCTTAGCGCCTCTGAAGTTACGACCATATGGCGCTATACAAATGTGTATATTATTATTATTATTTACTACTTCGCTGCCTGCAGGGGTGCCGAGAATTGCGATCACCTTGTCTCTATGTCTGTCTGTCTGTCTGTGTATACATGTATATATGCCTGTCCATATGTCTGTCCGCTGGCATGTCTCAAAAATTACACGTACAAACATCGCGAAATTTCGTGTGCATGTTATCTATGGCCGTGGTTCTGACCACACCACAGCACGTTATGTACTTCCGGTTTTGTGGATGACGTCACGTTCTCACATAACGACGGGGCAGAATCAACAGACCATGTTGTTTGGTTGAGTTCATCAGTTGGCGGCACCGGTGACGGACGCGCCGCGCGCATGGGGGGGGGCGAAGTCTGCTACTTTCGATTGCCTTGTTTATTGGTTTCTTATTCGCAATTTTCAACAAGAAGCTCTGCTACCGCAGAGGGACCGCGCGACGTGCTATGTTAGTCAATTCGTGCTATTTTCACGAGGTATGGAAGTTACAAAGGTTCCAAACAGCAAAAGTGACCTTCAACTTCAAGGTCATTCAAGGGCATTGGCAATGGTGCCATTCGATAGGCCACATACGATTTTCTGTTAGTGTTTCATTGCAACTATGTCTCTCGGATGGACAGACGGACACACGATGATAGGATATACCGCGCTAGCATAGCGTCGCGCTGTAAAAATTGTTTAACGTATCACTGGACCGCAGCTGCTGTTGGTTAGTTAATTTTCCTGTTTTTTTTTATGGTACGTTTCTGAGA
>Ga0209780_1005480_pt1 | contig 10030 bp, 5 predicted proteins | sample WorMetexBAHAMAS2_FD_187384 | JGI IMG/M metagenome (GOLD analysis project Ga0209780, IMG submission 187384) | Marine gutless worms symbiont microbial communities from Max Planck institute for Marine Microbiology, Germany - Inanidrilus exumae... | ecosystem: Host-associated > Annelida > Digestive... | reverse complement strand
ACTTCATGCGCAGTACTTGCCTATCTATCGTCTAATTTGTTAAACGAAGTAGGTTTGTCTCTTTTTCGGTATTTTGAAGTAGGCCTACGTGTGTGCGATATCGTCGTTAAAAAGTTCACGTTCGCTATCTCATCTCCTGATGAGTTCTTGTTGTTGATGTTATTGTAGATTTAGTAGGCCTCTTAGTGCTGCTTATTGTTGGTATTATCTGAATTTGCCACCTTCTCGGTTGTGAACGTTGTGTTTTAAGGTCAGATATTAGTGTGGCTTTTTCTGCCTTTCTGCACCTGCCTTATAGCATAGGCCTATACTGTTGTTGTGCTGTTGCTCTGTGTGGCTAATAAATGATGAGATCATCATCATCATAAAATTTAAAGTTGATGACAAGCCTAGTAGTGTATTGTGTAGTGTGTATGATAAAATTCCTCATTACCGATCGCGTTAGCCGGGGAGGTAAAGCAGTCGGTAGAGTCATCCGTCCGTCTGTTTGTTTCCACTCTATCTTATGAACCGACTGACCTTTGAACTTGAGTTCTTGTGTGTGGGGGTCATCACCATAGCTCACCTGGCATTAACTTCAAGATTATAAGCCAAGGTCAAAGGTCAATGCCTGGCGCGTATGGGCGTGGTAACGCAGTCGGTCTGACCTCGATCCTCGACCGAGGACAGTTTTTCTTGTTAAAAGAAGGCTTATGAAGCACGGAAAGCATTACACTGTTACAGATTGAATGTACACGGAATACCTGAGCTGTGCGAGTTTGACCGGAATAAATTAACGTTTGGGAGCACCGAGCGTGCTGGTGCAACTGAAAGTCGATGTCGGTGTTCGAGAAGACCGTACGCTGCATGACGGGGAGGTGCGCGACGACGCGCACGCACGATTTGTCGTCCACGTCGCAGTCGACTGCGCGCGGCGGCGGTCTGGCCAGCGGCCGAGAGCTTTTTGATGGACTGCTGTTCGAATCATCTCCGGCTGGCTGATAACGCCGCCTGACCGAGCCACGTCGTACGTCGATCCGCCCGGCTCGTATTATCCACCATGGATCGAGCCGGACGCCAACGATTCCAGACCGTCGTTGGCGTCTTCGTTGCCTGTGTCTTCTTCGTCGTCGGCTTGCAGCTCGGAGGCCAGTATCATGGCGTTTATTGTTAATTAACAGCAGACTCAGAGACAGTAATTAATTAATCATCCGGGTAGAGATGCTGTGAAGCAACACGATGGCAGGTTTACTATGTAGACGCTTTTATTTTATCCGCGCACTGTATATCGGAGAAACGCGGCGTTGTGTAGCCATCACATGATGAATGATTCAGATGATAAACTGTTAGACAGTTAAACAACGAAGATAGTTTGTGCACTGTTTCGTGTGTTAATATTTTCAAGAACCAAATTCCAAATGATACGGGAAAGGCAGTTTGTGTTTGGACGATAGTCTGGACTCTGATCAAGAGGATTAGGCCATGTCCCGATTGTGTTCGTCGTATTCAGCGCTAGCCAACAGTTCACAACCTTTCTGTGAAAAGGAATCATCATCATCATCATCATCTTTATTATACGTTCAAGGCAGAGTAAAAAATAAAACACACATCAAATACATAATCACTCAAAAAGGCTAGCGAAATATTTGAATGCGAATTTATGGAGAGAAATAAACATCTTGAGTGTCATTTATCAACTAGTATCGCTGCGTGTGTACGGGGATTTGCGGAAGGCATTTAGTCGCAGAACGTTCATCCATCATCGTCTGAAGAGTTAAACGTGTTGGCAGCAGCACGCAGTTCAACAGTGCTTTTGCTGATGAAAACGTGCTATCGCAGCGTTTCAAGCGCGGTTCCAGATTTTAATTTGTACTTACGTCAGATTTCATTAAAATGCGCTATGGAGTCTATAGTAGTAAGTGATTCACATATTAGCAACATCATCAACATAATAGTGTCAGCAGCACAAAACATACAATGATAATTATGATGATAAATGGGAACTAACGTGTTAGGTCTCATAATTTCAGCTTCCAACTTTGTAAATAAATTGCACTAAAACTCAGAATTTACATAGGCTTTCAAAGGGAGAACCAGTATCTAGGAAGCACACATTGTTCAGTGTTGTTCAGTGTCCCCGGATAAAGCTGGTTTACCACAAGTGTACAAAAGCATCACGACTTGAAGTCGATTGTCTGTTCGACGTATCATCGCGTCGTGTACGAGCTATCGACGTGTAAGATGACGGTCTACCGTCTACGTAACGCGATCTCTGCAACAGCGCAGTCGTGTTCTGCTGTCTAGGCCTCAATCCGTTTAATTAGTCCGACGCTTGCTCTAGGTCAGTCAGTAGCGACCGACGACGGAGACTGAACCGAGACGGCCGGCCGCTGTCATCACGCACCGACTAGTCTACCGCTCTAGACGTAGCTGTCCCCCGAGTGTGCCTGCACGCGTCGATGCCCGGCCACGTACACAGCGGGGACCGATACGCCGAAAACTCCGGCGCCTTGTACGCTTCGCCGTCTTGCCTCGCCGTTTCGTTTTTCATACGAACAACACGTTCCACAGGCATCACGCGTCGCTGTCGTGGATTTTACGTTGCTCAGAAATGTCCTGGAGTGGTAAACCTGTTGATCACGTGACCCATGACACACGACCAGCATTCAAGGTCAAAAGGGTAAAGGTCACAAAATCAGGAACGTGTTAATAAAAGCGTAATAACTTAGTAACGAGTAGTCACAGAAACTTCAAAGTCGATCGCAATTTTTCGCGCATATATGCGTTTTCGTCTGATTGGATCAAAACGCAGCGCAAATAGAAATAGGCGCATAACGACAAGCATAGTTTATATTACGTTCTGTGATATAACTGAATGAAAAGGAAACAATGCAAATCGTCCTTCGATAGCCAAAAATATTCCTTTGTTATAACAAATCGGTGTCGCTGACAACAACGACGGTCAGAATTTCGACCGGAAGCTAATAGCAGTTTCTGCGCATGCGCACTTGCCAAATCAAATTGCAATCGTGTTATAGGAAATCAACGTCGTTGAGAACGACGGTAATATCGCAAAATTTTCAAAAATAGATCAAGCGATATTGTAACGGAATGTCAAAATTATTTCGGTTTTTACTCCACAGCTACCTTGATTAGAAAAAGGAAAGCTACGTTCCTGCACAAGCTGGTGAATTCGCACAATGAATTGTGCGAATTGTTCAGCCTTGCTGCTCAGGCAGAAATTAATATCATCTCATATACTTAGCTTGTTGCCGCTTTATTGTGTGCTACTTGGCAGCTTCGTCATTATCATTTTCGTCACATTATGCACGTTGCTCGGCTTCTTTTTTCTGTTCTGTCTGTTCTGTCTTGTTTTTGTTTACATTGTTCTATATTATTGTGTGCTACCTCTCGAGGTGAATAAAGTTGTTCAATAGCAGGTTTCGAACCAAAAGCAGTAATACCGCCGATTTTACGAAAATAGTCAAAACAGACTTTTCCATTGTTGAAACACCGCCTTATTCTTTTGGATAAACCGCTGTCGTCGGATCCATTGGCAATGTCAGCATTTCAAGAAACGTTTTGCGAATAGAATCCTTGTATAATTGCAATCTAGAAGTGCTTGAACTAGGGGTAGCTACCGTTCTAAAAATTCAGCTCGACAAAACTCGGAAAGCTTCGGATGTTCCTTGGCCTCCAAGGTCGTTTGAAGGTCGTCGCAATCTTCGTATTCCGGCACAACCCGAAAAGCCTTAAAAAACGACACCAATATCACTAAGATATTCAGTTGTTTAGGTTGGGAGCAGAAGCTCCAGTTTTGGGTACATCACTCAACATATATCCAATAGATTGTTTGTTGTACCAAAGCGAACCCGTTTTCACCAAATTTCATGAAAATAAATGCACATTTTTTTAGAAATCATGCTGACACAGACACACAGAGCGAATGGTACACATAATGATGAACACCAGACAGTCGGTGGGAATTGGAGAACGTTGCGTTACGTGGTGGTCGTTGCTGGTTGTTCGTATTCGACAAGTGCGCGAAGACTTCCAATGCGCGTCGACCAGGTTCGCTGATTTAATGGCACGATTTTTACGACACAGCTCTGATTTCTTCCTGGCCGCGACAGCGTCTACGCCACTGCCACACCCGTCCGTCGATCGCAAGCCGCTTAAGTAGCCTTGCCGCGCTGCGAGATCGCCGACGGCGGCGGACGAGGGCCGGCGATCGAGTCTACGGGCCGCTGCGATCGGCGTCGTGCGGTCGCCGAGGTTTGCCTGTCGCTCGGTCGTCAGATCGCGATCGTCTGGGCGGCATCGGGCACCGACTCAGTCGGGCGCGGTCTGATTTAGTGGCCGCCGAGTCGACTCGAACGCGGCGGCGAGCCGGTCAATATTGACACCCCGGGGGCCCGTGAAACATTTCGCGGCGACTTAGAGGCGGCACAGTGTGGCGGCGGAGAATTCACCCAACGGTCGTAATCGCGTGCACGGCAATCAACGCCCGAAGACCACGCCGAAGAATGCCACTTTCGTCGTTCGGTTCCGTTCGTGAGCAAATTCGTAACGTCAGTATTGTAAACGGGAAACAACGAGCCTCGCGTTCACTTGTTGTTCCAGTTTCCAACGACTCTATGCCACAGAGTGAAAATGAAAAAAAAACTGCTTGTATTATAAATCTGCTTGTATCGTAACTGTTAAACAACTCAGAGAACTGATTTGGAATTCTTTTACCATGTCTGTGAACTTGTGATCTGAGTCCATTATTTCTGTGTTGCTTTATGTTTTTTTAATTTTTGTATAGCTGTGTCGGGTTTGTATAACTGTATTTCTGGCTGCCATCTGGCGTAATAATAAATAAAAATAAATAGTATGTTACTAAGGATAAACGACAACGACATCTTAAGTACTCACATTTGTTGTCCAAACTGCTGATTCAGATGACCTTGTGTGACTTTCAGGATTATTTTACATAATGCAAACCTTTGCAACGCAGTTTTTCGTATAATTTTGCAGCTCGTAACCATCGCAGTTGCAGACGAGGATTTTATGAACTGTCATTATATAAGTTCGCGTAGCCTACAATTAAGTTAACAGTACTTTTTCAATTCATAGGGAGCGCCGCGTGGTTGTTTTACCTCCACTGAACGTTCTGTTAATGTCGGCGACACCTGCACTAATTCATTGCCATCATGAGCAATTAATGGCCAAAAGGTACTCTCGGACAGCATCATAAAGACTCCGCAACTGTTTTCAGTAGTCTTATGTTGTATGCTGCAGGTTAATATATAAATCACACAGCAAGCGGGCTGATTGCGACTTTTACCGTTAGGCCTAATGTCGCCCGTAGTTCATTTCACTGTTTGGTTTTCCAGCGTCATAAGCGCAGCGATAGGTACCGAGTATATTTTCTGAAGATGCCAGCTGGTAAGGTAACGATAAAACTCGGCGGTGGAGATGGAATCGCGGCTTGGCGTTGTCCAAACAAAGCTCGTTCACGCTATCGATATGACGCTGCTGCTGGTGGTGGTGGTTGTGGTCGTGGATCGGCGACGCCGGCTGTGGAGCTGGGACGGGGTTAGCGCGAGACGGCGTCGGCTTCGCAGTTCGATTGTTACGACGCAAGATTAATGGTCGGATCATAATCGGTCGACGATCGCATCTCTCCGACTCAATTACAGCCTCGCGACGTCGTCCGTACCAGCAACCATCGACGTGCACCGAGTCCCGAGTCCGATCAGTGAGGCTACTCCCGCCGAACGTCAACCACCAGTCACACCCTCCACGTGTTGATGCCGTCTACTCACTGTCCGCCTCCAGCGATTCAGTTGACAGTCACGGCAAACAATAATGTCGTCGTTGGCCGACGATTAACCCATTTTGCACAGAGTTCCAGAATGGGGACAGTGACAGGGATTCAATACCAGGCTGGCTAACTTACCATTTTTAATTTTTGACTTTCGGGCACTCTGGCGCTCAACCCTGAGCGTCAACGTGCCGGAAAGTCTAAAATTAAAAATTGTCGGTTAGTCAGCTAGGTATTGAATCTGAATTAGCAGGGTGGCATTTGCCACGGAGGATGGTGGGGACGTGTTCTGGTCACTGGACTTCGGGATCCCCCACTGGAGCTGATTCAAATGTCCCTGGGTGGGACGTATTTGATCCTCGTCACTAGAACAAGGTGTCGCCCTAACGGGACGTAACCGTACTGGCCCGCCGTGTAGTGTCGGCCACCCGACCGCCCACGCGCCCGGCGGCCGGCCCGCCGCCAGCGTTACAGACGACGGACGACGACGACAGACGACGAGGACAGACTACAGACGCCAGCGAGCAAAACAATACTGGCCCATTAGGCGGGCCAGTAATAAGGTTGTGAGAGCGGATATCATATCAGCCTGACAATCTATATCACTATTTCTTTAAAGACCGCACCCCCCCCCCTGGGCAGCCAAACTGGCTGAGGCCAAGTGATTAGCAAAGATAAATTTGGTTAGGTGGGAAGATACGTTCTATCTGGGATTACCAATGACGACATTGTTAATCCCAGGTTCTATGTGTGGCCGTGCAGAATGCAGATTCACAACGGCAGTGTGGTACAGATGTGTCCTTTCATTTTATCGGCATCCGAAATTCCAAATACTATGGAGAGACTAAATGGTCCAAAAAAGAGCGTGTATAATGCACCAAAATACACCATTTCATGCGAAAAATTAAAAAAATTCCCATTCCCCTATCCCGCTGAGAGGGAAAACTCCTTCCCCAGACCCAATCCCCTCGGTGCCTTTGGGCCTCGATCCTTGCGCTTTCAGCGCTCGACCTTCGTGTCCCCCACGGGCCATAGGTACAAATACCACCCTGTGAATTAGTGTAGCTGTTTTGTGAGCAGTCAGCTAAAATGAGTTAAACCCATTTACAGAATAATTGCCGTCTTCTTTCTTTTGTCACGTGATGTTACACCTGCTCCTCTTCTACAATGCGCGGCAACTTTTTTATCGCCCGACAGCGAACAATGTTCATGTTGTGGCAATAGTGTACGTTTGTCTGTCACGTGCGTGTATTGTGTCGAAACAGCTTGAATTGTTAGCAGGTGCCGTTATTCGAGGGGGCCATATTAGTGTTCTGCAGTGAAAACGTCTATCATCCACTGAGATATTATCAAATGTACAGTGTGGGCCTACGTGACTGCCTGTGACCTTGACAAGTCCTTTAGTTTTGATAAGACAGTTGAGATTACAAACCATAAGCCAATTGGTCTTTCATAATATAACATGTATTAACTGCGATATTTTGTATACATGAATCGAAAAAAATCTTCCACAAGAAGAGACAATTTTGGTAGATGACCGGCCCACTGAATAACATTAGGAGTAAGTGCTGCGCAGCTTTACACAACAGAAAGTCAATAACGGCGACAGCGGGACTACGGCAGCCGCATGCAGTGCTCCAGACTGGTCGATGTCACATTACATTCCCCTCGAAAATTCTGCTTCGGTGATGCGGCCTTTCGTCAAAATTCTTTGACCACCTGTAACAATGGAAGATACACTGCATCACGTTGTTTCATGCTTTTTCTTTACATTAGTTGAATGTGCGCTTTATTGGAATATCGATGAAGACAGAAAATCCATTGAATTGATCGTCTACAGTTTGAAGCGATTGTGCAGTTGCATTTTCCGTCACGTTCCCGTGATGTGACTTGCTAGTAACCGAAGGATACACGGGCTGTATCCATGCAGCAATATTGACCGAACGCACGACAGCGTGTCACGTGACGACGAACCTCCTTCCAGTCACGTGCCCGGAACACCAACGTCGGTGCAGTTGCATAGTATTGCTTCTTTTGACTTGAGCTGACGAAAACTGTTGTTTGAGCTTATTAAATATCGAGTTGTTCTTTGTACTGTCGCTGTTCGGCTTCGTGTAGGCCGAAGTCGATTCTCTGGCAGTGCGACTGTGACTGTGAGTTTTTAGTCACTCAGCTCACTGCCGTCTACGTTCACTTGAAACAAAATGTAAAAAAATATCAATAAAGTAACCGCGAAACATGAGGCAATTAATGTTGACCGTGGTCTTGAGTTGCCTATAAATCATTTCAGCTACCGCTGCTTCAAATCTATTTATGACCCATGCAGAACAGGGAGGATAAATTCTTTAAATGAAAACTGAAACTTGCCAGAATTCGTTGAATTACTTTGGATTAGACCAACTATTATTATTAGATATTGTCACTTATTGTTTAAGATGTACAAGCAGTATAGCCTAAACATTAAGTGACAATATCAAATAATAATCCTGGCAAGGTCTAGCAGTAAAGCGAACGTAGCCAAGCTGCTGATCGACTAGGGATGTACACCTTTCACTCTCTTAAACTCTGGAGTTACTGCACCGACGTTCACCAAATATTTACGCGATATAGCCACGTCATCGCAGATGAATCTTTTAAAATCAAAAGTGCGACATTTCAATCGGTTTCCGAATGCCAGGGCGATGAATAAAGGCGAAAAGGCCGATTTCGCCAATTTTGACGTTAAATTTGGTTGCCATGGCAACGTCCCTTAAGCGATCACAAAAAGGTCAGTTTCGTAATCTGCGATCAAATACTTACCACACAGTAAAATGTGGTGAAAATCGGTCGAGTAGATCCTGAGATAATTAGTCTCAAAGTATTTATTTATGAAAATGAGGGGGTGCACGCCGACAACCCTCTTACACTCAACGTGACTGGACCGAAGTTCACCAAATTTACACACAATATCGCCAGATTATTGCAGATGAACTTTCTAAAAATCTGAATGGTGATATTGCAATCTCTTTCAATATGCCAGGGTTACCAATAAAGGTGAATAGTCCGATTTTGCCACTTTTGACCATAAAATTTGTTGCCATGCCAACGTCCCTTGAGCCATCGGAAAAAGAGGGCCAAGTTGGCAATCTACGATCAAATACCTACCATATGGTTTATATTTGGTAATAATCGGTCCAGCAGATCCTGAGTTCTGTTTGCTCAAAGTTTATTTAAAAAGAAGAAATTAACGCAAGCAAAACGTATAGCCCGCGGGGCGTGCAATCCATGCATGCCGCGCTGGCTAAAATATTACAAAATTAACAAATATTTTCTGACATTTAGCCCAGACATGTATGCTGAATGGTTAGATGTTCTGCCCATGTTACTTTATTTTCAAACGATCCCCTTTGAAACCAATTATCTCAAAATATACTGGACCGATCTTCACCAAATTTTCAGCTAGATAGATACACATATGGGAGGGCATGATCAGTCCGACCTTCTTTTCGCGAACAATGGATGGAACGATCGCAACACCGATGCACGCATTAACACAAGCTATGATCCTTCTACGTCTTCTAAAATTCGGTGAACCTTGGTCCAGTAACCCTAAAGTTTTGCAGGCGAGTTAGCGCCGGGCGGGCTACATACTGAGCTTTGCCACGCATTTCTAATTTCCTTTAAAATACACATTGACAAGCATCGTTGTCTACTTTAATGTGTATATCATTACTAACGAAAATCTCTTTTTTTCTAATGATAAATATAATTCACTGTGCTTTGTGCAGTTACCAAATGCAATTTCGTGTGTGCTTTTGAAGCAGCGTGGTATGATAGATGTTCGCGGATGAAGATGCTGGTGGTGCATGCATGATAACGTGCAGTGATGCTATTGCATGGCGCTGGATCACGATGAGACGGGAAACTTGGCTGGAGAGTGACGCAAGATCAAACAATGAGCAGCGTGCGTACGTCATCGGTCATCGACGGCTCGTTTAATCGCGCTCAGATCACAGCCGTCATCACTTCACCAACACCAGCAGCAGCAGCAGAAGCATCTTCGTTGGATTATACAGCGGTCAGAGGCGCATGCGCGCATCTGTGCGTGGCCGTCCCGTTCCACCTCAGAACGGGTCATCGAGATGAAAATCTTGTGTGGCGCGACTGCGGGGTAAAGTGGGTGGTCGCCCGCTGCACGTGACGTTGTCGGCAGCGCTGCCGTCCACGCCCCGTCGACTGCCCGGCCGGCCGGCGGTCGAGATG
>Ga0209780_1005479_pt1 | contig 10031 bp, 5 predicted proteins | sample WorMetexBAHAMAS2_FD_187384 | JGI IMG/M metagenome (GOLD analysis project Ga0209780, IMG submission 187384) | Marine gutless worms symbiont microbial communities from Max Planck institute for Marine Microbiology, Germany - Inanidrilus exumae... | ecosystem: Host-associated > Annelida > Digestive... | reverse complement strand
AAATTATACCCAGTCAAAATATTATTTTGACTGGGTGCATGATTGAAGATGTTGTTAATGTTAGTAAGGGAATGGTATTGATGTCGTGTTTGACCATATGAAGTACATAACCACAGTGAGACGATAACATGCCATTTAATTGCACGTTGCACGCGCCACAAATACAAGCGGTTTGTCGCAAGAGGTCGCGACTGATTGTTTCAGTGCAATGCGAGAACACGGTCACAGGCTATCGACGCACGGTACAACGCCGTACACTTTCACATTAAACCGAGTATTGCTCTGTGTAAAACTTGTACATTACTCTAGCTATATGTTACGGCTCACACTCGACAGTGAAGCGATTAAGTCCAAAAGCGCCAAGTCTGTAATCTGTAGCCCGAGACGAAAACCAGCTACACATAACAATTAACAGCAGTTGTGTCGACGTGTCAGTTTCATTCCTTCTAAGCTCTTCCAGATAGTCCGGAGAAGCCCGACTGCCAATCGTTTCTGATGCATTATTAAGCAAAAAAACGACATTCGAGTTGCATCTTGACGATATACAGCAAAAACTAAAACAAGCCAGCACTCACAAGCACTCAAAGAGTGCAAAACCCATGCCGGTACTGCTTTTTTGTGCCTCATGACCTTGACCTTTGATCTTTTGACCCCAAAATAAATGGGTTTCCAGGACTCATGGTGGAAAATTTCTACGTCAATTTTGGTGATCTTAGCTGCATCAGTTTTTGACATATCATGCGGATAAACAGACAAACACACAAACAACAGTTAAAACTATCCGACAACTGCGACTGCCATTGGCAAGGGGAGAAAGGGACGGGTTTGGGAGCTTTCAGAATGTTTGACCGAACAGAGCCCACAAATTTATGGGCCAGACATTCTAAATAGAAGTGGAAACTGAATAACAAAGGAAGTAACGGCCAGGGCCCCGGCCCCACATCTGTATCGAGTGGACAGCACATTTGCAAATCCGGTGCTGTGGGAGATTTCTCTACACATTTACCCCCAGGTACTATATCGGGGATGCATTGCTCCTGTCTACTGGGAGTTGACGCTATGATAACAGTCTTGTAAACATTACTGGTTCTGCATGAGTCTTACATTACCGCCATTAAACGTTCTCAATGCACTACCCCTGAAGGACTGACTTGGCTTACCTACACACAGTAGGACAGCAGCTTCCCCAACGTCATTTGCACCATACGCAACCGACAAATAAACTCTGTATGTACCAATTAGGGCACATTCAATTCATGAAACCAACTGAAACTGGTATTAGTTTCACTTTCACATGTGCAATATATGAAAAACAGCAGTGTTTTGTGGGTTGCTATGATAGCGGTAGTTCAATAAAACCCGACAGTCACACTGTGAATAAAAACAAAGCACATCGCTGCTCTAAATGTGTAACTCACAGTAAATGCTTAATGATGCCAAGTAATAACCATATTTCAGAACCACTAGCAAAAACACAGCCAAAAAGCAAGTTCGCTGCCATGTTTTTGTCAAAGATGATTTCACAATTTCATGAAGCAGTTTTCAGATTCACAGAATAAATGCAGAAAACCAAGTGAAGCCCAAACCAGTAACCGGTATCAGTATGTTTTATAATTTGAATATGCCCACCGACTCTGCCATGGTCATAAGTGCAAACTAACCATTATTTTAATATTTTAATGAATGCAATATGCATATTCCTTAGAATATCATATAGAACCAACTGACACTTATCAGCAACGGTACTATATGAAAGGAACTACATACAACACTGAATGTACAAACACAAGGAACACTCACATTTGTTCAAGTACCTTTGGTTAGCAAGTAAAAGCAACTTTCCAGTAACTGGCTCGCGACATTAAAACTCCAAAAAACTGCTGGAGTTGATATGATAAAGCTACACTTTATGAACGCAAACGATCACAAACAACTCTCAGTCTTTCCTTAAAATAGTGCAAATAAGCAGTCAACTCTACAAGCAAAAGCTCTTAAATTATACGCCCAAACAGTTATGATATGAGCAGTAAAACACATTAGCATAATGACATATCAACAGAATGTTAATAACGAACACCAAAATATCATGACTAGGAATAAATAGTCGTTATTACGACTACATGTTGACTACAATCTACAGTAACTGAGATTACCAGTGATAGACAAACACAAATATTATTGGCTGCCTAGTGAGCTCAGTAATAAAACTGCGATTCTTAGGCCATATGACTGTGTGTAGTTGAAATCTTTTGTTAAATGTCGTGTGTCACAAAGTGGCTGCCAAAGTAACGTATTTGCTATAAATACAAACGTACAAATACAAATGCATTTGGTATAGAGACATGACGGGCTCACTGCTGCGTTGATTTTGATGTGCTAGTTGTGCTTTCTGCAAAACAGCTGCCATAAGGAAACTGCTCTGCTACGCATTAACAAAAAAAATAAATTGTCATGTGGGAAAGTGGTATAAATCCTTGAACGCTACACGGATTCTGACAAACCCTGGACAGTAAGTAACTGAAGACCAGCCCGACTGGGCAAGAAAACACTGACAGAACGTGTGCCCAATTTCATGCTAGTTCAAGACCAATTGAAAATTACAAAGAACAGCTGAGCCTTTCCAACAGTCCATGTTATCACTTCCTGGCTTGGCCACCATAAGAATACTTCAATACCGTTAATTCAATATGCATGTTAGCATGCACAACCAAACGGTACCAAGTTAAAGCATAGGCATACGATCTGCAGTTACTTGCACCGCTTGCTCCACCGATAACAACCGAGAATCTACAACACTAAAATAATTATAACGCAAAGAAACACATTAGAAGGTTGGTTAGTTGGAGTTTAACGGCGCTTTCAACACAATTTAGGTCACACAGCACCTTTAAGGTAGAATTATATTATAAATATTAAGTCAAACAAATACAGCCATAAAAGCATAAGCCAAAAACAATATCAAAAATCCTGCATAAATTGCATCGTACATCTCATCCCTATGCCTTACTACTGCTGTTACACCTCCAGATCTTAGAACGGAACCCAACTGCTCAAGCTATGAACGGATTTATGCTATAAACTGCATGGCTTGAACTGTGAACGGCAAAACGCACAGCAGGCTAAACGTCTGACTTTACAAACAAGAGGCTCAACTATCATCGAGAAACATGGGCGATGCTCTGTGTCATTGAAATGTCAACTTACTGTTGTACGAATAAGTTGAATAATGCAAACAAATCGCGTATTAGCCTGAGGAGCACTTTCAGCAACTGCCACTTTTTCTTCGGATACGTACACAGTTTTGTAAACGCATCATTGCAATAGCCTCAGCTATCGCACATACAGTAAGCTATAATGTGATAAACAAACTTCCACACGACCAACGTTGTTGATGTAAAGTGGGCCATAAGTGTTATCAACAAACTTGGAGTACCACCAACGTTGTTGACGATACTGCATATTCCTCTGCCAGCACATCGTCGAGGACGCAGATCACTGCGGTGGATGGACACAAATTTTCAGCAATAAGGCATCTGAACCAGAGACTCCTTGATCAGTCAAAAAATGCAATTTTACCGACCCTGCCTGCATTTGGCTCTCCCATTTGGAGATGATCCCATCGGAAATTCATAGAGACCTTTTGTATCATAAAACTACAGTCCCAGGGCTATCGTGCAGCGTCGTTTTTGAGATGCTGCATTTAGCGCTTTTGATACGATACCAGCTTATGACGGACAGACAAATGGACAAATAGCGCAAATAGCGCCTCTGAAGTTACGACCATATGGCGCTATACAAATGTGTATATTATTATTATTATTATTATTACAGGTGGACGAACACACGATGACAGCATATACTGCGCTAGCACAGCATTGCAAGGTAATATGTGAGCAAATTCACACAGGTTGGCAAGCAGCACTTAACACATTGCACAACGACACTGCACTGTAACACCACGACATAGCTGACTCAGATCAGTAATAATACAGCATGCAGACAAGCAGTCACACACACACACACACTCACTCAGTGTCCATTTATCTGTTTTTTTTTCTGGAGTTAGTCCAGGTTTGATACAGACCCCAAACTGGAGTGGGCTTTTACAGGCTGGATGTCCTTCCGGTTGCCCAAACTCAAAGCGCTGACTTCAACCAGGAAAAATTGTCCACTGGCATCGTCACCTCATGATTCATAAACTACTTTTCAATGGAACAAACGCCAGCACATCATTCCATTTACATTGGCTCTCTGATGCCACCATCCATCCAAACGTCAGTGCAACAAAAATAGTATTAAATTTTGGAGCATTGAAAATGTGAACGTTTGCAACGATATATACAGCGGCATCACTTTATCAACTTACTACAGCAAAATGGAATATCAGAACTTTTTCAATACTGTACAAATAATGAACGCATAACTCGTTGCCATCAAAGAGGCAAACCAGAAGACCATTAGTTTAATACTACATAAAAGAACACCATGAAATTTAAACACAAAACAACAAAGTCAAATTTCAACACGGTACAACGAAGATGGATTTCGACAATATCTGACCAGATAAACAGACAAATGGGACAGCCTGAAAACACTGCCTTCACCGACATTGTCGGGTGGCAAGGACATAACAATTCCTGCAAAAGCAGCATCACACAGATCTTACTTTTACATGTTACTAACGTGGCTATATCTGCCAAATGTCTAAATATCTCAACAGCTCAAGCTATGAACATGAACTGCATTGTTTGTTATAAATACGGTACATTTAACATAATTCTGTTATGATGTAATTCAAGATCAAGCACAGATATGCACAGTATCACATTATACAAAGACAAGATTTGAAAACGGATGTGAAAAACTGCATGTCAGGATTTGGCACAATATATCAGCAGACGAAAACACAAAATGCTATGTAACTTCTTGACATGTGGCAGTAGTATACTGATTAGTCATTACTACACCATGCAAGAAAAAAGCGCCAATATACTTTTCTTATGCTTTGGCCAAATGTTGACTGATTTTCAAAATTCTTTTACTAGCATACTTAGCAGTGAATTTGTAGTAAACCGGTAATTAAATATCCCATTCTTCATCGAGCAATCACTATAACTCTGATTAAATAAGGACAGGTGACAATAATGACAATAAAGCAGTAACAGACAGTACAAATGTTTTGCATAGATAACATGCTGCAAAATCTGATAAACTACCAATGTCAATACACAGTTATCAGCAACAAAATGAACTGTTAAAACATTTTTACTCACAACCACAGTTCAATTAAGCAAGCTTACATACTGCATATCCACTTAAACACTGCCACATGATCACACAGTTCTATGATGCCAGTATTTTATTGCAGCTGCAGTCAAATATTTTATCAAATAATTTCTGATAAAACTGCTATTGGATGGATAATGTAAAAGGCATTTGAATCTGCAATATGAAAAAAGTATCTTCAAGAAGATGCATATATGTGTTAAGCAAATGTGCAGCATTAATTCTGGATTAAAATGTCACACATAAAAATGTATTCCAACATAGCAAAAGAAACACAAAACGCTACCAGTGACAAACAAGCAACAAAAACGACCTAAAAAGAAACGTGAAACGCAGTCAATAACAACCACAAAAAAGACACAAGCCTGATCTGCAGCAGTGTCATGGCTAAAAACTGTCCTGCAATGTACTTTCTTCAACTGTAGTCAGTTCAAGAAGATGACCTGATCACAAAAATGGATTTGTCGTACCATCACGGCGAAACATCGCACCATTCTGTACACATCATGTTTGCACACATATACGTCACACAGTCAGTTTCTGTCTAACAAGCCTTCTATACCAGTGTTGCTCAAAAACAGCCCTTGGGAATAATTCAAGCAGACCTTTTCACAGGCCAGGTGCTTCTATTTGTCACACATTGTTTTCATTCCTCGCCTCTTATAACCTCTGGCCTAGAAACAGAATGGGCCTGTTCTGGAAGAAGTAGATGGATAAATCAGGAAGTAAACGAGTAAGGAAGTAAAGAAGTAAAGACGAATGTATACAGAAGGAAAAAGTAAGGAAGGAAGTTCAGTAAACAAACAAGCAATTTATACAGTACTGAAATAGATCTGGAAAACAATGCAGCAGTGATAAGAATGGGATCTGTGATGTGAGTGAACTGAGTAGTGGCTGCTGACTGAGGTGTTGGATGGGCTGCAGCAGACAGTCATTGATGAAGCCATCAGTGAATGGCATAAACGTCTGCAAGTTTGTATTTACACCTTAATTTTTGGCTTATTTATCAGGTAGATGGTTTGTAGTAGATACTAGTTACAAACATCATTATCACATTGTAATACAAGAGAAATGTGCAGTCGTATTGACATGCAGACCCATTCCAAACAGTTAGGGTCAGGATTTGACCTCTGACCTTTTGACTTTAGGGTGAGTGCATGCAGAGGTGCTGCCATGCACTATGTCTACCGACTTTGGTGCTAATAGCCCAAGCCGTTTTCCCTTTGGAGTGCAGACAAACAGACAAACAGACTCTGAACGCCCTACCCCACGCCGGCGGCTATACAGCCGGCGAGAATAATGATGAAGTCATTTGTTGAATAAACTTGTCATCAGAAAATATTCTGAACGTTGTTGTGTCATCTGCATATACTGCACAAAATGATGTCATTAATGTGACAATTTTTGTAGCATTTTTCACTGCAAAGTTGTTAAATTTTATCAAATTTCAAATAATTCAGACTAATTTTGATGGCAAAGTGTGTTTGACAGTTTTTTTAAATTTCTGAATTATGCAAGGTAGTGTAGCAACGAAGGTAGTGTAGCAACGAAGTTCTTTAACTTGTTGTTAGGTGGAAACCCCTATCATATGTACATAGGCAATTTCCTTGGAAATCTGCCAGTGAAAGAATTTTAAAAATCAGTCGACACTTGCCGAAGTTATGATCAGAAGTCAAGTGTATTGTATTTTTAAACACAGTGTAGATGTCAATGCAGTCATACGTAGAGCAGCAATAAATAACTACCAGAAACGGATTAGCAGGATGCATCTGGCCATGAAAAGCAAACGATGCTTGCTGTTGTGGATTCGGCAGCTGAAACTGGGCAGCAGCTGGTGCTGAGAAAGCTGGCGGGGGCGACATCACTGTCGTGCCGAAAGGAACATTCGTGACTGGAACATAACAAGGTCCGGAACCTGTCTGGACTAGCATATATTGAGGAGACATTTGTACTGGCATTGCTGCCGGATAAATGCCACCAACAGCGAATGGATTACTGCCGACTGCTGCGGAGCTTACTCCACCGCCACCGATGGTCGTAGACGAAATACTGGGACTTGTCAAAGTAGAATCTAAATAAGCAAACAGATCACACACTATCACACTATTTAAAATAAAGAAACTCTCAATGCTACCATCGGTCTTTCATTAAAAAAATTACATATTTGATTGATAACTGGCACTCTTCGTGTTTATTTTGTATGCAGATGCTTTGGCACAACAAATAATATAACTACAACTACTTGAAGTTTTTATGCCAATAAGGTAACAAGAGCTTAGCAAATGTGGAGATGGCCGATTGTGGCACAGAAAAGCAGACCAGAATTTAAAACCGTAAAGAAGTAACATCAGCTAACAATTTTATAAGTCTAGCAGCTATCTCCAGTAGTGCCCCTTTCTATGGGCAGTTCCAGTCCCATTCTAATACAAAGTGGCTGTCCTGTGTGGTAGCCTTCATACCAAAAAACATGCTCGATATTTTAAGGCATTTAGCGACAACAACCCCAATGTCAAACACATGCATACAGACACACAACACAAAAGCACGAAAAGCCATATAGGAAAAATCAAACTGCGTAGTGTAGATCATTTCACCTACCTTGGTAATGTCATATCAAAGGATCGAGACATAGAGAAAAAGGTGAATACTTGGCTAGCAAAAGCAGCAACTGTCTTTAGAAGACTCGACTATGTATGGCAAGGTCTGGTTCTCTTGGGCTGAGTACTGAGCTGCAACTATATACAGCCGTGGTTGCATCAACAGCCATATATGCCAGTGAAACACGGAAAAGCACAAAAAGGATACAGAAGAAGTTAGATGTGTTTCATCAACAGAACTTACAAAAGATCATCAGAGTAACCTGGAAGGACAAGGTAACAGACACAGAAGTACTGAAACGTACAGGACAGAGGCGACTACAAGACACAGTAGGAGAGAGGAGATTCCGGTTTGCAGGACACATCCTACGGATGGCACAAGAATGGCCAGCTCACAGTGCAATAGACTGGACACCAGCCAATGGCAGAAAAAAAGGCCCGCCAAAGGGTCAACATTTTGTGACGATCTGCATGCAAGAGGAGTCAGCTGGAGCGAGGCGGAGGAACTAGCAGCCGACAGTGTACATTGGCGAAACCTGCTTGCTGCCCATTGTCCTGAGAAGGGACTGGAGGAACTAAGTGCTAAGAAAACTATTACTACAGTCAGCTAAATACCACATAACTTGAATATCACTTCTGAACATAAATGAATACAGTGTTAACAGCGATGATCATGGCTGTCAGTCCATGAGTCCGGAACAGTCTTCCCATTCATATCCACCAGCCTGACTCAACACTAGGAAAGTTTTACCAGTCACTGAAGACGCATTTTCTCATGGAGACTCCAGAATCCAGAGACTGACGCTTTTAGTGCTCTGACTATATGATATGATATAAGACAATATATTTGCATGTGCTCAAAAGCAGACAAAAAGCCAGCTTAACCTAGCATGCGCTACCAAAAATGGAAAAAATAAGGAAAATTAAACAACAAAATTAGCCCCGTATGGGACTGACGGTCGACTCTTCAGAACGGACGTTTCTGCCAACTTCAAAGTCACGTGACACTAAAACTTGGTCGAATATAAAAAATCTGGCCGGATCAAATTTAGATATTGTGCCCTAGTTTAAGAATCTGTGGTCAGTTGCCAGCTCCCATTGTAAATGGCGTAAGAGACAGCTGTTGAATATGGCAAAATTTCCAAATTTGAAGGGCTCGTGACCTTGACCTTGGATGGGGTCATACTGCATATCGTCATGCTTCACTCATCGACCTCTACCTACACGCCAAATTTCACTGAAATTAAAGAAACTTTTTGTGGATGGACACAGACGTACGCATGTACGTACATATGGACGGACTGACGGACAGACATTTGAGACCTGCTTTATTAGGTAAACTCTGTCAACCTAAAAACCAAGTTGCTCAGAAGAAAAGGCCCGGGTAAGAGTCCATGAAGGCAGACTGGAGGGAAGAACTAAATATTGTTACTTACTTACTTACCGTGCACACCCTCATATGAGGGCTTGCAGCATGCCAACCTGTATGATGAGACTAATTTTTGCCGAATGCCCTTCCTGACACTGTCAATAACTGACAGTTTCTGTTGGAATCCAACCTGGGTCACTCTTGTGACAATAATCACCATAATCAGTAACTACAGCTGCTCCTTTACTGAATACAATTAACTGCTACTATAATTAGCAACAAACTAATTACAAAGTAGTCAGCAATACAGAAATAGTATAAAAATTGTTTGCTGCATCTATAATTTCCTACACTGACTTTAAGTCATAAAACTGTGCAGAATGAATACAGAGCATGCATACTGCATGCAATCAGACAAAATTCCCAGAACAATAGTCAAACAAACAAGTACAAGGTTCTGTGCCAAATAAAACTAAACATGCGACAGGTTACCATACTTGTGAATGTTAAGAATACTTTACACTTCTTGGTTATACACACAGACCTTGTGTTCCGTGTAAAAGGACAAGCAGTAAAACTGGGCCAAATAATTTTACTCTCACGCAAGCATTCAACATACAAAAATTACTGATCGATCTCAAAACAAATGTTACACTGCAAGCAAAAACACTACAGCAAAATTCCTTCTGGTCTCCTCGGTGTACATGCCATATGAAGATGGTAATGTGAATTCGGATAGAACAGAGGAATTCATTTCAGTGCTGTCTTCTATTGAATAT
>Ga0209780_1005478_pt1 | contig 10032 bp, 6 predicted proteins | sample WorMetexBAHAMAS2_FD_187384 | JGI IMG/M metagenome (GOLD analysis project Ga0209780, IMG submission 187384) | Marine gutless worms symbiont microbial communities from Max Planck institute for Marine Microbiology, Germany - Inanidrilus exumae... | ecosystem: Host-associated > Annelida > Digestive... | reverse complement strand
GATTACTATGTCTAGTAGTAAACGTCTGCAGAGGGACCGCGCGACGCCACCGGTATAAATATTCTATAACTGCAAGGTGGAAATTCTGTAGCAGATTCATAAATTCAAAGCTTAATGCGCAGTACTTGCCTAGCTATCGTCTAATTTGATAAACGAAGTAGGTTCTCTTTTTTGGTATTTTGAAGTAGGCCCCTACGTGTGCAATATCATCGTAAAAAAGTTCACGTTCGCTATCTTATCTCCTGATGAGTTCTTGTTATGCAAATCGGTTCAGTGGTTTGGGAGAAGTAGTTACACATACATACATACACACGGAATTTGGTCAATGCGGCTCTTAGTATATGGGCGACGCTCAATACCAAACCTGCTACGTAGGTTTTGATAAATTATTTAACTAAATAATAAAGGTATGAAATCGCGCAAAATTACAATAAAGAAATCATTACGTCTTCTTACGACAGCATCGCTGCCTGGCGAGTGCCATCTACAACAAACACCAGTATGTGATATGATGAAAATTCGAGTGACACTCCTATGATTCCAAACTGTCGATATCATGTACATCGTATCATAAGTGATATATCCTCAAAAACCAGATTCTTTGGGCTACATTTCTGTGGCAGAATGTTTACGTTTATCTTCAACTACTTATACACAATGCGACCCGGAACCTGCCGAATTCGGTAAAAAAAAACGCAAAATATGGGCCATTTCGCCGTTCAAGGTCATTCAAGGTCACCGATTTTGGTACCAATCGAAACCTCATGTACGACTTCATATTAGTGATTAATACTAACTTACCTCCTATCTTGCACCGTTTCGGAGATACAGCATTCCACATGTTAAAAATCGCTATATTTGGCTACCCCTCTTGTGTTTAAACCCCCCGACGGAGGGGTTCCTCTAGGACGATCTCCGTAACATTTTCCGTGGATGTCAATGGATGACCAAGGTACCAAACGGCGAAGAAAAATTGCCGAAAATTTCAACTGGCTAAGTAGGGTGCACGAACGTTACAGACGACAGACAGACGACAGACGGAACGCGATAGCATATAGAGAACGTTCGCTAAAAATACTACGTGCCGTCAAAAATTACCTTCAGCACAGCAAATCCGTAATTGGAAAAACAGCCAAAGCGAGTCCTTCTGTAGATTTCATCCACGTTGTAAACTACATCAACCTGGTTCATCCAACAGAATAACTTATCTTTTTGCACAGTTAACTGAAAAATGTAACAATAAAAACAAAATTCAGACATACAACTGACGGCATAATAAAAGCTAACGAAGATAACAGCTGACAGGCACAGATCAAGCATTCTTATGGTTATTTACTGCACATCACAACAGTGGCAGTATCTATACTGCCTTTTGCGGAATTGGCCATCTCTTTCAAGATTACGTAAGAAACGGAGGGCCAATACCGCTGCCCTGCACAACACCACTTGTCAACAGAGCAACGAAGGACATAGCAGTTCCTACCTTAGTACAGTGCGTACACCCAGTAAAATTTTATTAACCAGTTCAGCAAAGTATTATAAAACAACAAGAACTCATCAGGAGATGAGATAGCAAACGTGAAATGTTATATGACGATATCGCACACGTACATCAAATTACCAAAAAAAAGAGAACTTACTTCGTATAACAAATTAGACGATAGCTAGGCAGTACTGAGCATTAAGTCTCCTCTTTACCCGCGCGGAGCTAGCTCTGCGCGTGTAATAGCCATCACCGTGTGTGCGTCTGTCTGTCTGTGTGTGTGTGTGTGTTTTGTTGTCACAGCTTTGTGTTTCTTCTGTTCGTTTAAATTATTGTTATGCTTCTACGGACATTTTGTCTGAAATAAACTTCATGGTGATGATGTGATATCACAGTGCTTTTTCGCTCCAGACAGAACAGCTTAACAGCCATTTTCCGGGTGAATTTGACTAAGCCGCTTGCCACCTTACGGCTCATTAGTACAATATTACTGCGTGTCCCAAAGCTATTGATTGATGCTCTGGAAAAGCGCTCAGTTTACCGTCAACATTACGTATTTGCTTTCGTCAGGGATCTGTCGCTGTCGGTTGGGTGTCAAAGATGACATTTGACCACTAAAAGACCTGCAACAATTACCGCCAAAAAGTGTCTCTTTTGGAACAAACGGAGAAAGAACTAGAAGATCGACTTCGACGCCCCAGCGTCGACGTCGATGCCTTCACTACCTCGACGGCCTGATGTAACCTTGACGTTTGACCTCAAAAATCTAACCAGGTCATCAGCAGGGGCTAGTGAATATTCTCTGTAAGTTTCATCCAGATTGCTCAAGCCGTTCATGGGATATCGTGGTAACGAGATTGTCCGGATGAACAGACGAACGAACATGGTTGACGGACAGCCCGAAAACATAATGCCTTTGCCGACACTGTCTAGAGGCGAGGGCATAAAAATCACCAGGGGCAACTGCATCTCAGTAACCTTGAGTGACCCTTAATTACCCCAAAACTACCCCATTTTCTACACTTTGTATCGCCTTACATATCTTCATAATGGATGACGATAGAGACTTCAAATTTGGTAGATAGGTTGATCGTATCACTTGCTAGCCGACAACCATCATTGCATCTTATAATGGCCGCTGGAACGGTGTGTGTGTGTGTGTGTGTGTGTGTGTGTATTAACAGTAAGCAGTAATACGACATAATGCGCATGTCAGCAGACGATGACAACGCCACAAAACAGCTGATAATTGTAGAAATGACTGACTAGTAGGCGGACGGTTTGCGGTACGCTGCCTGACCCGACCTCCTTAAAGAACTCCTCATCAGCCACTAGCAGCAGCTCACACGTGTTTTGAGATGTCGAACAGTTATCGCCACCAATCGCACGACGTTGCTCTGCTCACAGACACATGCACAGACACAGACCAACTCAGTCTGGCCGTCCCTCCCTGCTAGGTGCAGAGGTCACGGAAGAAACGGCGAGTTCAGTAGTAGACAATGTTAGTTATCAAGACTGCTGGCATATTGGCAAAGTTACTTTGTAAGCTCTTCATGCAATAGGCATATGTAGTAGTATCATAGTTTTTCCGTATGTTTGAGATGATTTTTACCGCGCGATGCTATGCTAGCGCGGTATATGCTGTCATCTTGTGTCCGTCCGTCCGTCCGTCTGTCTGTCACACGCCGTATAGCACCAAAAGGGCTAAACCTAGAATCACGCAAACAGCGCCATATGATAGCCCAGGGACTTGTTTTCTAATACCAAAAATGTCGGTGAAAAAATGTCGGTGAAACTCCCACGGGGTCACCCTCAACGGCGATTTTCAACCATTATGTTGCTATATCTCAGAAATGGTGCAAGATTGGGACATAGTTACTATGGAATGGAACGCTAATGAACTATATACATACAGCAAATGGGAGCTATTATTCCATCTACAATTACACACAGTACAGTAACTGCGCCAAAAAAATAACTTTGATTACCGATAATTTGTAATGACTACAGATTTACATCATCTAATCATGTGCCTTAGTTGCGTAAGTCTACAATCACCTTCTATTAGGTTAAAGAAGTATATAGTTAAGGGCAGGGTCTACTTAAGCGTGGAGTACAACCATTGTCAGATTTTAAGGCTAAAATGCACCGAAATCCAATTTCAGCTGGCGCTCTGCTCAGACCCTGCTGGGAGAGCTTAAAGCGTTCCCCCAGACTGCTTAGCTGAATTTAAGGGGCCTACTTCTAAGGTTAGGGGAGTGGAAAGGAACGGATGGGACGGGATGTGAGTGGAAGGAAAGGGAGGGGGACGGGAGTGTTGTGGAGTCCAAAAACTTCCTTAAAATACACCCTGGTTAAGGGTGCAATTCCACACCGCGAGCCAAGTCTGCTGTCTACGATTGCCTTGTTCCGTTTGACGATAAAAGCATGGAAACCAGTCCAAAGAATCTAGATATGCTAAAATTATTAATTATTATTACACCGCATCGCGCACTACTTCGTACGTAGTTGCGGCCTATTGTTACTTTTTACTGACAGCGTAGCATGGTCTCTCGGTCTGTCACACTATTGAGTTCGACAAAAACGGCTGAAGCGATCAAGAATCACGATGCCGTTTGCGTTGAGGACTCGGTTGGGCCCAAGGAACCATGTATTAGATATAGCCGAACGCTTCAAGCCGAATACTGTATTGTGGACATTCTAAACAATACAGTCATCTAGTTATTATTAGACTACATCGCAGTTGGTTTCGTGGCACAGCGGTAGAACGTCGGTCTTTGGCCAGCCAACTTTCCCTGTCCTGCGCGAGACCTGTAGCTGACGGGTGACCACTTATGTGGCTAAACCGTCCGCTATAGGTCAACCAGCCAGGCTAACTCAGCCTTTCATCCCTTTTTGGATCCATAGATGAGTAGTAAAGTGCAATTTGATGTCTCCTACCTCAGTTACGGGTGGCGCCATCTGGTGAACACTTACGAAGGAAAGGCAGGCATTGCGTATTTGAGTCGACTGCTCCAATAAATACTTGTTGTAACTTGTTGTAGCCGTAGACAATAACAGAATTTGGCTTCTCTACTGTGCGCTCCGCCAATTGTTACCGACTGAGTAGCGTGGTCTGTCGGTCTGTCAATCTGTCTTTCACCTAGTGAGGCCTGCAAAAACGGCTGAAGCGATTGAGATGCCGTTTGCGTCGACGACTCTGGTGGGCCCAGGGAAACACCTGTTGCATATAGCGGACCGCTTCGGGCGAATACTGTATTGGGTTCATTCAACACAATACAGCCTTCTAGTTTAGTTTGTAATGGGCGCACTACAAATGTCGTGTGATGATGATGATGATGATGGTGATGATGATCTAAATTTGATCCGGCCGGATTTTTGATATTCGGCCTAGTTTTTGTGTCATGTGACATGAATCAGACCCAACCCACCACAACCAAACTCAAGCCATGGGTTGGCCCAATCTGTGTTCAGTGGTCCGTGGTGGCTTAGCGATAGGGCGATGGACTTGCGATTTGCAGGTCGCGGGTTCAATTCCCGGCCGGTTCGCTTTCACGTAACATAGGTCAACTCAGCCTTGCATCCCTCCGGGGTCGCTAAATCGAGTACCTGCTTCGGCTGGGGGTAAAGGCGGGATTCTCACCACTGCCGGGTGGCAGGTAACAATGTATGATCCCATATGGCATGTGAGTTTCCCGTAGTGGTGAAAGCTGATGAGTTGATGCTAACTGCTATACACTGTTTACTTTACTTTTGTACTTTACTTTACATCACAAGCAGTAAATAAACTGCAATTAGTATATATTGATAACAGACTGTGAGACGTGAATTGCCGTGGAGTGTATTGGTGAAGATCAGCCGACTGGTCCCGGGATACGCCACAAAGCATTGTTCTACACACACATGCACGCACACATGGTTGGCATCGGGGTGGTGTCGGGGTGGTGCGATCTTATCGTGACCTCCTTTGATTTCTGTGCGCTAGAGAGAGACACGGTAATGGGGAATGCGGTAATACCGCGGTAACAGCGGTAATTACCGTAGGATGGGTAGAATTTCACGGTAATACCGCGGTGACGGTAGCGAGTGTGCGGTACTACCACGGTAACGGTAAGGCATCTACGGTGATACCGTAAGTGCGGTATTACCGCGGCGATATCTGCTATAGTTTGATGTTTTGTTCAACGACGCATTCAATGGATTCATCAGCATAACTCAGTGCGAGGTGCTGCGTCTGTGCACTGAGCGCTGAACTCGACAGCTACATCAGCTCTACTGACAGTGGACTTGATGTGCTCAGCTATTATTGGCGTGGAAAGGAGGACATATGGCTCAAGTTGAGCATGTGTGCTAGGTGGATCCTGTCAACATCAGCGACAAGCACTTGTTTTGAAAGAGTCTTTTCTACGGCAGAAACTGTTGACCATCTGCTGTTATTGCACGGTTTGCCAGAACTCCATTATTCCACTCCAGACACAATGTTAGACATACATGTAGGACCTGTGTTGCACTCGTGACTGCTTAGGATGTAAGAGCGGCGCGTTACAAATGCTCACAGTCACATACATACATACATGCTCTCATACATATATGTAGATCATGACATAATAATAATAATCTTAATCAGTCCGCAAGCTGATACTCATTTCACCGTACCATGGAGGGTGGAAGGCTGAGTCTACCTAGCTACTGCAGTAAGGGTGCAGTGGCTGTCGTGATAAGCACAACTGTTCATGGTTGGATTTGATCGTGGGCTTTCTGCCACCACAGTCAATCATCTGAACAATAGACCACTGCGACCTCAAAAGTCATTGAAAGAACTTTGGAGATCGTCGAAACAGGATTCACACAACCTTCCTAACACCCCAGCTGACAATATCAAAGTATTGAAAGTGAGACACATACACCATAAAACAATATTTCGCAGACAGCAGGACAGCGGTGTCTTGAAAAATGAACCTTCAAAACTTAGGCTTTAAACTTAACTTATTTACAAATGAAAATATCTCCTAAAACATACAGCCAGAAAAAGCTAATCATCGTCTGTGTTGTTTGCAAACTAAATCTGTTCTTGTTTGCGCGCCAATGCGCGGCGGACCTACTCGTCTCAGAAGCTCCGTTCAGAATCTTCGTTTAAAAGGCGCTTTATAAATGGACTTACTTACTTAATTATCTACCTAGTCACTTTGAGAAATCTATGCCAAATTGCACACTAATCAAAAAAAGTAATCATCCTATCATCATACTAGAAAGACATACACACAGAGAGAAATACAAATCTCAGTGAGAGAAGCAACGTGAGACAGTTACCTGTCGAATGGTATCATGTCAGACAGCCGGTATGCGATCATTGAGTAACGAGAAGAGTTTGGTAAATGCGGCCACGACGGCTGCAACACAACATCATGAATCTGTATCAGTTCAATTTTCTCATAACAAGTGACGACTGTCATTCACACACAGTCCTCAACAGCATCAAGGGCCAAATTGCACTAGACCAATTTCCTGGTAGCTTCCCCATAGCAAATGTTACGGGGAAGTCGCCAACTAGTGTTAACGACTGCCGAAGTGACAGGCGTCACACACCTGTTCACCTGTTCACCCTACATCACTGCACTTGTGCACTGTCTCAAAAAAGTTCCCACCTTTAAACTCTCTGTAACTTTATCAAATCTTAACCGATTTTCAAAAATTTTGCACTGTTGGAAAGCGTACGAAATTTGGCACAAAACCCATACGACAGTACTCATCTCACCTTAGGCATGTTGCTACACTACCTTGGGAAATTAAAAATTTCAAATTTTGCGCAGATATTCAGCAGATACGGAAACTTAAAAAGCGGGGCAAAGCCCAACGTGTAGAACTACCAGCGTGCCCTAATTCGACTGTACATTTCTTACTTACTTACAGACTAGCTATGCTAGTGCCACCTAGCGAATGACCTTTAAAACCAGTGCAGTGCGCATTTTACCCACCCACCCATTGCAAATTCACCACAAGATCTCAGAGTTTACTCGACCAAAGTTCACGATATTTCTAGCAGACGTAGAGGGATCATCGCCGGTGTTAATGCAGTAATCTCCGTTGCGATCCTTCCATCCGTTATGCAATGCCAGCGCACGAAATGAATACGGTGTGTGTCAATTTTCGCCGACACGCGCCACAAATCGGTTACCATAGCAACGTCCCTTGAGCAAGCCGTTGCAATTTCAATATAATATTATAAAACCAACAAACTGCTCTATACTTGCTGAAAGTCCAGGAAACATCTTTCCAGGACGTGCGTATTTTTACCTATTCGTACGTGCACTCACCCACCCCTTGCAAACGCGCCACAAGACTGCAGAGGTTAGCGGACCAAAGTTCACGAAAGTTTTATCAGACGTAGAGGAATCATCGGCGGTGTTAATGCAATAATCTGCGTTGCGATCTTCCCAACAGTTGTCAAATGCCAGCGGAGAGAATGAAGGCGGCGTGGGTCAATTTTCGCCAACACGCGCCACAAATCGGCTCAATCCCTTGATTGAGCCGTCGCAATTTGAATACACTGTTATAAAACACACTAATCGCTGTACATTTGCTGAAAGTTTGATGAAGATCAGTCTATATACTCTGATGGAAACAACGCAAACGCAAGCATCCACCCACTTTCTGCAAACTCGCCACAACATCTCAGAGGTTACTGGACCAAAGGTACGAGCAACCTCTGAACGAAGTGGTGGAGGCTCTTGCTCCCAATTCCTTTCCCTTCTTCATCAAGGTACAAGTCTTCACAATACCCTTTCCATCTGTCTGCGATTTGTGCAGCTTCAGTCAGCTTCGCCAGTCGCTGACTGGATACATTACAGATGTAGCTGGAACTTTCGAGTCATATCTGGAAGAGTTGCCTGGAATTTCCTTTTGAGTTCGCTGCTTCCAATTCCACGCACATGCCTTCCAGCTGCTGCTGTTTATCAACTCTGAGCTTTCTCTGTACCGTAGCCTTCAGTTCTGATATTGGTTCTTATCTTTGCCTTTTGCTTCCCTCTTTTCCCTAATTGCTGCGAAAGTCTCATCAAATATCCATTTCTTTTCCCTTTGCGACTTGACGCAATCGTTTCTCTGGCTACTTCCAGCAGAATTGTCTTGGTACCTTTCCAGAGATCTTCTGGGTTTACCTCATCCTGTGCAGCCTCCAATGCCGTACACCTGTTGGCCACCTTGGCTGCAAACTGTACTGTGCTTTCTCTTCCTTGAGTTCCTCGAGATTCAGAGGCAGAATGATGTGCTGTCTTTGTCATTTAGCCAATCTGACCTTCAGCGGTGAAACTAGGCACTTCAAATGACGTTTGCTGACTGATACAGAGGTGTACCAGTGCACGAATGATAGATTACCGCCGAAAGGGATGTGTTACAGGTCACGTGACCTTGTTGAGTTTCGGGAAATAGATGATAATATCTCGGAAACAGTGCAAGATAGAGACATGGTTGCAAAGGAAGTCTAATAAAAATCGAATGTGGCCTATCGAATGGCACCATTGCCAATGCCTTGAATTACCTTGAAGGTCACTTTAGCTGTTTGAAACCTTTCTAGCTTCCATACCTCGTAAAACCTAGCAAGAATTTACTAACATTGCGTGTCGCGCGGTCCCTCTGCGTTAACTGAGCTTCTTGTACTATAAATGGCAGTAAGCGTAATTTGCCGATTTGAACCTAACTCACCTATAGGCGCCACCGTTAGGGTGTCTCCACTGGAATTCCGCTAAGACCTTTGGCGTCAGAAAACTAGATTCTCGGGACTATCGTACCGTTATTTGCTTGATCCTATGTTTAGCCGTCTTGATTGAATACCGAGTTGTGACGAACAGAAGGGTTGATTGGTTGGGAGTTCAACGTCCTCTTTCTGCAGGCTATATCCGGGACAAGGTCTTCCGTGGAGGTTTAGCTCCGCCAGGCTGAAAATGGCCAGCGATACAGTGACCTCCCGACCTCGATGCGTTTTTGTTCAGCGACGACTCAAAATGGGAAAGGATAGGAGAGGCGGACAGAGAGACAGACGGAAGGACACAATACCACAGCTTATACCACGCTAGCATAGCGTCGCGCGGTAAAAAAATCAGTGGTTTGAAAATCGTTAAAACTGCAGATAGCAATGGCATCACGTTATTGCAACGGATAACAGACTTAGTTTAATACACAACGCGCATAAATACAGATAAAGATCAACCTGGAAAACCTATCTACACCGTCCGAAAAAAAATCTGCCCACCGTTTTTATTTTTTGAATAACTCTGTCAAAAATTAACATATTTTAATGATTTTTGGTGTGCGAAATCTTGAGAAAATTTGACATCAAAAGCTAATAAACTTGCCAACCTCATCTGTCAGCTGTAGCCACTTTACCTTGGGAAATCCAGAAAAGGCATTTTAAACTAGATGGCTGTATTATGTGGAATGCCCACAATACAGTACTCGGCTCGAAGCCCTTGGCCCTCTGTGCCAGTGGCGGTTCTAGAATCAAAAAGGTGGGGGGGCTGACGGGGGGCTAGAAGGGCTCTATATATATAGGT
>Ga0209780_1005477_pt1 | contig 10033 bp, 10 predicted proteins | sample WorMetexBAHAMAS2_FD_187384 | JGI IMG/M metagenome (GOLD analysis project Ga0209780, IMG submission 187384) | Marine gutless worms symbiont microbial communities from Max Planck institute for Marine Microbiology, Germany - Inanidrilus exumae... | ecosystem: Host-associated > Annelida > Digestive... | reverse complement strand
GGTCTGGGGACGGGGCTGTGCCCCCTCCCAATAAAATTTTTCGATTTTTGAGCTCAAAAAGGCGAGTTTTGGTGAATTCTGGGACTGGTAACACCTACTTTTTATAGGCCTGGGGTCTCGATTTTTTGGCCAGCAGCCGTCTAGGGGGGGGGCGATCGCCCCCTCGCCCCTGCCGTGGATCCGCCCCTGGGCCCAGAGGTTATGTTCACGTAACTGGGTCATAACATCTCGTTATCAACGGCCGGTTATCGTCAAGAGATGGGTACTGGAGTCAGAAACTCGGACGTATAGTCGCCACTCACATTGCAACTTGCCTGTATTGCCTGTAAAGACTAGAGACTCGACGTTAGCGACTTGACACGGCGATTGGTGTGCTGAATGGTGTCATGACCTCTGTTGGAGGTCATTTTTATGAAACGTTGAACGATGTTTGAGTGATTTGGTGCACTTAGACATCTGTCGTATAAATTTTGTGCTCTCACGAACGTGAAAGAACTGACGTGAAAGTGCGTGACTTATGACCCAGTTATATAAGTGGGTCATAGGTCACGCGGTTGCGCGGTCGGACACAGTGCACCCTTCTTTTGGCGGCTTCCCGTTCTATGTAATGTGTGTCTTGCGTGTGTGCTTGTACGGAGTGTGTTGTGGATCGTTGAATGCTGATGACTGACGGTCTCCGGGCTGTGAGACTGCGACTGTATGATTGACAGGAGAAATATAATGAAGCGCACTGGTCCGTATCTCCCACGCAGCTTCGTAATGAGGTCACAGCCATTAGGCATAGCCTTGCCAAGTCATGCGCGTACGGTCCGTATTTGCCCATCAGCTAAAATTCTTATGTTGAGTGCGTGTGCGTCTGAGGTCGATTGCAAGCCACACCATACACTCCAGAAGCACGGGGACGGGGTCAAGGGGGTCAACTGACCCCCACTTTTTCGAGAGGGGGTCAGGGAATGCTAACAAGCTTCCAGCTTCAGGGGGCTTTGCCCCTCTGACCACTGCTGACCAGGCGCTCTGCCCCAGACCTCCACCTGTTGTGTGACCCCCACTTTCCAGCACGCGGTCTCCGAGCCACACTGATCATGGAACTGACATAAATTGAACTAGATACACAGTCGTACCCTACTCACACAATTAGACAACAGCTTGCAGAAAAAATTGTAATATAAAATGTTTAGTTAAGAAGTAATATGCGCAGAAAACTGATCTTTCAAAGTCAAACGTTGGTTAGCCGGTTTCCGTAACCTGATGCTGAAGAATGATCGGTTCAAAAGTTCTTTATGGCTGCGTGCCTCATTGACACCATCCAGCAAATGACCCGCATGACCTGACCTCATTCTTTATTATTCACTAACCGACTTCTGAGGGTCACGTGACGTCTGTCCTGGCAATCAACTGCCCGAATACATTGCAAATTTTTATATAGTGTCCATGAACGAGACCAGAATATACAGTTTGGGGGATATAGCCGAGACATGGTGAATGCGGTAGCGCGAGCCTGTACCGGGGTTCAGGGAGCTATGCCACCAGTGGGGTCCAGGGGCAAAGTCCCTGCTCATGGGGTCAGGTGACGAACCCCCCCCCCCTGAAGCTGAAAGCAATTCAGAAACAGCAATATTGCGCTCTGGATTTGACTACCGTATTTGACTTTGGTGCTTTCAAGTATTTCGTCCATTACTGCTTACCTGTTATATACCTATGCCGCTAATGCAATACACAATTGGGTGGTAAAGAGAATTTATCGGAATCATGTGTTGGGGCTGGATCATGCATGTTTGTGGTCTGTCTGTGGCATTTGGGGGACTTAGCCCCCTCCGGGCCCCTTGTTCTCGCCTCAGATAGTGGCAATGTATGCCAGTCAAAGGCCATATGAGAACTTACAGAAAAATTCTGTATGATGTTTTGTAATTTGGGGGTAACATCACCTCTAATAATTACCGGCCGGCCTACACATAGTGTAGGGGGCCACGCTAGTAACGGTCGCTGGCGTCTGTCGCGCTGCAGGGCGGCCGCTACTCGACGGCGGGCCAGTACGGTAACGTCTCGTTAGGGCGACACGTTGTTGTTGTTGGCATTGCTAGTGATATGACATACCACACTAACTGCTGCTACTTACTACAAGTATGCATGTTTGTGTGTTCATTTCAGGCTGTTGTTAGCAAAGATACAGCCGTACAACAACATCATCAACAGCAACAACAAGTACTGCCGTCACAACCAGTCCGAGAAGAGGTTGTGACCGGCAGCCGAGATGGGAGTGGGCGGGCCGATACAGAGGACCAATCACAGAGCTTCCTGCGGAAGAAGGAGGAGGAGCTACGACAGAAACGAGAACACGAACGGCAGTTGGCTGAGGCTAAATCACAGCAAGCTGTCGACACGACGTATACGGTGTCTCCGCCGGTTGGGGTCACTGGGGTCAAGGCTGCCGCCGGATCTGGCGTTGTCACCAAGTTAGAGTTTGTCGCCGTTACTACGGTGACATCTCCGACGTCGACAGTTTCAACAAGTCTGATTTCAGCACCTGTACGAACTGCCGTTACGACGACGACAACGTCCGCCGTAAAGACCCCACAGACCGTCGTTGCAGCAAGCACGCCTTCAGCAGTGACCACCACTTCTTACCAGCTTGCAAGACCTTTACCGGGTGCTAGTGCTAACATTCCTCAGTTCTATTTTCCGCTCGGTCCGCCAGAGGCCGGCACGCTGGACCCGGAAGAAGCTGCCGCCATGGTGCATGAAGAGTTTGAAAAGCTGGGTGATGGCAAGGCGACGAAGAGTGTTCTCGGTCCAGTCATGAAGGTCTGCCTGCACCTCGGCGTAGTCTTAGTGAGATATTAAAAAAGGTAAAGGTAAGGGCGTAGATTCGTATAGCGCTCAATTATGAAACACATCTCTAAAGCGCTCAGGATTGCACGTGCTAGAGGGATCACACAGTTTTACCTGCAACCCGCACGTTTATCCACGAATGGAAGGACCCATCCCGCCTTTACTCCGTAAGCATTCACCAGATGGCGCCACCCCGACCGAGGTAGCGGACATCTGATTGCTGCTTACTACTCATTTATTGACCCGTAAGGACGAAGTAAAGTAAAGTATACGTCGATTTGTATAGCGCATTTTAACGCAAAGTGCCTCAAATGCGCTCAGACATGGATCACACAGTTTTACCTGCAAATTACACCATGCCTACCTTTACTCCCCAGCCGCAGAACATCATCGCCCTTTGGCTGGTACTCATTTTACCGTCCTACGGAGGGTAGAAGGCTGAGTCGACCTGGGTGGTTGGTTACATACCGAAATAAAGTGCCGCCTCCGGGAGTCGAACCCGGACATGGTCACGGTCACCCATCCCAGTACTAACCGGGCTCAGCGTAGGTTAACTTCGTTGATCTAGACCAACGACGCTACCACTACGCCACGCCACCACTGAGTTGGCCCGGTTGGTTGACTTTTGGCGGACGGTTTACCCAAATAAGTGGTCACCCGTCAGCTGCAGCTCGAGCGTAGGACAGGGAAAGTTCGCCGGCGTTCCACCACTGTGCCACGCAACCAAACAATATCAACCCTTTGTTTCAGGTCCATCTTTATTGTACAGAGAAGTTATGGTAAACCGTCGGTGTAGTAATACCCATCTTCTTCCTAATCCAGATGCACTAGTTGCAGGCATTAAAACTTTGCTGTAACTAAATCTTCTAGTTCTTAACTTGGAGTGCTGGCTGACAGGTTGACTTGACCGGTGTAATTGGTGCAATATGGCTCTGTTTTTCCATGTCCTTCATAAGCTTATCCGCCAGGCTTCGTGAACCGGATAACTTACATAAAACGTGTAAGAAACTAAAACGGAACTAAACCCGGTGTATGCGGAGCAATTGTGGATGTTTTTTCAAGTATTCGTGGATGGTGGGATCTGAGCATATTATCCCAGTTTACCGTTTACAAGAATTGGTAGAGTGGAGAGCATGAGTGATTGAGCGTTGTTTACTGTCAGTTTGCGCATGAGTCACTCCAGGGATGTGACTCATACCAGCTAATTGTCATATACATAACACAGCACTGAAGTGTAGTGCTTCACCAAGACACCCTTCCCATGAGGCACCCTCCAGTTGTACTAAGTGGCCTGTTTGTTAACAATATAGTTGTTTTTAAATCGCTGACATTTTTATCGAAGGACTAGAGCATTTCATTTTTACCGCGCGATGCTATGCCACCGCGATAGTTAATAGTTAGTTGGAGTTTAACGTCCCCTTTCAGCACAAATATGACTATATCAGAGACAAAAGGTCAGCGGTGGAGAGCTATCCCTACCCAGTGAAGGAAGGCCAACGATATATTAACCTCAACCCTGGCCGCCTTTTTGTTCAGCAGCCACCCAAAAGGGAAAGGGATCGAGAGGCTCATTTAAATTATTACGCCAGCGCCTACAACAGGGGGAGACAACTATCACACCGCAAGACTAAACTAAACCAAATACAACAAAACACCAGAATAAATCTTAACTAAGCAATACAGATAACACAATCATAAACAAAAAACAAACTAAACCCAGGTTCGGTCGCCTCCTATGACCTCACGCCTGGAAACAGAGTGGGATAATTCTGGTAGATAGGGATCAGATGGACAAAAGAAGAAAATAAGCAAAGTGAATGAGAAAAGGAAGAACGGATAAAGTAATAAAGAAGTGTTTACGCTAAGCGGTATCGCATCGCAAAATGCGCCGCAAAATTGGACTTTTGCTACATAAAGTGAGATTTGAGTTGCAAATATGTGCGAATCAATATTTTCTGTATCTTATTTAATCAAAACAAACGTAAAATAAAGCACATTATAGCAGACGTTTGTGGATAAACAATCGCTAATTTGCGTTACTCAGCGGCAACAGCGTGCCCGTGGTTCAGCCTACTTCCGTAAACAACTTGATGTATTTATTATACTGATTTCCATGACAACAGATACTTCGTTTCCGGTGGCGGCGAATGTAAACAATAACGAAGTTATGAGTGGAATTTCAGAGAAAACGTTTCAGTCTTGGCTTAAAACACTCGATCCAAATGTAATTTGAATTCGTGATGAAATATCTGACAAAGGTGCAGTGCGCATATGGTGTGCACTTTGTGCAAAACACTGCATACGTTCTTATTATTGTCATATGCTGTTATGTGAAGTATCAGTGGTGCTAGTGCATGCCATGTAGTGCTTGGTCATCTGTGTCAGTTTTTATAGCTTGTTCATTTTGATCCAGATGGACATGCTATGGTTACTTTCTATATGCTGCAAGCTGGTTATATTAATACGGTGATTTAAAGTTTTTTAGCTACTGTCAAAACATTTTTTTTCAATTTTTTCCACAGCAAATAATATGAAAGTAATGAAAGTATAAACAGACATTCACTGTTGTAGATGTTTATTCACAAAAATACAATACACAAAAATGCAATTTTAAAAGAGCTCTATGAAACATCGACTGCAAAAACGAACTGCTAGTCAACTGAAGTGAATTGCTTTTCAATATTGAAAATGGCTAGCAGTCACCGCGACTTTTTGCTAGTGAAATATAGTACTCTAGCATAAACACTGTAATAAAGAGCAAAAGATGAGGAAGTGAATGGACAAGGGAGGAGCAAAGGCGGAAATGGGGTACTCCGACCACACGTTGGGTTTTTTCAGTAATCATGTTGACCAAATAACAGATGAACACAAACATGTTCCTTCACAGAGGAAATTAAGTGCGTGAGTATTTCAGTTTGTCATGTAACAACTTCTATACTATATAACGATAACTATGACTGTCACACACCTGGAGGTGGCACAGCGACATTGAGGTGTGGAGTGTTAGCGACATTAATAAGCTGTCCACCAGGTGGTGCTAGCAGCTGCATCTGGCCTGCTGCAGTGGCAGCACCAACTGGCACCGAAACAGATATTAGCTGCTGGATGCCACCGCCAGAGCTCGACGTACCAGTACCAGCTGATACAGGGATCAGCAGCTGCTGCAGAGGCAATGAACCAGAGCTCTGGTTACCAGCTGCCAGAATTATCTGTGGCGCTGTTGACTGGCCCTCCAGTTGTGACACGGACTGCGTACAGTTTGTGAGTATTGTTGAGAAAATGCCTGAAGCTGATTCAACACATCAACACCAGTCGTAAATTCATCTACGATCATTTAGTTAAATGCACTTCTGTGTAGGGCTTTCAGCCATGTGCCTGGATTGTCAGTCAGATGGTCAACACGGCCACCAGATACGGGGAGGCTTGTAAAATTAAGAAAACGGTGAAAGGGTGAGGGGAAACAAGAATGGTGGCTGGGGCCTGAAGCTGACAGAAGCAGACTGTGAAATCTAACTTAAACCGACCTGTGTTTTGTTGAAATAAAATAATGCAGATCTGACAAGAAAAGTACAAACATAACATCAAACAACACCACTGTCATCTCTACCCAGTGATGCACACATTTTTCATCTGTCTGACAAATGTAAGGTCTAATTTCAGTCACGGAAATGAAATGCTTGACCCATCACCAGGCACTCTGCATTTATCAATGGTCATCATGCATTCTATGTGTGTAATCTTCTGCATGGACTGAGTGTGTTTGAAGATCAAAATCACTGTCACGTATGCATAATCTATGTGATGCGATACGATACGGTAAGGTAAATTAACGTGCGCTCAAAAGCTGACGGGATGGCCAGCTTAATCTAGCGCACGGCCCAGAAACGCAAAAATAAGGAAAAAATAAAATCAAAAACAGAGTAGTGGCTCATTAATCTGTGCTCAGTTGACTTGTCTGCACTGCAACTCCATGTATCTACGGTCGTCCTAAAGAAAAATGAGAGCACTGAGTGGTGCAAAACTCCAATAGTGCCCAGATTATCTCCCTAACCAAAATGGGGACTAAACCCCAACCCAGGCTTGTAATCATTCAACAGATGTTTTGCCAGCAAGCCAAAGAGATAGGCTACAGTGTCTCACTTACCATTAGCTGCAGCATTCTCCGCAACTCTAGCAGCTGCAATCATATCAGCCGCCGTACTGGGCACTCCCATCGAAGGCAGACCAACAAATACACTCTCAGTTAATGGTGAGGACAGTTTGCCGGCAAGTGTCGGCATGACACCGTGAGATACAACAGTGGTCGTCATGCCAGCAAGTGACGACGTCATTGGCATGTGTGAGCTGACAACTCCCGACAGCATTACATCCTGCACCAGCAGCCAGCAACATCCACGATGCACTCCACGCCTTCATACTACAGCCAGTGAATACGTACCTCAATAACGCACAAAGTATATGTAAAACAGATCTTTTCAGCTAATGACAATCAGCGATCATGCATACTCACCAAGGATATCAACCGAAAAAATCTACATTTCACGAACCAGTGCCAGTTGCTAAACGCTGACAGCAGATGCATCAATCCACAATCAATATCAACAGCAAAAATGTGCTATTTAATGAAGATGTCAACTGATCAAACAACTAGAGAAAATGTTGCTCCGCATCCCGACCCATCCCTATTACAAAGGTTTTTAAAACCCTAACCCAAGGCTTAGGGATAGGATTTGACATTTGTCTTTTTGACCTCAGGGTCAGTGCATGCTGAGGTCCTGCCATTGACTATATGTCTACTAACTTTGGTACTGATAGCTCAAGCCGTTTTCCTCTTAGAGCACGGACAAACAGACAGATGTGACTAAATGCCCTATCCATGCCGGCAGCTATACACCCAGTGTCGGTAATAAACAAAACAACAATCTGTTTCATCGCTTTTTCAGTATTTATGCAGCCTTTTCCTCTGCAGTCACCCCAGGTTAGGCAATGGACCACAATAAAATCTCTTGGCACTGGATGAGCAGGACTTCTACAGGTTAGATGACTTCCTGTAGCAAAACAACACCAGCATTAAGCTTGTTAAATTAGCATGAAAAACTTGATTATCGAATTTTCTGAAAAATATCGTTTTTGATTTCTAATTGTCGATCAATGAAATTAAAATTTAAAATTTCCCGTTCTATAGATACAAATTAACAAACCACTCACATCTTACTTCAATATGTAAACATCTTGCATTTTTGTTTACCACATTACAGTGCTAATAACAACAGCCGAATGTTTGCGATTACAATTTACATTAAAACAAAATAAACCTTCGCAGTTTATCAAATAGGTTTTTTACAGACCGAATTCCCTTCCTATTGCCCAATCGATAGCATCAAGGTTCACTGTGTATTGTATTCAATTCATGTTTATCAGCACAACAGAAACCTTGTTGATGATAGCAGTCTGCAGATCTTCAGGCTTGACAACACCATTGAGTGCAAGTTCACCAGCATGAATGCCCGGCACGGAGTCATTTGTGTCGGCATCCATCGATATTCTGTCTCCTTATCTGCCAGTCTTGATTAACTGCCAGCATCACACATACGCAACAGTTTCACGAACAAGTTTCAGCATTCTTTGAAACTAAACTGATAACTGATTATTTCAAATTATGGCAGATCTAAAATTCGGTCACAAATCTGTTCCATTTCCACTCACCTTTTACACTGTTTGAATGGTGTCTCCCCGTTTTGCCGAATCCCGTTTCGCCGAATGCCGTGTAAGCTTTTCTTTCCATCATTTTCATTTTAAATTCCTTTCATTAATGCGATACAACCTATTTTATGGGTGTCAACGAAATGCGCGTAAAAATTATTACCGTTACTGTGTCGGTTAGGGTTAGTGTTACGGTTAGGGTCAGTTTAGTTTGGCGTCATCTGCATTTCCTTTTTAGGAAAATAAGTAAACGACACGGGTTTTTGGCGAATTGGGATTCGGCGAAACGGGATTCGGTGAAATGGGGCATAACTGTTTGAATACCAGCCCAAGAGGGCAATGGCTAGGGTTTACACTAGGTGTTTCAGTATACATCTGGATTTGTCATGGTCATCCTTTGTGAGTTACGGTACAAGTTACTAATCCATAGTCAATCAATCAATCAATAGTGTCTTTAAAGTCGGGGTATAGCAATTTTTTTCTTTTCCTTGTTTTAAAATAAACTATTAAAAATGGTTAATGGTGTGGTTTGAATACGTTTATGTGAAACATAACTACAGAAATAAGAAATTATTCTTCTCTCCGTAATGAACAGAATTTACGATATTTCATTAGAATTAGATATTCTTTGCCCTTAATCTGACTGCAGAAAGTTGGTACTCAATAGTCTCGTTAAAAAAATCTTTGAAACTGAATATATCCCTTAATATGCAAAAATAATTTTTCATAATATTTTTTGTGAATCACGAGTACATACCTCTATTTAATTATGCACTTTATTTTGAAACTTCAAAAATCGCTATACCCCGCCTTTAATAGAAGTTGGCAAACGCAACTTGTACAGTAAAAAAACACAAGCATAAATGTAGAAAATAGTAAAAAATAATAAAACACAAATGTCAATAGTAGGGCTACTGCTAGAACATTGTGAATGTTTTGTCAATAGCTGTTTTTATATAGCATTCTTATCTGAAAGTCTTGTCTGACAGATCATCACGCCAAAGGGTTGCTAACTCTAACCTTAAATCTAATCCTAATCTTCAGACTAATGGCCCTTCAATTTAAACTTGTGACCTGCCCCCTTGTCACGGCAGACTGGTGGCTGTAAGCTGTCCCAGTAAGTCTGGGGAACCCAGCCACCAAAGTTTGTGATGTATTAAAAAAGTAAAGGCTTCCCATACTCGTTACCGAGCATTGAGCCCGGAGATGATCCCGGTGTACAGGCAGTCATCCACCCGGCGATAGGCTGCTGGGTTACCTTCCCAGCACACTGACATCGGGCTAATAGGTAGAGTTAGTAGTAGAGTTTATTCAAGTTTGTGGTCATAAGACCAAATAGGCCTAGCACAATAAAGCAGTACAATAGAAATTACACAAAACACACAATACAACAACATCACGAACAAATTGGATGGTGATCGGTGATAAAATGCTTATGAGGTTTGGTAATGGGCAAGAGCGTAAGAAATAAATGTGTGGTATTTTCTGGTACGGCTGGGGA
>Ga0209780_1005476_pt1 | contig 10033 bp, 3 predicted proteins | sample WorMetexBAHAMAS2_FD_187384 | JGI IMG/M metagenome (GOLD analysis project Ga0209780, IMG submission 187384) | Marine gutless worms symbiont microbial communities from Max Planck institute for Marine Microbiology, Germany - Inanidrilus exumae... | ecosystem: Host-associated > Annelida > Digestive... | reverse complement strand
GTGAAAGCACACCTCCTTGTCTCACACCTGTTGTCAGTTTATAAAAATAAGATGTAGCTTTCCCCCACTTAACACATATATTGTATATTTACGATGTTCGTTGCATGCGGCATCAGTCGATATAAAACACGGAACCTGTACGTCATATTATTGTGCATAATTGCCTAGAATTATTACTCATGTACAATTATGCTGATTGCAAAAACTTAACTGATTAACAACAAAATAAAATAGTTTAAAACGTAAATAGACAGTTTTTTGTTGAGCATCTTAGATCCAAGTTTTATCGTATACTTTTGATTGTATTTACGCTAAATGTAAGGCTTTTAACTCTGAAATGATCACTGTTGATCTATTAAAGTCGTATTGGTTTCCGTTTTTATTTTTTCGTTGTTAATGCTATGTCATAGTCCTTGTCAAATACTCGAATTCTCGAGAGCTGTATAAATCATGCATTGTTCAGAATACTTGGCTGGTGTGATAAGAGTAGCCTAGATTATATTTAGACTTGTACATGTCTTCATAACATAAAGACCCTTGTTGATAACAGACATTGTAGCTTATTGATAAGTTGATCTCTGATGTGCGTTTTTCAAATCTACTTTTAGTATATGGTTTTAATTCTTTGCATAGGTTATAGTTTGTTTATGTATTGTGTGTGTGTGCTTGTGTGTTTCTGTTATCTGTTACGTTTGGCTGCATTTAATGCGAAATGAACAAGATATAATGCTGATTATTATGTTGATGTGCGTGTTTCTGTCCACTATGGCACAATACATCAACTTTTTACATCAGGCAAACAATGCACTGGCAATAGCAATGGCAAACATGCACTGGAAAAACTGTATGACCTAAATGAAATGACGTCGGCAGACAAAGACATCACTACCTGTTTGCTACCTGGCTGGTACTGCCGCAGCGCTGGCTGAAGTATTGATGAGTGATAAATTAGCCAAGCCGTTATCGACCGGTTCTCTATTGACAGTTCGTGTCTCGCGGCGTCAGTCTGCGTCTATGTCTCTTTGTGTGTCTGCATGCGAGTCTCTCTGCATGCAGGGAGGGGCTTCGGAAGCTTTTCACTGCTTAAGTACAGTGGCAGTTATCACCATCCGTCGCTCCTTCACTCTTTCATTTTTGGTGGCTCCGTAGTCTAGCGGTTAGGGCGTCGGACTGGCGACTCGATGGTCGTGGGTACGATCCCGGCCGCCACACTAACGGTCGGTTGGTACTGGGATGGGCGACTGTCTTCGGGCGGATATAACATCTCGGTATGTAACCAGCCACCCAGGCCCACTCAGCCTTCTATCCTCTGTGGGACGGGAAATGAGTACCAGTACAGTTGTTCGCATAGTTGCAATGCTGCTACCAAGCGGCATAATTTCATGCCTATACTGTCCGGTTTTTGAAGAACACCACCAGCCCACTGGCTACGTTTCAACTGCTATTGGCTGGATTGCGCCAAAGCATCCGGCCAGTAGTATGTAGATCGACTGCTATGGCAAACTTTGAAGATTTCTTGCACAACTTCTCACTGGAGATAAATGTTGAAAGTACCGGCTGACACTATCAAAATCAAACTTGAGGAAAATTATTAACGTGTGAGTTGAAATGTGTGACACACAAATAAACCGGAAATAAAAATATGGCGGATTTTCAGCTTATCCGACGAAGAATCAACTGAAAATCTCTTCCAGTTGCTGAAATATCGCTCCTTATAAGAAAACTGGGGGCCGATAGATGAAACGGTGGTGTCAGAATTTTGACCCTTATCTCAAAAGTAGCCATTTGGATTAGATTATATATAAAAAATATAGTGCTCATTCATACGTTAAAATTGACATTACATTGTCAGTAAAACCATGACAGAAATGTTAGTTTATAAAGTGCAGAATAAGATATCATGGTGCGTAGAGCCGATGGCTGATTGTTCCAGACGTCCGGGCCGCAGACAGCGAACGCGCGTCATCCGAAATCAGTACGTGTTCGGCGAATGACGGCTGCTCGGATCGATGCCGAGCAAAGAGGTCGCCGCTGCGGGTCAGACGTAAAGTAGGCCTAAAGTAAATTAAACAGTGTATAACAGTTAGCAGCAACTCAGCCTCATCGCTACAGGAAACTCACATGCAATATGGAATCACACGGTGTTACCTGCCACCCGGCAGAGGTAGAAATCCCGCCTTTACCCCCAGCCGAAGCAGGTACTCGACGTGTGGAAGCGGACGAGTTCGGCGACGTACGACGGACAACGTTGAGCGGTGACTTGGTGCATGAAAATTGCGACTTTGAACTGGATGCGGTACTTCACTGGTAGCCAGTGAAGTTCACGGTGAGCTGGAGTAATGTGCGACCGACGGTCCAGTCGCAGAACAAGACGCGCAGTAGCGTTCTACACCCGTAGGAGTGGAGCAATGGTTGACGCAGGTAGACCGGCGAGAACGACGTTACAATAGTCTATACGACTCAATACCAGCGACGTCACGTCAATAGCTGCCTCATAGTCTCCTGACTGACCTTGTTTCGGAGCAGCCGCAACCTTCGCATGTGCAGTGGAAACTGCGGTCACAAAAGCAGCCGAAATGTTGCCACATCGCCAGAATTTTAATAATTCCACATGACGTCGACGCCGCTAAGAAAGATGGTAGATTTCGGACAGGAAGTAGAAATACCGCCACTTTTGCGCATGCATGCAGAACTGATATACCTGCTAACAAAATTGTAACTATCGTCATTATTCGTCCGAAGCAAGGCATAACTTTTGGCAAATTATGGAAATATTCTACAGGGCAAAACAACGGTGTTCACGCGTTCGGCTATAACTCCGCCGAAAGTGAACCGATTTGGATGAAATCTGGAGCACTGTGAGCACATTGTCGGGGGCTTGCTCTGGCAGATTTTGGGCGCGATCCGCGCAGTAGCGACAGTTTGAGAGGCAACCAAATTTTTGTTTTTTTTGTTTGTGGGGTAAATAACGCACGATTTCGCCGATTTCCTGTCGGATAAATTTCACGAAATTTCAACACAACGACGTCGATCAGTAAGGCGATGAAAACTGTCGGAACAAAATTATGAAAATTGTACTGTAAGGGGTCTTTTCAAAAACGCAAAAATTGATCACAAAAATTCCAGGTCATGCGACCCCAGGCCGATGTGACTCCGCAATGATTACAGTTCGCCGGTAATAACTACTAAACTGACCCTCTACGAGATGTCTACTTTTCATTTTTACCGTTAGAATCAATTCAAAGTCTCTCCCCTGGCCTCTACGTTCCGCACAAGAAATGTACTTACCCACATTTTCGGCAACGTCCGATGTCCGTTATTGCGTATCAAAACCAATAGTACACCGCAGTGCTGGTGCGGCCTGGCGACCGATATATGGAAGATAAGCTGACTGAATTGGAAACTGAAAATAAGTAACGCGGCAAATAACGCTGGCATCACTCAGTGTTCAGTACTGTGTTCAGTACTTGCAGGCACGTGACACTAGGCATCGTCGAATGCAGAAAGTGCACGGATAGCGGACCGCTTCGGGCGAATACTGTATTGTGTCATTCTACACAATACAGCCTACTAGTTTACTTTGTTGTGTTATAAAATTCAAACTTGCTAGTAATAAAAAATTTTATTCATGTCGACGACATTGAATGCCGTGATTTCGTCACAGAACGCTAACACCGGTGATTATTGCGAAACGCTGTTTTGTGTCAGGCTATCACTGCGGGTTGTTTGCTGCGGATCAGAGTCCGTGAGTACATATCCCGTACATCTGTGTTTAGTACTTGTCCAGTAGGTGGCGCGGCGAGTGTTGACGTCATTATGATGTGTAGATCGATAGGTTGAGTACTCGCGTCAATAGTTACGGTCTCTGACGTGCGCTAGTAACACACATTCCTGTCAACAGCAAGCCATTAATTGTGGTATTACATTAGGTACAGCCTGAGTGGGTGATCCCGCCTCACAGCAGCAAAATGTAACAAATTTACAACCCACTTACCCATCAACGGTCGACGAAACAACTTCATGATACAGACGTGCGAACTACGAAGAAATCAAACTGGTATTTGTCAGTGAAATATAGTCGTTATTCACGAAAAGGTAAAAGAATGGAACACTGTGATGAGTACCCGCCAAAGCCTCTCGTCTCTGCACTTATGGCCTTTGTGGAAACACTATATTGTAGAGGGTCATTGATCGTCAATTTGTACAACTACGCTGTAAATCAATCAATCAATCAATCAATCAGTCAGTCAATCAATCAATCAATCAATCAATCATTAATAATCATTCACATCTTTAATACTAGATAGCTGTATTGTTTGTGTGTTGAATGAACACAATACAGTATTCGCCTCGAATCGGTCCGCTATATGCAACAGGTGTTTCCCTGGGCCCACCCGAGTCCTGAACGCAAACAGTATCTCGATCGCTACCGAATTTTCTGCAATTTCTGAAATTTGGTTAAGCGCCATAATCATTCAGTAGAATGAATCAGATTCAGAGGCATTGGACAAATTGCTAGGGGCTACTAAAAGCAGACTGGAAAAGATGGGTTTTAAGATGTTTTCGGAAAGCATTTAACGTTTGAGACGAACGATCGAAGAGTGGAAAGGAGAGAATTCCAGACAGCTGGAGCTGCAATATGAAACAAGAGTGAACCGAAATGAAGACTAGTGCGAGGGACGTACGAGTTAGCGGAGGAGGATGATCGCAAGGTGCGAGAAGTAACGTAGGGATGGAGGCGTTCAGACAGATATGATGGAATACCGGTGTGTAATAAGACTTTGTAGGTAAGGGAAGCCAAGTTAAATTGTATCCGCCATTTGACAGGAAGCCAATGAAGTTGCTGAAGTGTTTACTACTGCTGTTATTGCTGATGTTGGCAATGTGTTGTTTGTAACTTAAGTGTTGCTTCTATACCAGCTTGACGCCGTGCTATCGCGATATAGAGGGTGCGACAATAAAAAAGACCCCACTACAAAAACTGCAATATCTTTGAAAAGGCTCAAGAGTTTTATATTAAAGTTTCCTGGGTTATTGTGGAGGATTTTTGATACAAACGACGTAAATTTTATAAAGTGTCATTATTATATGCAAAAATGGTCTGAGTTATAGTTTCGAATGACATTTTTCTAAGTGAACATGCCACTGTGTATTTGTTATCGGTTAAAATCGTATTTGAAAATATTTTTTAAAAATAAGTACCAGCTTAGCAATAATGTCATAGTTACGTCATTCTGTTTTGTAGATAAATCTTGTCTACTTTGTGAATAAAATTTGAATTTTCGCACCGTTAATGATGGGTAAGATATCCGCAAGTGACAACATGAGAATTCAGACACTGTGCGAGCTTGGTTTAGGATACAGAAGAATCGTTTCAAAATTTCCTGATAAACAGTTGAACTTGCATTCTGTAAAGAACATGCCGACGTGTTGATCAGCGAGGTTCAGCCACTGAGCGAAAACCAGGCAGTGAAAGATGAAAGACCGCGATCAGCAAGGACGACGGACAACATCGAACAAGTTGATGATTTGACTTGCCCACAAGAAGACGCACCGGGAACCAGCAAGAGCACACGCAGTATTGCCAAACACCTGAGTATCAGTGAGAAGAGTGTTCTGCGCATTGCGAAGTTCGATCTGTCACTCTCGGCGTTTTGTCGTGTTCCAGCTCAGGTGATCAACGCTGCAACGAAACAGACGAGACTGGAGCGCTGCAAACGACTGCTGCATCGACTGACAGTGACGGCATGCAAGCGTGTGTTTTTCACTGATGAGAAGGTATTTTACCTCAACCCGCCGGTGAACAATCAAAACAACAGAGTTTGGTTTCTCTGGCAAGAAAAATGTGGTCATTAACTAATTGCGCATTAATTTTAAAGGCATGTTCAGTTCGTTTTTTGTTGTTTTTAGTTTCGCTAGGTAGTGCGTAGACACAGTTAGGGTGAAGTGGTGTATTTTATAACTTCATTGTAGAGTATTCGTTTCTGCTTCCACCGATGCAAAAAGTATAAAAATTCATCAAGAAACTTGAGAGTTATAGCAATTTTCGTTGTGGGGTCTTTTTTATTGCCGCACCCTGTATATGCTATGGCGCTGTCTGTCTGTCACAAGCCAGTGTTCTATCACAACGACTGAACGGATCTAGCTGTTTTTGGCACAGAAGCTCCGCTCTGCTGATCCTATACCGTGTTGTAGGGAATTTGGGTATCTACAAAAATAAGGCTACTTGCTTCTGAAACCTTGTCCCAAACTCTGAACTTAGCCTATTTTTATGCTTTTTCGCCATGGCACATCGATCGCTGTGAGTGTTATGAACTTAGTTTGACTGAAGAACGCCGCCAGTTTATCACACTAAGCGTCCACCTTTGTTTACAACACGATGGGCGTGACGCACAGGCACAGTATGGCGCGGGTTTGTCCGCAAATGGCGTACTTAAACGATAATTTTTAATTCGTTCTCTATAAAAAAGAGAATACAAATTCAGAACCAAAATAAAATTCCCATAAGAACGATTGTTGTTGATGGGACCGAAAAACTGACTAATGAATGACATGAATTTTTGTGAACCGATTTAGAAACTGGAATTTAAAAGGAATCAGTAGTCAACTAAAATAACAGTGGCGTGGTTGCCATAGCGTTGATGACGTCATGGTATTCTTTTCCGGACGTAGCCTCTCGGTTATGGCGTTGACATCCGCAACAGTTTGACTAACGCCACCATGTAAGAAGTAGATTTACTATTCTTTTATTTCTACACCGTGAAATTAACCAATGGTCTGTAGATTATTGGACGCACGCTATATAGACATACTGTATCGGTTAGGGTTAGTAGGGTCAGTAGGGTGAATAGGGTTAGGATTAGGGTTAGTGTAAGGGTTAGGGTCAGGTTTTAGGGCTAGGATTAGGGTTCAGTTACTGTTTGATTGAAAGTGCGCCCAATAATCTACATTCTCTACATTAGTCTCTGTAAACACATTAGAACCGTAATTCACACAAGACAGTGGTCTTGTCAGAGATAGTGCCTCCCATCGAAAGCTTTGCGTCTTTCTGTCGCAGACGAACCCGCGCGACGCGCAGCGTCACGTCCATAGTGTTGAAAACAAAGCTGGACGCTCAGTGTGATAAACTGGCGAAAAAGCAGAAAATCAAACAGGTTCAGAGTTTAGGACTAAGTTCTAGAGGCTAAAGGTAAAGTAAATTTCTCCCATACTCGTTACCGAGCGTTGGGCCCGGAGCTGATCCCGGTGTATAGGCAGTCAGCCTGCAGATGACTTGAAGCCATCCAACCGGCGGTAGGTTGCCATTACTTTCCGCCAGGCCTGCGGTTACCCTCCCAGCCGAAGAGAGTTACCGATAGAACACCGGATAATTGCCAGTTGCGTGGGAACATCACGTTTGGTGAATATGATGAGCTTCCATAAATAAGTTGTCCGATGTTAAGATCAGGAAATCTCAACGGATGGGCGCTTTTTTGAAATTGCAGGATGACCTCATAATGACCGTTAAAAATTTATCTGTTGAGCAGTTTTTACTGCGCGACGCTATGCTAGCGCGGTAAATGCTGTCATCATAATGTCCGTCTGTTGGCTCTGTCCGTCCGTTTGTCACAAGTCGGTGTTGTACTAAAACGGCCAAACCTACGCTCACATAGATAACATGTTACGATAGCCCAGAGACTCTAGTTTTTTGACGCCAAAGATCTCGGCGAAATTCCAACGCGGTCAGCCCCAGCTGGGCGGCAAATAGAGGTGAGGTATGTTAAAAGCGACAATTTTCGACAAATATCTCGATGTATCTCAGATAATTGCAAGATAGGGACACAGTTACTACGTAACGTTAATGGGAACTCGAATGCCCACTATCGCTATTTTCGTTGACCTTGAGTTACCCCAAACTACCCCAACGACCCTATTTCCGTCACAAATCGGCACTGTACGAAAACGCCGGAACAGATTCAGCTCGTTTTTGGCACAGAGGCTTCCCTTGGCTTATCCTACACTGCGTTTGAAGGGAATTCGGGTATCTCCAAAAATAAGGATACTTCCCACTAGAACTTTTATCTAAACTCTGGATTGAGAAAATCTCGCAACTGCACGTCGATCGTCTCAAGCGCTGTCAACTTAGGTTGTACGGTCAGTGTGATAAACTGGTGATTGTCGTCGGTCATCAGTTTATCACACTAACCGTCGACATCTGTGTACGGCACGGTGGGCGTGAGGCACCGCGTCGCGCGGGTTTGTCATCGGCAGCGGAGACTTGTTTACAATGCCGCTCGGTCCTCTGGCGAAAGAATGCGCGCGTTAAATTCGAACTACCGCGAGAGCCCATTATGATGATACATCTGGTTATTGCATGACGTAGGGGAGCAGGCAAACGAAGGACAGGCCAGACACACCCAACATCGCACAAGACCAACGGCGTCAATGCAGCGGTCAAGAGAAAGGCGGTAGATCTATGTTATATCACTTTCTGTTTTCCGTGTGTCTCTTATTACGCTTTGTTCCTGAATTAAACGCATGACTGATTAATTACTTGCCGTCCCCGGAGGGATGCGACGTGTAACAATCAGTGTGTTTGTAGGCCTATGTCTGTTTGTCCGTTCGTTCACAAAACCACAATGTCCTAACTTCACGAAATTTTCACTGCATACTCTCTGTGGATGTCGCTGTGGCTTGGATCTTCTGTGACAACAGTTCAATATGATATGTACTTCCGGTTTTGTGGATGAAGTAACGTTTTCACACGATAAGGCGTATATAGACGACTGGTCATAACAGTAACGTAACGGAGTTTGTTTATGAAGGCGAACAATGCGCAATCACGTCATAATTGTCTGTCAGTGTTTCTGCATCTTTGAATCGCGAACGGTGGCGAAGTCTGCTACCCTCTATTTCCTTGATTGATTGATTGATTGATTGATTGATTGATTGATTGATTGACTGATTTAGCCCGCGCGGCATGCCTGCCGAGCGGGCTATATGTTCTGCTTGCGTTAATTTTTCTTTTTTTCTTTTAACAATGATGCTTTAAGCAAAGCGATCTCAGGATATACTGGACCGATTTTCACTAAATTTTCACCATATGGTACTTATTTGATCGTAGATTACCGACGTGATCCAATTTTCCGATCGATCAAGGGACGTTGCCATGGCAACCAATTTTATGGTCAAAATTGGCAAACTCGGACTATTCACCTTTATTTTGGATAGCAATATCGCCATTTTGATATTAAAAGTCCATCTGTGATGATCCGGCTACATTGTGCGCAAATTTGGTGAACTTTGGTCCAGTAACTCCAGAGTTTAATATACGCAAAGATGTACATCCTGTCGTGTCGTTTTTCTTTTATTTAAAATAAACCTTTCAGAGACAAATTATCTCAAGATCCACCGGACCGATTTTTACGAAATTTTCACCGCATGGTATGCATTTAATCACAGATTACTGATTTGATCCTCTTTCCGATCGCTTAAGGGAAGTTGTCATGACAACCAATTTTAGCGTTAAAATGGGCGAAGTCGGCCAACTCACCTTCATGCGTTGTCTTGGCATTCTTAAACGGAGTGGACTATCGCAACTGCGATGACCTGATTATATGATGTAAAAATTTGATGTACTTCGGTCCAGTAACTGCGGAGATTTGCACCTTCTCATCCATCAGCAGTTTGGCTACGCGACGCCACCTCTAGACCTTGCGGGGATCAGTACTGAGTTTTCTGGGGCGATCACTACTAAGTTTTGTTTCAGTTATTCGCTAGGGGCGTCACTGCTATGCCGCGCGGCTACACGCTGGGCTCTGCCACCCATTTCTAATTAATTTTTGTCACAATATTTGTGGCCAAAATTTACACTAGATGGCTGTATTGTGTGGAATGCCACAATACAGTATTCGACTCGAAGCGCTCAGCGGTAGTGGCGTGGCGTAGTGGTAGCGTCGTTGGTCTAGATCAACGAAGTTAACCTACGCTGAGCCCGGTTAGTATTGGGATGGGTGACCGTCCGGGTTCGACTCCCGGGGCGGCACTTTATTTC
>Ga0209780_1005475_pt1 | contig 10035 bp, 8 predicted proteins | sample WorMetexBAHAMAS2_FD_187384 | JGI IMG/M metagenome (GOLD analysis project Ga0209780, IMG submission 187384) | Marine gutless worms symbiont microbial communities from Max Planck institute for Marine Microbiology, Germany - Inanidrilus exumae... | ecosystem: Host-associated > Annelida > Digestive... | reverse complement strand
TTATATAACTGCGAGGTGGAAATTTTGTAGCAGATGCTAAAATTCAAGACTTCATGCGCAGTACTTGCCAATCTATCGTCTAATTTGTTAAACGAAGTAGGTTTGTCTCTTTTTCGGTATTTTGAAGTAGGCCTACGTGTGTGCGATATTGTCGTTAACAAGTACGTTCGCTATCTCATCTCCTGATGAGTTCTTGTCACTTATAGCTAGGCGTGCGTGCCTTCTGCGTGCGTGCCTTCCGCGACCATGGCCAAATATTGCATGAGGAAATGGATACATGGTAAACTTTGTTATGCGAAACTTCACTGGTTTTCACCCTGGTTGGTATTATATCGTCACTCATGCTGGCTTAAAACTGCCAAAACCGCCGAAAATCCGGAGTAGGTCTATTTACGACATTTTCTTGTTCGTGAGGGCTTCTATACCGACCCCTTCCCGATGGCACGACATTGAAGGACCAATGGTGTACTATGCCACGCACGCCAAATTTCACAGCGCTCGGCAAATACCAAATCAAATCAAATTTACTTGTAAGCACAAAATATGACAGAAAACGCAGATAATAAACAAAAAGTTGAACAAATGGAAACAACAAGTACAAACAGGAGTGCTAGTAGGACTCAAAGGCAGAAAAACTGCTCAACATAAATCCCTCAAAAAATGTAGGCATAAACAGAATAGTAACAAGAGCTCATCAGAAGATGAGATAGTGAACGTGAAAGTTTTACGACATCGTACATGTAGAGGCCAGAGCCTACGCCCATTAAACTGAGTTCCTAATTTCTACTATAACTAAGCGTCGATGGTAATCTATGCAGTGCACCCAATCATCTATGCACCTACGCCCATCAAACCGAGTTATCAGAGTTTGTTTTGCCTAATTAATTGCTGAATAATTGCGCAGATGGTACTAATATGGTCATAAACTATCAATAGTAGATTTTGAAACCGAGGTAAACTTAACAATCGTTTTACGACGACATCGTACACGAATTCGGTGAAATAATGCAAAATAAGGGCCATTACCAAATTCGGTACAATATCGCAAAATAAGGGCCATTTCGCCTTTCAAGGTCAAGGTCATTCAAGGTCACCGATATTGGTACCAAAGCTCATATACAACTTCTTATCAAAACGACAGCTAGGCAAGTACTGCGCATCAAGTCTTGAACTTATGAATCTGCTAGAATATTTATACCGTGGGCGCCACACGGTCTCTCTGCAGAGGTTTACTACTAGACATAGCAATCGTAAATTGTCAACAGTTATGGCTTTGGCAACAACGTTTACGCAATACGCCCCTGAAATTACCAAATTCGGTAAAAATAACGCAAAATAAGAGCCATTTCGCCGTTCAAGGTCATTCAAGGTCATTGATTTTGGTACCAATCGAAAGCTCATATACGACCTCCTATTAGTGATTAATACTAACTTACCTCCTATCTTGCACCGTTTCGGAGATACAGCATTCCAAAGGTGAAAAATCGCTATATTTCGCTACCCCTCTTGTGTTTAAACACCCCTACGGAGGGGTTCCCCTGGGACGATCTTCGTAAAATTATCCGTGGATGTCAATCGATGGCCAAGGTACCAAATGGCAAGAAAAATTGCCGAAAATTTCAACCGGCTAAGTAGGGTGCACGAACGTTACAGACGACAGACAGACAGACGACACACAGACGGAACGGCGATAGCATATAGCGAACGTGTACGTGAGTTCACTTCGCTAAAAATCTTTTAACACTTTTTTAAACAGACATTTGAAGTTATAACTTAGTAATAAAACATGACACATAGGCCTGTATAGTGAAAATTGGCCAGTCCGCCAGTTTACAACCAAGTTTAAAAGCGACAAAGGCATAGCTCGAAAACGGCAAAAATCACCTAGAACGTTAAGCACGCCTTATCAGTGAAGTCATGCCAAAAATCATACTTGCTGTGAATGTGACTGTATCACGTAATAAATGGCCATTCTAGCAATACCGGTAGGGAACAGAACCATCAACTGCCACATGACTTCGCTGGTAAGGGCATGCTTAACGTTCTAGGCGGAGTCCTACCAAAGTGATTTGTGCCGTTTCAGGCTATGACTCAGTTTTTAGCATTTATATTCACATGACTGTAGTTTCTACAAATTTCAACCTCGGTCGGCCAATTCCCGCTCTAACAGCAGTGTCACTGGCGTTAACAGAAATTCAACAAAGTGAAGAATAGTATAAACAGTCGACTGTAAGCTGAAAAAATGTTTCACAACTCTAACTCTCGCAGTAGGCTAACGTTGAAAACCGAATTAGACCAAAGTAAATACTACCAAATTACAGCAGCGAATGTGCTTGATATCATTAAACACTATCAACAATAACACTGAAATCATCGTCGTCATCATCATCATCTGCTATGAATATAAAATTAGCCCCGTAGGACTAGGGCGACTGACGGTTGACTCTTCTCAACTGACGTTTGTGTCAACTTCAAAGTCACGTGACAGAAAAACTAGGCCGAATATCAAAAATCCGGCCCAATCATATTTAGATATTATATGCTCTAGTTTAAGAATCAGTGGTCAGTTGTACAGTTGCCAGCTCCCATTGTATATGGCGAAAGAGACAGCTTTCGAAAACGGCCAGGTTTCCAACTTTGAAGGGCTCGTGACCTTTACCTTGACCTTGGATCGGGTCATACTGCATACCGTCGTGTATCACTCGTCGACCAATATATGCATGCCAAATTTCATTGAAATCGAAGAAACGTTTTGTGGACGGACGGACACGTATGGACGGACGAACATTTGAGACCGGCTTTATTAGGTCGACTCTGTCGAAGTGTCGACCTAATATTGCATTACCTATGTTAGCGTCGTCTGCAAATATAAAAACTTTATTATATTTATCCACATTATTTCCAATCATGAAAATAGCAAGCGTTTCCCACTTTTGAAAATGTTAGGTGCAGGCCCTCCCCTTCGAGTTTAGACCAGAAGCTCAGCTACCACAGAGGGACCGCGCGACGCGCTATGCTATAGTAAATTTGTGCTATGTTTCACGAGTTATGGAAGATAGAAAGGTTTCAAACAGCAAAAGTTACCTTCAAGGTCATTCAGGGGTACTGGCAGTGGTGCCATATATACGATTTCCTATTAGTGTTCCATTACAACTATGCCTCTATCTTGCACCGTTAACGAGATATCATAACTTATTTTCCAAAATTTTGAAGAGGTCACGTGACTCTAAACACATCACTTTCGGCGGTAATCTGTTGTGTAAGTTTATGCATTAGTACTCCTGCGTATCAATCAGCACACGAAATTTGAATTGCCGAGCTTCACCGAATCCAAAGATATGATTGGGGACAAATTAAAACAAGTAGCTCAGCTGTCGTTGACAAAGCCGCGCGACGCGCTGCATCACGACAAACAGCTAATTTAAAAAAAACGTGACCATAACCACGTTCCTTTTGTTGGTGATATGTTATCATGTTGTCAGAAGTGATATAGCCTACCTGTGTACAAAATTTGACGACTTTAAGTTCAGCCGTTCCAGTGATATGATTGGAGCACCAAAAATTTCTAATGGGTCACACGACCTGACCACGCCCCTATCAGGGACGGTATGTCGTCCGTAGGCTGTGACTGGCACATTTAACCTGTAACTTACATCAAATTTAGAGTCTTTGCGATGACCAATTACGAAGATGCATGCAATGCAAAATGTAGAAATAGAGGTGGTTTAAGGTGGTTAATTAGGAGTCACCCAAGGTCACCGGTAACATAACCATTCGATACAGCGCACAGGACTTCCTATTTGAATTTTGTAGAAACTATGAGGCTATCTTGTACCGTTTTCGAGATCGATATTATCGCTTATTTACCAAAATTTTAAGAGGTCACGTGACAGTGGCCATGCCCCTTTCAGAAACAATTTGTCGTCCTTAGGCTGGGACTTGCTATGATCAACATGCACACCAAATTTGAAGTCTCTAGCTTAAGCCGTTCCAGAGATATCTTAGGAAAATTAAAATTTAAAATGGCTTACGTGACGTGGCTACGTCTATTTCAGGGACTGTTTGTCATCTGTAGGCTGAAACTTGCTATGTTCAATCCACATCCCAAATTCGAAGTGTCTACATTAACTGCAACGAAGATCTGAAAGGCGACGCCACTCTAAAAACAGTGCGTTTTTTGTCCCACTCTGTATATTCGATCGTTTATTGAACTGACAGAAAAGACACAGAATGCATGCAGTTGCAGGATGACAATAGCTGGCAAAATTAAGGGAAAACAAATACTTACGTTACGTCTGTCTACAGACCACGGGACTTGGCAATTGAATAGGCCTACGCAGCTTCTCAGTTAATAATTTTTCAAAAACCTTTCACCTGCTATTGGCCAAGAGTAATTTGGGTGTTATTTCATCGTTGTGTGTGACAGACATTGATTTTATTATTGATTACCTGTGTGTGTCGTTTTTTTATTTTTCATTTTTAATGTGTACTTTTGTACGACTTTCATAATGAACATAAAGGGGCCTCAGGCGCAACGCCTCTTAGTCTTAAATACGCTACAGCGGACATATCCTTTCCAATTTTGAGTCATTTGGTGCGCCATCAGTAGTATCTTCGTTCTAAAAATGACCTGGGCGCAAATCAGAGTAGCAATCATCCTGTCAAGCAGCCAAAAGTCAAAACCACGCAGAGCCGTCTGATGTATTTTCGTCCCAACGCCCACGTGTGGCTGATTATGTGCCATGTGGCTCATTAGCATTAGCTTGTTTACGTCCGTCTGCCTGCTGCCCACGCATGGGCGGGGCCTCTTGGGCGAGAGCGCAAGGATACGCATCGAATTAGCGTGCGTGCTGTGGTCGATGTTGACGCGGTGTTATTGCGCCGGCGAGCAGCTGTTTGTTCGGTGACATATTGTTGCACAAAAGTCGAATTAGTGATCAGTTTTCGATTGAAAATTGCGTCGTGTCGACGCCGTTTGATCGACGCTGTTGCGATCGATTGATGTGGCGGAAACTAGTCGGCGTTTTCGCGCGGTTTGAATATAACAGCTGTCGTCTGCCGGTGTAGCAGGCCTGCATCCAGGCCGGGTGGGCAGGTACTGCCAGCCCGCCACGTCCAACTACCTATTCCAGGATCCTGCCTCAACATATTGCACCAGACCGTCGTGGAATCGGGTGTTTCAGCCATGCCGGAGCCGGATCCGGTTGTTATGGATGATGTAGCGGAGCAGACGTCATGCACGGACGGTGGAAACCGGTTCCAGGTGCTCGGATACGAGCAAGTGAACCGGCTACACCGGCTGATGGACACGGAGGTGCCGATCCACGGCCGCGGCAACTTCCCGACGCTGCAGATCAAGCTGCGGGAGCTGGTGCAGGTCGTCCGAACCAAGTTGAAGGAAGATCGCATCAACGTACGTGACATTCGACTCAACGGTGGAGCGGCCAGCTTCATACTGGGCAACGAGACATCGGAGGTGAGACAGACTGGATTCTTGTTTGATGCGGCGACAAGGTCACGAGGTCTAGGGGAGCTCAGTGGAATCGGCGCCTCAGCGGCAAAGCCTTGGCAGCGGGTCTGGTCACTCTGGTGGACAAAGTCCACAGAAACGTACAGTTTTAAAATGCCAAGCACGCATTTGACCGTGACCACCACAGTTCGGCTGATTAGGAACGGCCCGGATTGCCAAACGTGTCCAACGTCCGGAATGCTGTACAGTCCGTATTACGTAATGCGGAATGCCCAAAATATCGAATGCAAAACGCCTGGAATGTCAAATAGGCCAAAATGCTGCATTCCCGGAATGCTGAACGAACATATATTTAGGCCGGAATGCCAAACGCAGCCGAATGCGGTTTCTCTAACGCTGTAGGCCTATATGTTTAGCTTACATGTCATGCTACATGTATGCAAGAGCCGGTCAGTCAAATAGCCACAGTCCGTGCTATTAAACGTTAGAAGAACGCCAGTTTTGTTCAGCAAAACATTTTATCGGAACGTTGACCTTTTATACTGTTTCTTGTGCGGGGCAGGCCCCCTCGCTGGCGCTGGGACCCAGCCGCTACTGAGCATTAATTTTTTGAACTTGTATTTTGTGTTAGTGTTAAAACAGTTAGAATGGTTTGCATGTGTACTGGTGTGTGTCACGTGTCGGTGGGGTAGTTCAAGGCGGAATTTGTGCTGTCCTTGAAGCAGTGGTCGATTGCATGTCGCGATGCTAAAGAGCTAAAACTGCAGTTTTTTTTACTGATCACTGTAGTGGTGCAGGTAAAGCCGTTGGCCCACTCTGAATCTTGGCCTGGACAATAGCTTACAAACAGTATGACATTTGATGGGTCACCTGCAACGTTCCTAGGTCGTGTTTTTTATAGGTCAAGGTCATAGGTAAAGTTAAGATCAACGGGATTCATAGGAGGAAAAATCAGCAATGCAATGCAGGCATGTTTTATGACGCGAGACATAGTTGCAGTAGGCTAAAAAGCAGATCTGAATTTGAAACTACAAACAGGTAACAGCAGCAAGCACTTTCCATGAGTTTCTTGTGCCAAAGTGGTCGGGTGCGGTGAAACTTCAGTGATGACTTTATCTTACTCCTATGCCTTGAGAAAGGCAGCATGCAGTATATACGATATGTTTACAAATACACTGGAAAGCGCATGCCACTTGTAAATTCTATGATCTTTTCAAAACTGAAGGACTTTTGAAGGTCACATGCACAATCATGTAATGAGAGTGGTAGTATGTAAGAAATGTTAGAAGGTAGTGTCTTTAAGGTCACTAATAGGACGTGACATATGGCCTGCAGTTCTGATGACCTTGTGTGACCCTGAAGGTCAGTCACCTGCTGCAAGTCTCTTCAAATGTGATTATCGTTCAACTGTGTAACAGTTGACAAGATCGCAAACGAAGTTCGAATATTTGACGTTTGGGTTTTCAACTCGAGTCGAATTTCACCAACTGGAAACTCGATTCACGATTCACGTAACTTGAGCCTTTACAGCAAGGTCATATTAAAACAAACCGTCAGATTTCAACAGACAACGCGTCACGCGGTCGCTGTCCCATAGCTAAACTTATTGTTAAATTTTGAAGTGTCAGTGACATGTTGGCAATGGGTGAAGCTAGACATTGGTGTGCACATTGATACAAGGCATTACACGGCCAGCTACCACAGTACGTGGCTGAAGATTGTCAGCTCTTGACTGACATCGGCCGCCGATCACTGCGATCGGCTGATGTCTTGACGTGTGCCACAAGAAGAACACGAACGCGTCTAGGAGACAGGAGTTTTTTTCCGTCGCTGGACCGTGTCTCTGGAACTCTCTGCCTGTTACATTACGTGACAAAGACATCTCACTTGTACAGTTTAAGAGACTTTTGAAGACACTTTTGTTTGTCTAGGGCTGCGGCGCATAGTGACTGTTGCTTTTTTGCGCCGTGTACAAATATTCTTACTTATTTTACTTACTTACTGACGACTGCTAGTGCATGCTTGATAGACAACCCCCGAAGAAGATGTTGCCAGGGTCACGTGGCTGGATAAATTTTTTACTGCATTACGCAACGCGCGCGCACTCGTGACTGCTTAGGCTGTAAGCGCGGCGCGTTACAAATGCTATCATACATACATTACGCTGGCTGGCGCGGCATACTATATGCTGTCGTGTATCCGTCCGTCCGTCCGTCCGTCACATGCCGGCGTTGTATCAGAACGACTAAACGCAGGATCACGCAAACAACGCCGTATTAGTATTTGATAGCCAAGGAACTCCATTTTTCTGATGCCAAAGATTTCGGCGAAATTCGGCCACTCCCAACGGGGGCGCCAGATACAGATGGGGTAGGTTAAAATAAGTCATTTTCGACCAATATCTCGCTATATCTCAGAAACGTGGTTACTTAGATGGCTAGCAGGAACTGTTATGCGCTCTATGGAATGACGCTATTTCCGGTGACCTTGAGTGATCTCTAACTACACCAAACCACCCCATTTTCGACATTTTTACTGGCCCGCCTCGCCTACCCACAGTGTAGGGAGCCAGACAGTAACGACGGCTGGTGTCTGTCGTCGTCGTCTGTAACGCTGCCGGCGGGCGGGCCTGCCGGGCGCGTGGGCGGTCGGCGCGCCGGGCACGTGGGCGGTCTGGCGGCTGACACTCCACGGTGGGCCAGTACTGTTACGTCCCGTTAGGGCAACACTTTGTATATCACCTTTTATATCTTCATATTGGGTGTAGGTAGAGATTTCAAATTTGGCTGGTAGGCTGATCGTAGCAAGTGCCAGCCTCCGGAGGACAAGCCGTCCTTTGAAAGGGTTGTGGTCAGGTCACGTGAACCGTTATAATTATTGGGGTCATCACTCACCAATCGTATCTCTGGAACGGCTGAAGCTAGAGTCGCCGAGTTTTGTATACAGGTAGAATAGGTCATGTGTTAGCCTTGGGATAACAAACTAGCCCTAATGGTCACGTGACCTATATTTTAAATTTTCGAGCTCCATTTGTATCTTTGGAGTCAGTGAAGGTAGGCACTTCAAATTTTGTGTGGTGATTGTTGGTGAGGAGTGCTATTGGGTGAGTAATAGACTGCTCGTGAAAGATATGTGTTCAGGGTAAAGTGACGGGAAATGGGTGATAATATTTCTGAAACGGTGCAATATAGAATGACGCCGTCACCGGTAACCTTTATTGACCTTTATGGTCTCTTTTTGCTGTTGAAAACCTTTCTATCTTGCGTACCTGGGGTAATATGGCGTAGCTTCGGGTGAATCATGGAAAATACTCTACGGGGCAAAAAACGGTGTTCACGCGTTCCGCTATAACTCCACCGAAAGTGAACGGATTTGGATGAAGTCTGGAGCACTGTGAGCACATTGTTAGCTGGCCGTGTCAGATTTCGGGCGCGATCCGCGCAGTAGCGACAGTTTGAGAGGCAGGCGAAATTTATTTGTCAGGTAAATAACACACGATTTCGCCGATTCCTGTCGGGTAAATTTTTTACGAAATTTCAACACAACAACGTCGATCGTTGAGGCAGTGAAAACTTTACAAACAGAATTTTGAACACTTTACCATAACGGATTGTTTTTACAAAAAAACGCAAAAATTGCTCACAAAATTTCCAGGTCTTGCGACTTCAGGCCGTCATAACTACACAGTGATTACAGATAGCCGGGAATTCACTGACCTTCTATGGGATGCGCACGTGGCTTGTATGTTGTAATTCCAACTTTGTTTTGAAAATGAAGGACTTTCAAGGTTGCAGGCAATCACGTACTACAGTGTAAATGTGGTAATTTTATCGGAAAAGGTGCCAGATAGAGTCGTTGTTACTACAGACCACTAATAGGAAGTGATGTATGGCCTATCGAATAGAGGCAATACCGTTGACCTTGAGTCACCTTCAAGGTCATTCTCTTACTGCAAGCTTAAAATGGTTTTTCGTACAGCTGTGCAGCACTTGACAACATTTCAAGTGACATAGTGCGTCGCGCGGTCCCTCTGCGGTAGCGGAGCTTTTTGTTGAAATAACTGATTTCTCAGAAATGCTACAAGATAGAGACAGTTGCAATGGAAGATTCATAGGAAGTTGTATTTGGCCTATCGAATGGCATTAATGCCAATGACCTTGAAGGTCGCTTTTGCAGTCTGAAACCTTTCCAACTTCCATACGTTGGGAAATGTCATGTGGCATGTGACATGTGTAATTTCAACTTTCAACCGACATATTGTGTCATGTGGTCCCTCTGCAATGGCTGAGTTTCTTCTTTCCATATAAAATTATTATTATTATTATTATTAAATATGTACTTATTTAAGTGACACTGTCACGCAGAAAGCTGCAGGGGCACTTTACACAGTCAATGAGGTACCGGCATATAACATAGGAGGAAACAGTGAATTGGCGACTAGTGGTCCGGAAAACTCGAGTGAATAAGAAATGTTTTCAGTTCTCGTCGGAAGGTGGTGAGCGACGATGCAGCCCGTACGGCTGACGGCAGACTGTTCCATGCCCGTGGAGCGGCGACAGAGAACG
>Ga0209780_1005474_pt1 | contig 10036 bp, 7 predicted proteins | sample WorMetexBAHAMAS2_FD_187384 | JGI IMG/M metagenome (GOLD analysis project Ga0209780, IMG submission 187384) | Marine gutless worms symbiont microbial communities from Max Planck institute for Marine Microbiology, Germany - Inanidrilus exumae... | ecosystem: Host-associated > Annelida > Digestive... | reverse complement strand
TCAAAGATATGTTCAACTCATCGCATCTGTGTTAAAAATACGATTATCAACTCTTCACACGATAATGGGATGTGATGAGTTAACCGTGTGATGAGTTGACTGGTAGCCCAGCTTATTTATTCTTTGAGTTAATATTTATTGTGACTAATCATCTATATTAACTTCTTCAAAATGTGGTTTGGTTGTGTGTGCAGATGGCTCCAAAGCCGATGCCGGATCCTGAGCAAATGGATGATGCAGGGGAGATGGAAACCTTTGCTTTCCAGGCTGAGATTGCACAGCTGATGAGCTTAATCATCAATACTTTCTATTCAAACAAAGAAGTCTTCCTTCGTGAGTTGATCTCCAATGCGTCAGATGCTCTCGACAAGATCCGATACGAGAGTTTAACCGATCCGTCTCGACTAGATAGTGGCAAAGAGCTGTTCATCAAAATTATTCCAAACAAGGTATAGACACTATTCAACAAATCCTCATCTGCCTTGTGTGTGTATTTATAACTAGAGAATGGCGTCATCACCAGATAAGCTGATGACTGTAATTGGCATGTTTTGGTAATAGAGCATTTTTAAATGTGAATTTGAAAGTATAATATAATAGTATATTCATACAAAAATTACACAGTGTATTGATAAAGTTGCTAGTTACGTAGGTTAATTTATATTTGGCACTGAATGTAATGATTACACTGAAACTAAAGTTAGCTCATGATGAAAAAAGTTAAATGATGTCTGGTACATGTTGAAAACTGTTGATCATTTGTGCATTTGTTTGGTTGTCGATGCTGTGTGATGTTGAGAGTGAATAACTTGCAGTGATGATTATTTTCCCCGTCTGATCGATAGATGCAGACACACGTTTGTTTTGCCAAACCAAATCTGATGCAAGTTCTAAACGGCTTTCACATCTAGTTACTTGCGTCATTTTATAGTTTGCGTAATTCTGTCGTCGATATTTGTCGGAAGGTGTGCGATGGTGTGACCGTCTAGGCCGACCGCACCATAACGATCATCGACACTGGTACTGGCATGACGAAAGCCGACATGATCAACAACCTCGGTACAATTGCCAAGTCGGGCACGAAGGCATTCATGGAGGCTCTACAGGCCGGCGCCGACATCTCGATGATTGGTCAGTTCGGTGTTGGTTTCTACTCGGCGTACCTGGTCGCGGACCGTGTGACGGTGAAGAGTAAGAACAACGACGATGAACAGTATATCTGGGAGTCGGCCGCCGGCGGCAGCTTCACCGTGAGACAAGACACAGAGGGCGAACCAATTGGCCGAGGAACCCAAGTGACTCTGTATATCAAAGAGGACCAGGCGGAGTACCTTGAAGAGAGGCGTATCAAGGACGTGGTGAAGAAACACAGTCAGTTCATCGGCTACCCCATCAAGCTGCTTGTTGAGAAGGAGCGTGACAAAGAAATCTCTGACGATGAGGAAGAGAAGAAAGAGGAAGAAGCCGAGGACAAAAAGGTATTAGCGCTATCTATACATAATAGTCGGATTGTGATTCTGCAGCCAGGGGCGTGGCTTAAGTGGGTGGTCGCACAGTTAGGGTAGGGTAGCGGTGGGTACGGACGGACGACGGGCGCAGACCGGCTGCGGGAGGGGCTAGGAGGTGTGGACAGTGGCGGGCAAACCAAAATCGCAACGTCACATCATGGGCGTGGCTTACAGGGGCGTGCAGGCGGGTACGCACCATGATGGCTTGTCTTTATCAAAGACACCATCTTAACGACCTAATACTATGTGAACCTGAGTTCGCTGGTTACATCGTTAATTGGGAAGGGTCTTTGTGCTCTTGACTGCAGTACAGTTCGCATGGATGGTATCATGTCTTTTGTGACTATTAACATTAAGAGTTGGTCGTAGATGTGCTATGTACTAACATCTAACTTGTTGATCGTGACATTTCGTAAATTAAGCTTTTTGTGTTCTGACAGTAATCCTGTGTGACGTGCATTTTTATGCGGTACTCTGTTACTGTATCAGAACTTGTGTGAAACAGGAAACATCTGGCAACTGGCATGTTTATCTTGTATGTTTAGCTTTCAGTTCAGATGTATTATCAAATACCTCAAGTTTTTTTGGATTTTTTGTTACTTTCAGTTAGTAGTTAATGTGGTGAAATGCGGTGGATGTCAACTTATCAGCTTGCGATGATGATGGTTTTTCCCCGTCTGATCGATAGATGCAGACAACTATTTATTTGCCAAACCAAATCTGATGCAAGTTGTATGTGTACTAGTAATAATAATAGCGACAATAATAACAGAAATGTGCAGTCTTATTGACATACAGACTAAGTTTGATTGATGATTGTGCATGTCTCATAAGTGCACATGTCTACCTACTCTGCCGACTACAGAGGTTTACATTGATATACTGATACTGTGTGAAGATAAGCCCCACTCTTTGTCCCAAACAGCATCTCGATCAGTTCAGCCATTTTTGCACGGCTCATGGCACAATATCCCATTACCCAATATCCCATCCCATTAGGGTGCCATTTCTCCCTCAAAAATGCCCCTTCCTTGGAGGATCGGGTCCCCCGTCTACAACAAGGCATCGTGACATAGAGTAGCTGCATTGGTGCTGACTGTTCAGTAAGTAACCTGTTGGTATTCAGTTTTAGCTTACTGTCGCTAGGGAACCAGCTTAAAGGTAGCAGCCCCATCCCTGTCTGCATGGAAAACAGTCATGAAACTAAGGCTATGGTTTATGATGCATTGCCGCCGTCACTCTGATGTGATTGACAGTTGTGTGTTGCGGATGCAGGAGGAAGAGGACACGGACAAGCCAAAGATTGAGGACCTGGATGAGGACGAGGAAGATGAAGACAAGGAGAAGAGCAAGGACAAGAAGAAGAAGAAGAAGATAAAGGAGAAATACACGGAGGTTCTGTTATGTTGTGTTGTGTTGTCTTCACTGCTAATAACCTCAATGTGTTAGCCCTCCATCTGAGCTATACTGTGTCAGTGGAACATAAAACCTTAATCGATTTTCTCTTAACCTGGATTTTTGTAGTTAATGTGGTGAAATACGGTGGATGTCAACTTATCAGCTTGCGATGATGATGGTTTTTCCCCGTCTGATCGATAGATGCAGACAACTGTTTGTTTGCCAAACCAAATCTGATGCAAGTTGTGGGTGTACTCTAGTAACATTATCTGAGACAACAAGAATCATGATTAATAAATTAGTAATAATAATAATAATAATAATAATGTGATAAAAGCACTGTGACCTGCAGAGCAGCTGCAAGATGATAACAGTACAGTGAGTACACTAACCTTTATTCTGTTTCTACTTAGATTGTCTAGTCTGTTTTAGCTAGCTGTTGTTAGAGAGCCAGTCTAAAGGCATCAGCACGTGTCCCTCAGGCGTCAAAAGGTGGTGGATGAGTAATATGAGGCCAGGCAGTGCGTGGTTTAACCAGTTTGTGTTCCTCTTAGTGGAAGTTAATGGTGCACCGTGCATGTCCGGACTCAGATGAACAGTTGAACAAAAGTTGAAATATTTGTGTATTTTATACAGTAATGTTTGATACAGTGGCATCACTCAATCAGGACAGTAATTGAGAGCTGCTCAGTAACAGTATTAAAATATGACAGGAAATGTGTATTTTGTAGTTGTAATTTACTGGAGTGTTTTACCTTGAGAATGCGCTGGGTGTTGATGATTGAGAGGGTTGATGGCTTGTTTGTTTGTTTGTGTGAAGGATGAGGAACTGAACAAGACGAAGCCGATCTGGACTCGCAACCCAGACGACATCTCCAAGGAGGAGTACGGAGAGTTCTACAAGTCACTGACCAATGACTGGGAGGACCACCTTGCTGTCAAGGTTAGTGATGATGATGTTGTGACAGGCGGCCCGTCAAACAGCCTGCTGACTAGCGAGCACTGCCGGTTTGGTTTTAAGGTAGATTCTTTGACTGAGTCGACCTAATAAAGCCAGTGTCAAATGTCCTTTGTGAATACGTCCATATGTCCGTCCATCCACAAAAAACTTCCTTCGATTTCAATGAAATTTGGCATGTAGGAAGAGGTTGATGAGTGATGCATGACGGTATGCAGTATGACCCGATCCAAGGTCAAGGTCACGAGCCCTTCAAAGTTGGAAATCTGGCCATTTTCAAAAGATATCTCCTCTGCCATTTACAATGGGAGCTGCCAATGAACCACGGATTCTTAAACTAGGGTACAATATCTGAATTTGGTCAGGTTGGATTTTTGATATTTGTACTAGTTTTTGTGTCACATGACTTTGAACTTGGCAGAAACGTCAGTTGTGAAGAGAGTCAGTCCTGTACAGGGCTAATTTATGTTGCTATTCATTTCCCATTCGACGGAGAGTATGAGCTGAGTGTCTAGTTTCATAACAGTATGATACACTGTGAACAGTATTAACAGCGCTTGACAGCAGCTTTGGCCCCGTTCGGGCTCTGGGGCAGTAATGTGCCATCTGTGATTCATGAGTTGATTTCGGTGCTATATAAATTGTTCTTGTGTTTAACTTCTTTCCTCCTTTTCTTCCTTCTTTACTTTCTTCTTTCCTTATGCGTTCTATCTTACTCATTTACTTCCTTACTTCCTGACTTGCCCGTCTACTCCTTTCAGAATAGACCATTTCGTTTCCGGACAGGAGGTTGTAGGAGACGACCAAAACTGGCTTTAGTTTACTGGGTTTGTTTTGTGTTGTAGTATTCAGTTACCGATGCATGTTTGCTTTTGTTGCATTTGTTTCAGTTTGTGAGTACTAAGCCAAGAGATTGGCTGGTGAGAATGTCTTCGAGATGACCTGTTTTGTGTCGGGTGGGACGTGAAACCTTGACTCACTCGACTAGAGCAGCTTTGTTGCCATGTTCAAACTGACATGCAGTGATAGAAAACTGAAATGATTGATTGATAGCTAACTGAAATGAGATGATGCTGTTGCAGACTCTGTGGATTGTCTGTTGTGTGTGTGCAGCATTTCTCGGTGGAAGGTCAGCTTGAGTTCCGTGCTTTGCTCTTTGTTCCACGTCGAGCTCCGTTCGATCTGTTTGAGAACCGCAAGAAACGCAACAACATAAAGCTGTACGTGCGTCGGGTGTTCATCATGGACAACTGTGAGGAGCTGATCCCCGAGTACCTCGGCTTCATCAAAGGCGTCGTCGACTCGGAGGACCTGCCGCTCAACATCTCGCGAGAGACACTGCAGCAGAGCAAGATCCTGAAGGTGATCCGCAAGAACCTCGTCAAGAAGTGTATGGAACTGTTTGACAACATCTGCGAGGACAAGGACAACTACAAGAAGTTCTATGAGCAGTTCAGCAAGAATCTCAAAGTGAGTGCAACCAAGCATAGAGGCTTCTGTGCCATGAGGGACCCCTGGTCCGGACCATCTCAAAATATCGGTTCGTGAGGTGGCTTAGACCCTGACAGAAATTTGACTTTAAAACTTCAGTAATTGTTATCACAAAGGCTTGACAAGTTTAAGATGCACTAAAAGCTGAGTTTGCTGGGCTTTGCTCCGTGTCATGGTAGAGAAGGTGAGTGGAGGAAATAGGGATGATGATGTAGGAGGGGGAAGGGAGAGGAACTTGTGAAGGTTGAACCCTCGCAATGTTTGGGACATATTGATGACAACTTACTGCACCATTCATCAGTTTTGTTGACTGTTAGAACCGAGGAATGTTTGCTTTTATTCTGTCAGTGGGACACAGATTGTCCTGTTCCTATGGGTATATAATATAACATGTGCATAAACTGTCAGTCAGTAAGTCATCATGAGCTAGTTGAGGGTAATTTAAACACCGTGTCATTTTCTCTCTTCGTGGGATGTGCTCCTTCGGTTCATCGTTGGTCAGTTTGATTAATAATAGATCACTTCACCTGCTTATGGAGCTTTATTTAGCGCATTAGCAGCACTTGTTGTGGGTGGCTGAGTAGTCTAGTGGTTCTAGGGCGTTGGACTTGTGACATGCCCCCTCGGTATGTAACCAGCCACCTAGGCCAACTCTCTGTGATCGCTCATTAACATGTGACATTCTGCAAACTCAGTGCTATACAGTCGACTTGATCTCAATGCATTGTGAGAAGACAGCGTCTTGATGTCTTGTACAGCTTGGTATTCATGAAGACTCGACAAACCGCAAGAAACTGGCCGACTTCCTGCGCTTCCACTCGTCGCAGTCTGGTGATGAGATGACGTCACTCAAGGACTACGTGTCACGTATGAAGGACAACCAGAAGTCCATGTACTTCATCACCGGCGAGAGCCGGGACGCCGTCGAGAACTCAGCCTTCGTGGAGCGGCTGCGGAAGCGAGGCTACGAGGTGCTGTACATGGTGGACCCGATCGACGAGTACGCCGTCCAGCAGCTGAAGGAATACGATGGCAAGACACTGGTATCAGTGACGAAGGAAGGACTGGAGCTGCCGGAAGATGAAGAGGAAAAGAAGAGACAAGAAGAGAACAAGAGCAAGTTTGAGGGACTGTGCAAAGTGATGAAGGAGATTCTGGACAAGAAGGTTGAAAAGGTAGTGAAACCCGCTTGTGTCGTTTGCGTCTAGATCACTATAAATTGTTGAAACATGAGTTGCAGTGATGACTGGTTATTCCCCCACTGAACGTGGTGTTGAATATGACCGTGCCAATATCTGATGCAAGCTCACAATATTTTACTCTTGGTATACATAGTTAGTTTGCATTGCACAAACTGTGTATTTAGACTAATGTGTTGAACTTACGCTCTTATGCTATGAACTTTTACGCTTTTGTAAAATCAGTCTTTGTTTGTATTTTGCTGTGCCTCGAAATGTTATGTAAATTTGTATATTTCACGAAGGCCTTCTGAATGTCAGCACATATTCTATATAATTTAACAAAACTTGGTTGCGTAGAAGCCCAGCCCTGTCATTGGCCATTGTTAAATGAGGTAGAATTAAGAACGTTGATGGCGTGCTGTCATATTACAAATCTGCTGAGTCTGGTGATGGTGGTGGTGCCAGAAGCCAAATATGGTCTGCATTCGGTGACGTCGGGGCAAGAGTTTATTTTTATTGCCATGTTTGATTGACAAGTCACTGGCAAGTTTTGTGGTCAAGACCATCCGTGCCAAGACCAGACCAAGACTGACAAATGAAACCTAAAAACAAATAGACAGTTAATTTAGTTAATTTAATTTAACAGTTAATTTAATTTATCTCGGCCGCCTGTGCAGTCTTGGTCCTGAAAGCAAAATTAGTGAAGTTTACGGAAAAAAATATAAAACATTGTTATTAACTTTTGCAAAAAGAATTATACTTTACGACACATACATGCTAACCAATTACTGATTAGGTTTCGAAAAACGGCCGCAACCGATCCTTTAAGACCAAGCCCACATGTTGTGAGATGAAGACTGCAAAATTCTGGTCTCCAGTGGTACAGAAAGCGTGGTCTTGAGGACTATCTCTGGTCAGTGGTTTGTTTTTGTTACTACTATATAAAGATAATTACATATAAACTCTGACCTACCAGTTCCCCTCCTGTCCGATATAAAGGTCTCTGCTCTGGACCCCAGTGCGTAAAGATGACTTGGTTTGTGTAGGTGACGGTGTCCAATCGTCTGGTAGCCTCTCCGTGCTGCATCGTCACTAGCCAGTACGGCTGGTCGGCCAACATGGAGCGTATAATGAAGGCTCAGGCTCTGCGTGACACGAGCACAATGGGTTACATGGCCGCTAAGAAGCACCTGGAAATCAACCCGGAGCATTCCATCGTGAAAACACTCAAGGACAAGGCGGATGCAGACAAGAACGACAAGTCGGTGAAGGACCTGGTCTGTCTGCTCTATGAAACGTCACTGCTCGCGTCCGGGTTCACGCTGGAGGACCCGCAGGTGCATGCGTCGCGCATACATCGCATGATAAAACTGGGTCTGGGCATTGATGAGGAAGACATTGCCCCGGTGGTCGACTCGAGGGTCGACGACCTTCCGCCACTGGAGGGTGATGACGACGATGCGTCCAAGATGGAGGAGGTGGACTAGTTGGACATGGAGCTGCTGTGGTATAGCGATGGACTAGACGGACAGGGTGATGAGTGGGCGTTGCGTTGCTGCTGTGGTATAGCGATGGGCTAGACGGAGGACAAGGTGATTAGTGGGCGTTGCGTTGCGTTGCTGTTGTCAGTTGTTCACTGCGCTGCTGTGCACAGTTTTATTGCTGTTGATGTCAACATTGCTACATTCGACGCCGGCCGAACATGCGTACCTACGTACCTCACAGTTGTATGCAAGCACACACACTTCACTCTGTTCACTCGGTTCATGTACAGGATCCGCTTTTAATACGAGAAAAACCTTGTTTGTTGCAAAAGACAAAATGTTCTGTGAATGAAATGTTGCTTCATCTCTTGTTTCATGTGTTCTTAGATGTGTCCAAGTGATACAAGCCAGATAGTGTAAGTCAGACAGGCAGTAAGTATGATAGGTTGGTTACATGCCTAGAGGTGTTTTGAACAGAATAAGGAGATAAGCACTGTTAATCATTGATTTACATCTAATATTCTTTTGGAACTAATTTTGTTAGACATTTTTATATTCCAGCTCCATGGAGGTTTCATTTCAGTAATAGTGTAAAATCCTTTAATTTGGCTGCCCTAAAGGTTGCTGACTTCATATGTATAATTATTTTGATTACTTATTATTTTGTCGAGTTCAGACTACACAATTCCAACAGGAGTAATTTCACATCAGTAAACATTATACACGTTCGTGTCCTTTTGTTTAGTTCACAAAATTTGAGAAAGGTACTGCAAAGTGCCTTACAGTGTGTTAAGATGCTATGACACTGTTTGTTAGTGACATCTGGTGTGCTGGAGACTAGTGAACGTGAACTTTATTAAATTAGCCCCATGTGGGAATGACTGTCGACTCCTGCTTACTGCCAACGTCGCGTGACACAAAAAACTCGGACAAAATTGAAATATCTGGCTTTGATAAGCTTTAGTTATTGTGCCCTGATTTAAGATTCTGGTCATTTGCCAGCTCCCATGATAAATGGGGGAGGAGACAGTCTTTAAAAATGGTAGAATTTCCGCCTTCAAGGGCTCGTGACCTTGACCTTGAATCGGGTCATATTGCAGACCGTCATGCATCACTCGTCAACCTCTACCTACATACCAAATTTTATTGAAATCTAAAACTTTTTGTGGACGGACTGTATTAGGTCGAATCGGAGGAGTTGACCTAAAAAGTAATTGAGAACTGAATCAATCATACATGTAGTTTGAAAATTATATTTTAACTCAATATAGCACACTGCTTTTGTAGTTTACAAATTTTCATTTCTGGAAGACTTTATTGACAGTTCAGACTAACATTCAACGAATATTTGTACGTTCGACATAAGACCAGGGGGTCGGGAATTTGGATCAAAATTGGCATAAACGTTGGAATAGTGATCATTTACCACAGCAGCTGAATTGTTTCAGTCAGCTAGTCTGGCTGAAATGCTAGCACTAATGTCAAAGCATGTAATAGGCAGTCTGCATGGTGCACTTCAATCACAAATAACGTAATACATGTATTTCACTTCACACTGAAAGTCACTTGTGTTGGTCGGGGAATGACAGACGTGCACAGAGCAAGAAAAGGTTTGGAAGCACTGCTAAGCTGAAAACAATAGAGACAGGCAGGGTTCGTACAGACCCTGGAAAGTCCTGGAATTTTAATTGTTCAGAATTCCAGGCCCTGGAAAGTCCCGAAAAAGACATAGGTCCTGGAATATCCTGGAAAGTCCTGGAATTATAAACCAGCGGTTCTGGAATTTTTAGTTCTTGTTTGTAGAGTCGCTAAGCAGATAAGCAATTCCTTATTTTACATTGCCACCTCTTGGGTCAAGCCAAATATTAGAAATACTTTTATACTGTTAACTGCAATAATACAACCTCTGGTATTGGCATTTCCACTTTTTTGCTGTAATGCTGATACACTGATAACTGATTTTGTATATGCACTTTTTGACCTCATGCAACCCATGTTTGTGAATGGAACGTGTCC
>Ga0209780_1005473_pt1 | contig 10036 bp, 4 predicted proteins | sample WorMetexBAHAMAS2_FD_187384 | JGI IMG/M metagenome (GOLD analysis project Ga0209780, IMG submission 187384) | Marine gutless worms symbiont microbial communities from Max Planck institute for Marine Microbiology, Germany - Inanidrilus exumae... | ecosystem: Host-associated > Annelida > Digestive... | reverse complement strand
GTCAGTAAATAAGTAACATATTTTATGGAATTTGTGCACTGGGGTAGTGACTGTGGCGAGATAGATTACTTTGGCTGTTTTTGTTCAATATTGCCCCGATGTTCAATGTAGCCCCGGTTGACGGTACTCAGTTTATCAGTAGTCCTCACGTTCATTGGCCAGTGCTGCCTCCGTGGTAAGGAATGCCAGCATATTGTGGTATATTTTTGTAATGTTGTCACGCCGTGTTGTGCCGCTTCAGTGTGCCGTGATATCAGTTTGTATTGCTGTACAGTGTTACCACCTTCACAATAATACACACACACGTAAACATGTACAGACTATCAAGTTTGTTTGTTTGTTTGTTTGTTTAAGATGTGTGTAGTTTGTACTGCCCTTTGTAACGTTGTTTTTGCGGTGATTATTTACCAACATCGTGATCGGCCGGAAGGCCACCTGCCTCGGAGGTGACTTGCAGTTTGTAGACATCGGTGTTAAACTTCTGACCTTAAACTCGTACATAGCCTGTCACTTTACTACTTAATACCAAAATTATCTTTTGTGATGGTGTGTTAGTTGTTAATATTTTGAGCATTGTAGCATTTCTGTTGGTTGGAAGGGATGGATGTTACAGACGTTTAAATCATGAATCAGGATTATACAAGGAATCTTGCAGGAGTCGAATGTTATTGCATTAGTAGCCAATGGTGTCAAAATGAAGGTAAATAAATGTAAATGTGTGTTCGAAGATAAAGGTATGCTAGCATGGGTTAATGCTTGCTTTACATCGAAGAAAATCAATACTGTAAAACCCTAGATATCAACGCTGTCAGTGATATTACTTTAATATTATTTCAGATTAGTGTTAATTTACTTTAAACCACAACAACAAATTGTTTTGCAAAATTGCTAAATTTGGTATCCAACAATGATTAAAGAGTTGTTTGACCACATCACCTGCTTACAGTGCATAGATGTGGCCTGTTGCTACTGATATTGCACGTAGCGTGGTCTGTCTGTGTCTGTGTGTTTGCCACACAGGTGAGCTGTGCAAAAATAGCTAACTGGTCGAGATTCCATTTGGGGGCTGATTCATGTTGGTCTGACGAACCATGTATTACATAGGGGTCCAGACCCTCATCTCGGGAAGCGGCACATTCTCGACTGCAAGGGGTGACAAGACAAGAGTGTGGTCTGATGCTAAGTGTGTGTGTGGTCTGTCAGCTGTACACACTGCACCATTGTCATTGCATTCAGTTGTTTGTTTATTCTCATTATTGTCACTGTTGTTATTGTTGTTGTTGTTGTTAGTAGCTACAGATGGTGCAGAATGAACCGCGCCATTGGCCACTACTAATTAAAAAGCTGCCAGATATTTCTCACAAGGTAGTGTAGCGACATGTTTGTCATTTGGTTGGATCTTTAATGGTGATGGTTACAAATTCACCACTGAGCATAATGGTGGAAGAATTTTTGACATTAAAAAAACATTAGCAAATTTAACGGGCACGTGTATAGTGACACCTTGTTGTCTTGTGGTGGCTGATGACCTCATTTTTTTAGCCTCCCTGTTTCATGACCAATGTACAGTCAATCGTGTATTTCAACATTCAGTGACGGACGAGGTTGAAAGTTGTCGTCATTGATTCAGTGCAATGTAGTCATTCACTCGTTACTAGGTGACCACTGTAACTCTGTTGCACCGTAGACTGGCATACGTAGCAGCATAGTTGACATGTTTCCCGTTGTCGTTATCATAATGTCGCTGAGCCAAAGAGTTATTAGCTCTTTATGTGCAATAACTGCTACAGTCAGTTGTCTGTTTCAGTTCTTCTGTCTTCTGTCTCATCAGTAAGGAAACCTACTGTCTAAAAATCTACACCAACACTCCAGATTTACAAGCATATCATCACAGTTAAAAGCCTGTATAATGGTCGTGCATTTCGCTGGTTTGTTTTTTGTGCATTATCTTTGCGAGACTCATGCAAGGTCTGTGTTGATTTTGCTTCGGAAACCTATGGCATGGCAGAATTTTTGAGGGTCCAATGCCATTCCTTGCACTTTGCCATCGGGGCCACAGTACTGAAGGAGCGAAGAACTGGATGTCTATACACCGTGTTCCAAAAAAAAGGGAGACACCAAACTCATGGCCGTAACTCTGTCATTTCTTAACCGATTTTTAAAATTTTTTCACTGACATACTCAGCGGAAAATTTGCAGCACAGTGATAATTAAAGATCCCACCACACCTTAAACGTGTCGCTACACTACCTTGGGAAAGTTAAAAGTCAAATTTACCTCTAATTACGAAGGTAAGCCTTAGAAATCATATCGTATTTAACACAAAATAAAACGTTTCATGTCACATAGCTGTGCAGATAGGCATACTGATAATGTCACAACAAGTGCTCGTAGTGTCCACCCTTGTTCGCACACAAGCACGAAGATGAAGACGCCATTCATCAACTGCGCTGTCAATGATGCTTTGGTCCATGCCATGCCAAACATGAAGCAACCCCTGCTTCAGTTCGTCGATACTGTGAAACCATGGCTGGTAGACTCACTCCTGGACGACGCCCCATATCTTGTAGTCCATTGGGTTGAGGTCGGGACTGTTTGGTGGACATAGATCCGGATCTAAGGCTTACCTCCATAATTAGAGGCAAATTTGAACTTTTAACTTTCCCATGGTAGTGCAGCGACACGTTTAAGGTGTGGTAGGATCTTAAATTATCACTGTGCTGCAAATTTACCGCTGAGTATGTCAGTGAAAAAATTTTGAAAATCGGTTAAGAAATGACAGAGTTACGACCATGAGTTTGGTGTCTCCCTTTTTTTGGAACACGGTGTATAATGTATTATTTGAACTTAGTCTAAATGCCATGCCATTGTACCTTAGTATCAGCAATGTTAAGTTACAAATGGGTGTCGTTTTTGGGCAGTGAGTTCTGAGTTACAGCTGATAGCTTCATTTCATTTGTTACAGCTGCTGCTGTTCTCATGCAGAATTTATGTATACTAGAGTCCAAAAAACCCGGACTGCTACGACATTCTGGCTAGTCTTTGTCAAAAAAGCACAGACGTTGTTAATTTTTGACAGAGACGATTGCACTTCATCAACTGTTCATCTGCAAATATTGCCAGTAACAAGTTTAATGCTGTTGAGATATGCGGCCTGGATAATCTTAAGGAGCTACTGGTGCAATGTGGGCTGGCACTTAACAGGTGATTGTTAACAAATCGATCGACCAGTGGAGAAATCAACTTCAGGCTCGTGTGAAGAAGAACACTTTGAACGTTTACTGTGATTACTGTGTGCTGCTTAGACGCATTGTTTCAAACAACGTAAATGTTTCAGCAATTTTTGGTCAACAGAGGTTTTACGAATGACACATGATACACAGCGTAAGTGTTCTGATAGTAGCATTGTCTGCTTGTAGTCTGCTATGCAGTTGTTAGTAAAGTAAAGTAAGTAAAGTAGACGTCGATTTGTATAGTGCATCGTTGTAACCACCTCTAATGCGCTCAGGAATGGCACGTGTTAGAGGGATCACACAGTTTTATCTGCCATCCACACGTTTATCCACGAAAGAAATGAACCATCCTGCCTGTACTCTGTAAACATTCACCAGATAGCATCACCTGAGCGAGGTAGTGCACATCCGATTACAGCTCACTACTCATTTATCGACCTTGAAAGGATGAAAGGCTGAGTTGGCTTAGTTGGCTGACCTTGTAGCGGACGGTTTACCCACATAAGTGGTCACCCGTTAGCTGCAGATCAAGCGTAGGACAGGGAAAGTTTGCCAGTCACAGACCGATGTTCTATCACTGTGCCACGCATCCACTTGTTATGTGCAACTTTAATATTATGTCAAGAACTAACTAGACCTATGCATTGCATATGTACAAAAATTTTGCTGTTAAAGTAGTGTTTATGATGTTGTGCCACAAAGTTGCAGGGGTCCTGTTTTTTGACTTCGTGTAGATATTTGGTCGACATCTCAGGAGAGGCTGAGTAACCATAGCAATCATTGATTTTCACTTGTTAGTTTACAGGTGATATTGTTTGCTTAGTAACTTTAAAATATTGGTGAAAAGTTGTACGAAGGTACACAGATACAGTTGAAGTTGTGACATGATGATGATTTTCTCTGTACTGTTCCAACATCAGTTTCAGTGGTTGAGTAGGTCATCAACAGGGGGAGCGGGCAGGTCTGGTACCGTGGGTGGTAGGGTTTTACCCAAGAGAACCATTCCAAAGCTAGACCAACGCGAAAAAGCTGTTATACAACAGAAGTTGTTAGGCACTGATATGTTATAGGAACTGAAGAACAGCAATTACACAAGATATCACACTGAACTGATAAATAGGTCTTGTGGTGGTCGGTTAGTTTCCACACTGTTGTAGTCGCTAGCGTAGGCTAATACTTAAATGAGCTTCCCCTATCCTTTCCCATTTTGGATCGTCGCTGAACATATGTATATGTGTTGGCATGCACCCATCTTTACACGGTGTCTGGGTGGCACAGTGGGCGTTATTATTATAGTCTAGCGGAGAAGTCTGTGCTGTGTCCGACTACTTTGTTATAATGAATGTGAACTTGGCAGATCTTGATTGAGTAATTAATCTTCCGGCATTTGCTTTGTATATTGTTAATATTTAATGCATTACATTACGTTTTTGTACATAGCTATGTTGCAGGTATTGTTCACCAGTCATTAATGTTATCACGTGATCCCCTCCCCTCTAACAGACAGCATCTGAAATATGATGATTATCTGGAGGTTAGAAGGAAAAATAAGCAACTGTTCTGTGTTGTATTGTGTGTGGCAGTTGTGCAGAATGATATATATGTATATACACACACATGTGAACAGTCCTTAAATTTGCATGTTGGTTTAGGTTTAGATTTTATTTTAGTGTGTTTGTTTATGTTTAGCATTTTGTGTTTTCTGTTTTAGTATAGCTCATATTATTCCTGCATTGATTGCTATTATTATGTTCTGTAGGTTTCTTCAGTACCAGGCCAACAGATTGACCTATTCTGTTTCTTATCTGCATATATTAAGCCTCTGTAGCATCACTTATGATGCTGTAAAATGTGATCATTATTATTATTACTGTTATTACTCTTAACAACTCAAAGAAGCCTGATATCGCCCAAAAGCACAGGCAAGAGCTATGTGTGAGGCGTCACTGGTTTATTGACTAATTACATATATATAAACAAGTTCTCAAAAAGTTTTGAAACGTTCAAAAAATATGCCACGGCATTGGGAATAGCCCCACTAAATGTGTTGGTGCTAGTGCAGTGGCTGCAGTGTGAAGCTGTTTGAATGCGTGACGGCAGGGCATGTTACGTTGGTTATTAGTACCAGTGCATTTCTGGTTCAGTGTTGTTTCATTGCTGGAGTTAGTTTAGATCTAGATTCTTGTGTGTTGTGTTTAAGCTGTATTAACTGTGGTTAGGATTACTGTTTTTCCATATGTGAGTGTACTTTCCAGGGATGTACTATTTCCAGGGATGTTTGGTTGTCTGTGCCAGATCCTTCTACGTAGTTGGCTGCATTGTTTGGTTGGTTAGAGTTTAACGGCACTTTTAACCTAAATTGTGTTGAAAGTTCCATTAAACTCTAACCAACCAGTGCAGCCAACTATGTGGAAGACTTCTTCAAAATACCCCTTTATTTGTAAAGACGGACATTAAATTGTGCTCACTTGCTCACTCTAGTTCTAGATAATGTTACACTTGAAACTAGAGAATGCATTTGCAGCATCAGGTTGACTAACTGTTTATTATTATTGTCATCGTCATCATCATTATTACTCTATTGTCTACAATGTGTCCCCAAAACGACGCTGTTTTGCTTTGCTATAACTTCGACGTACGTCAACTGATTTTGATAATTTTAGCAAGAGAACAGGCAGTTAAATTATGATTTATTTTTCCACTTTACTTAAGTAATGCTTCTGCATTACCTGATAGAAACACGAAAATTGCATCTTGTCAGTCAAATGTTGTTATTGCTGTTTTTACAGAGTTCAACCAGTCGCTGTCTGATATCTTCAGTTTTGTTGACTTGCAACTCATATTCACACTGCTGAAGACTCCCTAAATCTTGTAATCAGTTGAGTTCAGCTCTGGCCTGTTGGGGTCATAGCTCAGGAGAAACGGAGTTGAGAGTCTGGCGCAGCAGCTGTTGAACAGTGTTGTGTGCACCTTGCTCTGGTGCATGCATGTGCTGTGTTGCTAAAAGGAATACTTCGTTGTCGTTTGATAACAGCTAACATTTATTGAGATAGTAAGATATCCCAGCAATACTGTCCACTGACTTTTCACTTCAGGCTCAACAAAGAACAACTCCCGCTTTTGACTCAGCGACCGACATCATGACGGACTTGGTAAATGATCGGTCTACGGTAACAGATGCTATACTCCCTTCCCAGGTTTTGTTTGGTGCATACGGTCGATTCTTGTGCAATGAAGGGCGGTTCAGCTGTGACCAAGTAACAATATGAATGTGTTTTGTGTGTCACTTGGCAAAGCAGCATTCGGTGTGAAATGTGAAAACACTCAATTTTCGGATTTCTGTTTCCCCAGGTAGTGCAGAAGCACTAGTTAGGTGAGGTGAGAAAATAAAGTACCATTTGACTGCTTACTTTCTTAGCAACATTTCTGCCAAAAATTGTCAAAATCGTTCGTTGTACGTCGGAGTCGTAGCAAGCCAAAATAATGACTTTTTTGGGACAAAACTGTTTAAACTGCATATCAGCACGATAGATGAAGTGAAGGTAGAGTATACTTGTTTGGCGTTTGTGTCATTTTGTAGTACAGACCTGTAAATATATTGCACTTTGTGTAATAGGTAGATGGATTTGGCACCATGTATACTGTATAGTGTAAAGCACTGGCTGTTGATTGTGATGAAGTAATTGTCGTTAGCAACATATTCATGAAGCAGATTTTTACTGATGGAACCATCCGTAGCAATATTTGACCTTCCCGTCCGTGTTCGTCCACGTTAGCCTTAACCCTTTCCTCCGTTTAAGGACGTCCACAAAACGTAAGACTTGGAAAGATGAAACAGTACAAAAATGTACCACGGCACTGGAATACATCGCTGTGAATGAAAGAGTTATTAACAGTTGTAATGAGCGTTCGTGGTTGTCTCACGACAAGATGTCGTGACTGTGCTGTATTGCAGTTTTACCGCCTGGAAGTACAGTACAGAAAGCATCTGTCGTTTGATTAGACACGTTAAATTTGTAAATTCACATGTTACTGAACTGTCAGTATGCAGCTCTTCACTGACTAAATGTGTTGTTTAGCATTACGTGGGTTAATTTTGGTTGTTGGGAGTTTTCTTTCGTTTTCATATTTTCGTCATCTTTAAGTTTCAGTGCCGATAATAAGATTGGCTGAAAAACTCAATATGACCAATACTGAGTCAATTGGTAGGTGTGTAAATCTTCCCTGCCCAAATCCGAACAGAATTTTTACGCACAGTAAGAATCTAACAACACCAAAGCAAATCGGTTGCTGTGTATTCTGGCATTCTGTGTATTTCTGGTCATGTTATGTATAATGTGTTATACATATGTTGTGTATATACCGTATATTATTGAGTGCTCTGTGTGTGGCTGTGAAGTGTTCTGGTGCCTGTGATCGCCGTTGGCTATAAACAATTGTAGAGCAGTGTGCTTTGGGATGTTGTGCAATTCTGATCATGTTTATGTGATCGTGTGAATTTATGTGATAATTAACCCGCGGACTACGCCGCGTCTGGTCTGCATTGGAGACCTGACTGCAGCGTGGTGATGACTTGGTGTGAGTTGATTTTGTGCATTTGAATTTGCTCGTCAAATGGATCAACAGCTACACTCCATTGCACTTATCTGTCTCCCACTCTCTGTTATGTGGAGTTTGGCCATTTGAAACACTGCACGTACAGCTCCAGCCAGGCTGCCAATAAAATAGGCTACGACTGCTATCTTAGACAGTATGTAAGTTGCTGAAGTTGTTGCCGATGCGATGCTGCGTCTTTGTAAACTTGAAGCTGTAACTGTGTGGTTTCAATTGTGATAATAATAAAAGTAGATTTGGTCTGCATTCCGCATCACTGGTGTCTGTGTTTTAAACTGTGGCGTTTATTCTCGCAGTTGTTTTTGGTCACCTCGTCCTTCTGCAGTAACTATGTCTGTCTTGTACAGTTTCCGAAATGTAGCGAGTTATATATATATAACTTTATTTCACCGTCAAAAAACGGTAGCAAGAAAAGAAACAAAAAAGAAAAGGAAAAATATATACAATACAGTCAGAATAAGTCAACATTTAGCAAATATCAGACGGCATAGATAGTTGTCCGCCGCACCGTAGCTGATCTTAAATTTCTCAAAACGATTGCGAGTTAATTCTTTTACAGTGTTAATGCCAAAATAGTTACTTACTTCTTGATAATAATTTTGAGACATGGTACCAAATAACTTAATAATTACTCTATTTATAGTAAATTGCATTGACTGAAGATCAGCTGCGTTCGTCGAAAAATTGCAAATTTTCTTACCTAAGGTGTATCTGGCGCCCCGCTGGGGTGACCAAATTGAAATTTCACCAAAATCTTAGGACCTGAGTCCCAAGCTGTCATTAATCGTTGGTTTCCTGACGATACGTTTAACAAACAATTTCTGTGCATTACTAGCATGTAACAGACAGACGGCCGGATAGACAGACATCGGTCCGTAGCATACATTATATGGCGACAGCATGGCGTCGCGCGCTAAAAACAGACAGATGCAAATGTGACTGGCTGCTGACAAGTCTTCCAGTACAAAATGGCTAAATACATCGTGTTACAAAAAAGGTCCCACTTAGTAATGTTCAATGTATTTTACGGTTAAAAGTCGACTGCGGCGAAATCTAGCAGACAGTATTCTGCTATCACTGGGTATTAATCGTATGCGTAATTTCTCTCCTCGCGTCAGTTATGTTTATTCCTACATTACCTGATAATACCGTAGTTTAGCCATCAGTGATCCAACCACGTGGATCTACTTGCCTGTGGCACTACGATCAAGTGACGCCGCGGAGGAGACTTTCAGGAGACATTCTTTTGTTTAGATGTCTTGACAATTAGTCATGTAGATAATTGAGAGTCATTGGAGATGGCAGATCTGGTACCGTGGGTGGGAGGTCCCCCGGATGCTTCTTTCGGGGTTTACCTAAGAGAGCATTCCAAAGCCAGATCAGCGCAGAAAAGATATACAGCAAACGAAGACGCATCTCGGTACACGAATATATCGGCAGCGTCTGGTTACCCTCGTGAGGTTTCTTTCCTGTTTCAGAGAATTTATGTTGTTGGGCAGCGTTTTCAACGCTGTACTGCTGCACAACAGTTTCGTAAAGGACGACCAGTCGAAATGAATGCCATTTCTCAGTAATTCTTGTTTAATAACTTTTTTAACTGCCTGCGGCTACATGTAGGCCTATGTGTTTGCGGGTTCAAAAATAGGCTAATAACAGATGAATAAATACATAACACCGGAGATTTTTCTTGTCACAAGTTTGCGTGTTTTGTGACTGCAAGAAGGCACATCTGCATGGAAGCGCATATTTCGACATATTTGCGTCAAAATCCGCGCGGCAGCTTTGGTTGTAGGCAAACGGAAGACCCCGGAAAAAATTACAGGAGTTAACAGAGTGTAGACCTATAGAGAAGGAACCTATAATCAGATCTGAGTAATATTTTGATCACATGTAGGCCTATGTTTGCGACACTATCTCCTGTACGCAGTTTGGTGTCAGCATTGACGTAAATCACGAGGGTACGGGGGACGAGTCCCCAGAGTGGGGACGCTAATGCAACTTGTTTCCCAGATTTTGTCATGTTTCAAAATTTCAAACACCAGATTGCTTGCATTACAATGCAGTAAAAAGCTTATCAACCCCATTAGGCCTATTCTAACAAAGTATTCACTATTTCCCAAAAATACATCTTTAACGTCCACCAAATCACCACTTCATGCGGAAAATTCAACATTTTTCTGGCAATGACA
>Ga0209780_1005472_pt1 | contig 10038 bp, 5 predicted proteins | sample WorMetexBAHAMAS2_FD_187384 | JGI IMG/M metagenome (GOLD analysis project Ga0209780, IMG submission 187384) | Marine gutless worms symbiont microbial communities from Max Planck institute for Marine Microbiology, Germany - Inanidrilus exumae... | ecosystem: Host-associated > Annelida > Digestive... | reverse complement strand
AATTAATACTCATTAAATGTTAATATTTTTAATATAATCTTACCTTAAAGGCGCGATATGACCTACATTGTGTTGAAAGCGCCGTTAAACTCCAACCAACCAACCAACCTATTGAAGCTCAGAGACTGCACCATTGACACGACAGACCTGCTGACGACCAAATAGAAACGATTACGATCCTATCCAATTATATATATATTACCAGGAAGCTGTAAATCTGCTAGTTTTGACATTAAAACTGTATGATCAGCCATGTCAAAAGCTTTAGTAAAGTCATTCAGAACAGCCCTGACATAGGCTGTGTTTTCAAGCATCATGTAAAGTAAGACTGTGAAAAAGATGTACAGGTGCTGCAGTTGTACGACCTGTTGGCTTATAGGCATATTGGTTAACAAGTAGTTCTGGAGGGATGGAAGGACGTAGCCATCTGTTAACTATAATTCTCTCTGTTATACGTGACAAGATAGGGGTAACTGAAATGGGTCTATAGTCACTGCAGCCCGCTGGTTGTGAAACTTTAGGAATAGGGGTGACTATGGCAGTTCGCCAGATGTCAGGTATCTGTCCTGCAGTAATGCTGAAATTTAACAAATGTGTAACGACAGATGCTAATTCTATTGAGCATTTCTTGAAGAGCCATGATGGAAGTCCATCCCAACCAGAAGATGTACGTTTAACACGTCGCAGTATAGACTCTATATGGCATTCGCTGATTTCTACATCACACTTTGCAGCCGACGAGTAATAAATTTCTGAGTTAGGATGTTCACCAGTTGATATTTTAGCAAAAAATTCATTCAGACAATCAGCTGAAATATGGTTCGAGATATGGGAGTCATGTCTTCTGTGTTTAGTATTGACAGCTGCCCATAATTTTCTTGTAGACTGAGAAGTAAGGTTACTAGTTGCATTACTATGCTACATTGTGATAGTTATATCTGTAAGTACTCGATAGGCTACATATCCGGCTGTGTGCATGCTGTTGTACTGTTCAAGCAAGCAAGCCAGATGTTGGTTTTCCTCACAGGCCTATCCATCAGCTTCACTCGGCACTCGTCCGACTCTTTGTTGATCCCGTCGGTCTGTTATTAAATTTAAATAAAAAAGATGTTAACGAAAGATTCCCGTTGATTCTGGTCTAACGGCATGCATAATGCAGACATACGACACATTTTTTGCAACTTCAAACCTTTCTTAATAGCCTATAGGCCTAAACGTTTAACATATCTGATCACCACAATTTGCAAAAAAATGCGCGATGCATTAAATGCAGAACACGTAAAGCGATTTTTACTACCATGTAGGGGGGGGGCTACATAAGGGGGGAGGTCTACATAACGTCGACACTACAGACTAAAATACATTTTCACATTTTCACGTTGGCTTTTCTTTTCTCAGTTTTCTGATCACTTTTGAGATGTTTTTGTGTGTGTCATTTACGTGCACTCTACGTGATAGTTGCCAATATTAGTTTTGTTACAGATTACCATCTTTACGTAATGATTTTGTCCCAGATAGAGACAAAAACTAACTAGCCACCTAGGCCTATTGTATACTACTCCTAGAGCTAAATAATTACATGCAGAAAAAAGTTTTTAACACTTTTCACTAAGTAAGTAACATTCCAAAGCACTGACTGGGCACAGCGTCGCAATCTTAGCATTTCTTCCTTATCCGCGATTGCGTCATATCGACCATATTATTGTTAACTGAACCCAGTGTCAAGGACAGGTGGATCAAAATCGGCGCAGGAGATTCGTTCTCTAACAAAGTGTAATTCAGCTTCTAGCTGCAAAAGTTGATTGATTGAATGAGTACACTGGTGTAGAAAAGTCACAAGTGATGAATTTTATTGTGTATGTGTTTTCTTGTATAGGCCATTATTGTATATGTACTGTATGTCTGTCTGTTTTTTTATTTTACTGTACTTTTACTACCTTCGTGGTGAATAAACGTAAACATAGGGACATTGCGGGCGTTGTGACGGGGTAGTTGCAGGCAAAAGGGTTAAGAAGAGCCGGTGACTTATTGTGCGTGGGAAGGTGTACTGCAGGACGTAATCACTCAGTAGCAGCTGTGTTTCGGTCCAAGACGTTTACGCGTTCACCTCCGGTCAGTGGCGGCGAATGCGTTATGTTTTCGGGCTGCCCTTTCGCCCCTTTCGTCCGTCCGTTCGATCGTCTGGACAGATCTGATGAACGTCTTGAACAATCTCGATGAAACTTACAGAGAATATTCACTCACCCAGTGATGATCTGATTAGATTCTGGAGGTCAGAGGTCAAAGGTCAAGGTCACAGCAGGCCGTCGAGGTGGCGACGGCATCCACGTTGACGCTGGGGCGTCGAAATCCATTTTCTTCTTCTAGTTTTGTTTTGCGTTCACCCTTGCATGCGCGAGTACGCTGCAGCGTTTGTGGGTGGCGAGTGACCGCCGTGTATCGGCCAACCGACAGCGCGTTTCTCTACAAGAGAAGCTGCGGCGACAGCCTGATCGGTAGTTACGGCGAAGTGACAGCGACGTCGGAGACCCGCGTTGTAGATCCTCAGTATAACGGCGAATGGTCCGACGATAACGATCCCACGTCGGCATTCCATCAAATTCAACGACAACTTACCGATACAGGTTAGTGTAGGCTGGATGAGCGATCTACCTGTTTCACATATCCTACCCCGTAGTTTCAGTTCTTCCTCCCGGACTGCCTTCAAGGACTATTGCCTAAACCGTTTCTTCTGATTCTGAGCTACTCGTTTTTTGTTTTTATTTTCCCCCATATCTTTTTCGTTTCTGTGCCGTGCGCTAGATTAAGCCGGCCATCTCGTCAGCTTTTGAGCGCACGTTAATATACCGTATCGTATCGTATTCTCAACGACATGCAACTACGATACGATACGATACGGCATGTTTAACGTGTTTAATCTACCGCATGGAACCAAAAACAGAAAAAATAAGGAAAATGACTAAAAACAAAAAATATAGCTGAGAAGATACGGTCCGGGTAGTCTGGGATAGTCCATGGAAGCAGAACCGATGAAGGAAGATGAACAGAGTCTACAGTAGGAAGAGTTCGCGAAAAATGTAAACCGGGGGTGAATGTCAATCAATCGTGGATTTATATAGCGCATAAACGCAAAGCCTCTAAATCGCTGAAAGAATGAGGAGTTACGGGTGACGAGAGCGGTAAAATAACAGGGGAAGTCGATGTGATAGGCGTAGGAAGAAGTGAGTTAGAGATAATGGAACTTGGCTTAGGTTGACGAAGAGAAGCAGACAGTTGATTACAGTAACCTATTTTCTGTCGCCGTGGTTATCTCAGAACGTTGTTGGACGGTATCAGAGCTAATTTTTGAAAGAAAAACACGAGTGCAAAGTGTAATGAAGGCATTACAACTAGTTCAAAGCACGTACTCCATCGGTTGCTTTATGGTTATCGACCACGATGCGCAACCTCCGACAAAGACGTCGTGGCAGAGTACCACCTCTCAAGCAAAAACAACCTATAATATAATAACAATTTTATCATAAGAACATAGTTGAAAATTGCTATTAATATGTTTGTTTTATTCACACGGTTCAATACGTTTAGGCTATAACATTTTTTGCTACTTGTCTTAAACTGTTAGTTTCTTTATTTCCTTTCCTTATTTTTTCCTAAGTCATACTGTTTCTGTTTGATTGTTTGTATTATAGTTTTTGACTATAGTTGAATTTTGTAAGCGTTTTAATAACGAACATGTTTTGTGATGACACCTTATTTGCCCATCTAATGTAGGCCTAAAATACATCTACAAAATTAATTATTTAAACTACGACTCTTTACGAATACATGTTGCAGATATCGATAGATCATTCCTAGTTAATGAAAATAAAATCATCGCTACAAGAAATTTCCCAACAATTCCTAAAAAATAAAGGCTCTTTAAATTCTCCCCGGCCCGACGACACCAAATTCAACGTCTGTCGCATCTGTGAATTTATCCGGTCAATATTATCGTTCCGTCAAACAGTGTAGAATTTTTGTTGTAAAATGTAAATAGATGCGGCCTGTCGACTTTTTTTATTAATCCAGTAATTAATTGGTTGATGGGTAATTCAGTACACTGTAGTCTATGCGCTACTAATTTTCTGAAATATTTATTGGCCTAGGCCTTTATTATATATTCAACTTTATTCGCCATAATTATGTTTTCGAAGTTCTTTCAACCCTGCCTATAACTGGTGCACTCCGCACTCGATAGAGCGCATACCTCCACCACTGTCCCGCACTGCGCCGTAACTGCCCTAACGCGCGTAACCTTGGTTGGATGTATAATAGCGACAGCGAGCATGCGAGATGCTGTCTGCTTACAAAAGGGTAGAAGCCAAGAAATATTTCTTTAATCACTAATATTTTATTTTAATGGTTTTGCATTTAACGTTCTTCAGGTAAAACTATAACAAAAATTCTTGGATCTATAATTTTGACATGGTTCTCCTGTCCAACTAGCCATTTTTGCATGCCTGTACTCTTCAATTAATTTATCATATTTATGTTTAATTTATGGCTCAGTTTTCTGCAACTAGTCCCTGGATTGGGATATCAGTTTCAGTTCGCCTGCCGCCATTGGTGCATGTGCCTGCCCAGCGCACGCGGCAGACGAATGCATTCGCCGCCGCAAGCGGTGACTAGACGGCGATGCGGCCTTTTGCCAAATTACTATGAACACTTGTTATAGACGTTGGCCATAGATAGCTTTCTCGTAGATAAGGGATCTTCAAAGGTCACTCAAATTGATCAATAATGTCCGTGTTAGATAGATCACATAGGCTATGACTTGCCGTTAGTGTTCGATTGTAACTATAATCTAATGTTGCATTATTTTCAATACATAACGAGATATTAATCAACCTGCTGACGTGCTGACGAACTAGAAAGCCCTCACTCAAGGTCGCACCACACAAAGAACTACAGCAATAGTACTCGGTACCGCCCATACCCTTGCCATGCCACATTGAAATCGGCGCAATGCTGTCGCCGCTGGCATTTTCCCGTAATGCACCATAACTTTTTCCCAAATTCACTCTCACTTTTCCATCAGTCGACTGATATATTCACAGCCGAATTTTTTTTATCATGCGAACCCTGAACATTGACATCGGAACTTCGCCTAGATAAGGTCAAGATGAATGACCACGCCAAATATCTAGGTCCAAAGTTGTTTTATTCTAAAGAGAACCCCATAACGTGCTGGCCATCGCGGCGGTAGAATCTTTATTCCATCGTGTGACGTCGCGGCGGCGGCATCGCCTGCTCAGTCGTGTGTGCTCGGCGCGAAACACAACAGCTGCTACTCGACGATGCATAGCATATAGTCAATCGCCGAATAGTTCGCAGAAATACACAAAACGAGAAAGATGCAGACACACAGACACACAGACAGACAGAGAGCTGCAGGACACATCAGCTGAGAAACCGACTTATGCGGTGTTCACAAGTGCTGCCGCGATGCGAGCGCAACCAAAAAATAACATGTTTATTTTTTCTCAAGCTTGCACGATCTTGCAGCCAATCACAATGCAGGAACCGGTATGGGCGTTGTTAAAGTCGTGGCTCTGGCGTATATATGGCATTTGTAAACGTACGTACGTATTTTAACGTACGTTATTACTGGCCCGCCTAATGGGCCAGTATTGTTTTATACGTCGTCGTCCGTCGGCAATAGTCTTGTGTATGCCTACAATGTTATGTGTGTTATGCAATTTTTACTCAAGTATTCTTAGCGTTGTACTATTTAAATTATTTTAATGCTTTTTAGTGACCGGTATACTACGGCCTATACCGGTCAACAGGAGTCCCTACCCTGTACGGCATCTCGATCCGTCCAGCCGTTTTTGCACAGCTCATCCGTGTGACAGACAGACAGACTGACAGACGGACCACGCTACCGGATCATGCATAAGAAAAGGCCGCATCATGCATTTCGTGCATTTGATGCGGACTAATAATGTGGATACCTAAGGCATATTGCCAACTTGAGTTCTGATTCGAGTGCGCGCCGCCAAAGAGTATCGTCCTTGATCACCGGACGTATCAACTCCAGCAGGAAATCGAACTGCTTGACGGACATCCTTGTGTAAATCGATCTCTGTCAGCAGGCTGACGCAGTGTACATACGAGACCATGGTACTCCCCGTAGGTGTGTCTTTCACGAATACTTCTGTGAACCCAATATCGATGTTGTCGTCGTCGCCGCTGTCCCGGGCCAAAGTTAAAATGCCCGCACAAACAAGTAGGAATGCTGCTATTTCTAATTCCTTAAAATTATCAATTACAAGACTGTAGTCTATACTCGCCACTTTGTTTGACAACTTTACGCATGCACAGGGAGGCGGAGCTAAATCCGCGTTGCATCACATCACATCACATCACTTTGAGTGGAAACGCGCCTTAACATCAATCAATCAATTTATTGAACAAAAGGACCGATCGGCGACTTACATTGATATGCATGAAATACATATAGAAATCTTTTAAACTACACATGATTATAAAATAGAAAACACATAAAACTGTCTATACGCAACACGAACAACTAGATAAAAATACCTTACAATATAGGAGCAGTAATTCAGAGGCCATGGATTTATGAAATCTTTTAAGTGATGTAAAATCAGTGCAACTTGGGAGTGAGTTCCATTTTTGTATGACTTGGCAATTGAAACTATTAGATCTTAATGTTTGATTTGCAGGTTGGGAGGTACAATTTTTAATAGTGACTTCCTCTAGATTCGTTAAAGCGTTGTATGAAAAAGTCACGCAGACTAGCGTCTATTAAACCAAACACCAGCTTGTAGGTAAATAATAAATCAGCATGCACACGACGTAACTCAAGACTATCTAATTCTAGTATACTGAGACGCTGATGATATGTTAGTTTTCTATGCCCGGGAGCCTTTTTGTGAAGCGTCTTTGGACGCTTTCGAGAGCTTTTATATCTTTTATGAGATGTGGATTCCACGAAACAAAGGAGTACTCCAAAATCGGCCTGACATACACTTTATATGATGCTACTAATGACATGGATGTTTTTTGAATGGAAACAACGAATGATTAACTTAGCTTTTTTGTGTGCTTTGCGAGATATATTGGCTATGTGAAGTGGGAATTTCATTTCCCTATCAACGGTGACACCTAAATCGACCGCCTGCTCAACTGAAAGTGTATTATGATCATTCATTGTAAACAATAGTACTGGTCCAGAATGATACTTGCCAAGTGATAATACACAGCATTTGGAGAACATGGTACCTATGTGCACATTGCAAGAGGCCGTGTGGCCCTTATGTTGCCAAGAAACGATGATAGCGTGAAAATAATAAAACATTTGCCTGTGTAAATACTGAGCATCAGGATTTGCAGAGGAGAGTTCTCTGATAGAAATAGTTACGCTACTGTAAATTGTGAAAACTGTGACTATTGAACACTCGGCTGCCGTGTGGGCATGAACAACGCCGAGTGTTTTACAAAGCGATACAACAGACGATAATGGCGGTGATTTGCCGGTGATTTGCCGGTATAGTGTGAGGAAATGAAAACTGACGTTGATAAGTGGCGCAAATGCACTGTGTAGTACGCAGACCCATGAGGTTTCCGGTACTAGCCGCTGAACACCGCAAGTGAACGAATTGAGCGAAACACGAGCCGGTGACGCCGGACGCCAAGTTTCCGGGCGTTCTCCAATTTGCGCGATTGCGCGTTCCGAACGGTTCCGAAGATTGTCGCCAGTCAGTCAGTCAGTCGGTCGTCGACCGCCGTCGTCAACAGTCGTTCGCCACTTGCGCGAACACCGAGTACTAAATGAAATTTCAACGCTTGCCTGCCAGATTTACTGCCGGTGTTGATGGCTACGATACACTGTGTCTGGAAAAAATCAAGTCACAATTGATTTTTGATCATACCGTCCGCAAATGTAGACCGATTTTCGGGATTTTTACTGTTGTAAGATTTGACACATTGCCTTAAATATGTTTGTGCACTGCCTTGTGAAACTTATTCCAATTATGCTGATTTTAACAGTATTTTTGCACCTTACACACATGTTCGTTAAATAGCTTAGATCTGAATCCTAATGACTACAAGGTGTGGAAAACAATGCAGCAGCAGCTGTATCTCAGTTTTTTGGCAGCTCTGACACTGTAGCTGATCACTAGCGGGCCAATACGTCTACCGTGCATTTCATTTTCAGCTTTGGAGGATCAGCGGAGGTTCCATGATGTCATCGAATTGAACGAATTGACTGAGGTGTTGCGCGCAGCCTACGCAACAGCCCAATCTGCTGTCAATACTTCAATTCGTTGTGAAAGAATTTTGAAAATCTGTCTACATTTTGCCGACGACAAAATGTTAAGTTTTTGTTTGTTTGAGACACAGTGTACAACACACGAAAAAAGGAATAGTAGGCCTACTGCGCGTGCTTATCTGCTCTATCAATAAACAATCCTTAATTTTTGCTATTATCTACGGAAAGAGAAATGTCGCTATTGTTCACTGTTCGCTGTCGAAGTAGCTTCTTGAAAAAGCATCTCGCAACATTAGTGCTACAACTCTGGTGTGAATCAACAGCCAACAACAGAGACTTGGCACTTATCTTGCTTGCTTGAGCTGATTGCCGGTGTCAGAGATTGAAATTTTGTCGCTGACTCTGAGAAATGTACATATACATAGGGGAGAGCAAAAACAGCCCACAGGGTAAAACAGTTGGCCCGCAGACAGGCCCCATATGTGCGTCATCCCACGGTGCACATCAGTTTTCGGCAGCTCTGAAACTGCAGCTGATCACTAAGGGCCAATACGTCTACCATGCATCTCATTTTAAGCTTCGGAATAACAAATACGATCTCGGATACTTATGCGCTCGAAGAGCCTATTAGACCTTTGCAATTACTTTGGCAGGCCGCTGAAGGATTTTTTCAGCTATGACTAACCCAAACTTGAACCGATTGGGACAAAACTCGGAATATAAGTGAGAAACGACAGTGGGGTATTACACAAAATATTCGGGGAAATCATCCCTGGGGGTTCCACCAAACGGCACAAACATATGTACTTTGGACAGGGTATAAGAATACAGCGCAGCCTTTCGGCCACTTATCCTGCACGGAATTCGACCGTTTTTGAAACAGCAGACGTGAATCGATGTGTCGGTGGTAACCGACGTGAAAACTTTCCAAATTTCTGCACATAGAGTTTTGCAGGCCCCAAAAACGCAATATTTGGGCGTTTGGAACTTTGGGTGGGGTGCTTGTGCGCAGCGTACAGTTCAAACGCTACAATTTCAGGCGTCATGAGTAATTTTAGAGTTAGAAAACATCACAAGCATGTGCCTTTTGTCGTTGACTTTTTTTGATTCGGGCGCTACAGCCTCCAGAAGAAAGCGAAAATTACACGATGTCGTTTCGTAATGTCACTCGCCAGAGAACAGCAGCCAAAGCACTGCGCGTCGAGTTAAGCATTCGACTAGAGTTTCAGGAGTTTAAACGTTTAATAATTTAAACGATAACTATTGTTTAAACGCTTTAGCAGCGTTTTCAGTAACGAAACATGAGCTAACTTGAATTAATTCAAAAAACACATTTGACACATTTTTCATACAAATTTTGCAAATACAATATACAAATACAATGTAAGGTCAGTAGAATGGCGATCTTCGAAACGTCCATGAGCGCCCCACAAAAGTCACGAAAGCATGCACGCTCAGAAAGTACACTTTGCGCCATTTTCATGTATTAGCGTCAGTGAGATCGTAGAGATCAGACGCAAGCCTGTTCCAGGCAGCTAGACCAGAGTATAGCAGAAACCACGTTTGCCAAATTTAGTTCTTGTCCTTCCATGGCAGGACAAAATCGTCTACAGTATCAGCTGACCTCAGCCTTTATCTGCTGCCCGCTTCGGAAACTGTAGCTACACAGTCGATCAAATATTGCGGTGCCTGTCGGATGTGAATTAAGTGCATGAGTAGACAGAGTTTGTACGCGATTCTCTGCTCGACTGGCAGCCAAT
>Ga0209780_1005471_pt1 | contig 10039 bp, 5 predicted proteins | sample WorMetexBAHAMAS2_FD_187384 | JGI IMG/M metagenome (GOLD analysis project Ga0209780, IMG submission 187384) | Marine gutless worms symbiont microbial communities from Max Planck institute for Marine Microbiology, Germany - Inanidrilus exumae... | ecosystem: Host-associated > Annelida > Digestive... | reverse complement strand
AGTCATACACACAGTGATGGGGTAGTGTACGTGTGCGGCTGATGATGTTGGTGTGCGCAGGCCGATGTCGAAGTGGCTGTCGAGTTCTTTCACTTCCGGTTCACCCACGTGTTCTCAGTGCGATAATGACGCTCTGTGGTGCGACGCCGGACTTTGTCGAAGTAAACTGACACTCCTTGATTACGCTGCGTGGTGATGGCGTAACGTTTATACGGCGACTCGCTACGTGACAACCTCTCATTTCTCGCGAGGTGGAGAGGACAGGTCTGGTACCGTGGTCGGGAGGTCCCACAGGTGCTTCTTTTGGGTTTTACCTAAGATGAGCATTCCAGAGACCCACACAGAAAAGATATTATACAACGAGAGTCGTGGAACTGATACGTTATAAAGGCACTGATGAACAGAAATTACGGTATCTGATATATCTAATTGAACTGAAAAATAGGTCTTGTGGTGGGTGGTTAGTTTCCACCCTGTTGTAGGCGCTAGCGTAATAACTTATGAGCCTCCCCTATCCTTTCCCATTTTGTGTTGTCGCTGAACGAAAAGGCAACGACGTCGGGAGGTTACTGTATCATTGGCCATCTTAACCTGGCGATACTAAATCTGCACGCAAAACCTTGTATCTGATATAGCCTATTTTTGTGCTGAAATGGGACGTTAATCTCCCAACCAACAAAACAACCTACATTGGCTTTCTTGCAAGTTAATGTGCACTAGAAGAATCATAACAATACATACTTCTGTGGAGCTTGGCGCCTTTCGTCTGTGTCGGCGCCTACACAGAAGACACGGTGAATGCCGGTATACCAGTTTTCAGCTGCTAGGCCAACGATGTATTTTGCCAATTTCCTATCGTCTAAAGCACCATATATAGGCATGCGCTTGAAATGTGTAATTGGTGAAAAACGTATCACATCATTAGTTCAAAAGCACGCAAAATCAGCTTCCGGGGGCTTGGCCTCGTGACCGACTGGGCGCTGCCTATGGACCCCGCTGGGGACTTCCCTCCCACCCGATCACCACTTGAAAAAAATTGCCGGCGCATATTTGCCCCACACGCGTCTTTACTTACTTACTTATGGTATTACCTATCATTGTAGTCACTGAAAATTGAGCCAAGAATTAAATCTGAAAATAGCGTATCTGTGCAGAGTATACATGTGAAAATGGCATTTGTAAAGGATAACTATAAATATAGGTCTAGAGCCAAGAATTTTATTACTATTCGTACTCGAATTGGACGATGAATGCAAAATCATTACATACAAATCACAAAACATCAATGCTTAAAGAAACAATGTCATGTTCTTGGTTCGAGTTGATTGCCACTTTGGTTGGATGGATAGGAAGGAGACAATCCGTTTAGTCTAGTGAATTGGTAAGTAAAATGTCATTTCATAAATTGTATAGTACTACTAAATAACAAGGTGTCGCCCTAACGGGACGTAACACGACTGGCCCACCGCGTGCTGCCCCTGGTGAATTACGTTGCATATGCGCCGTGTTACAGACGACGACAGACGCCACCGACCGTTACTAGTCTTTTCCTAAACTAGGCGGGCCAGTAATAACAGGTTGATTCTGTGTTCTTACACTATCCGTTATCGTGTTGTGTTAACAGCTAAATGCCAGTCTGGTGACAATGGATGTGGTACGTCTAATATTGTTTTGTATCTTTTATTGATATTACCGAAATTGTAACGGAAGTGCATGCATGACATTTTTCCGTTCTCGTGTTTTACTTCACGACGTCGTCACGTCATTACATCTGAGGATCGGCGGGCAACGGCGCATGTGTCCACATGTACGAGTATGCTTAGAAATGCTACTCAAACTTTACAACACATTGTATTCATTGGAATTCCAGTTTATACGAACCAGTGGTTAAATTGATGGTCCCGCCGGATCTCGGGCTTGCTACCTCTACTGTGAAATCAATTACATCTGGCAGTAGATATCATACGAGCCAGTAATTTGTTGCCAGCAGCACTGCAGCAGTATTTTTTGCATCGAAATTGACTTTGGCTGCAAGAGGCTCAGCCCATGACTCAACTGAGCGAGATTACTGCGCTGCTGTAGACCTAACTGTTTTAGAATGGGTCACTTGTATAGGGGGAGAGAGAATGGAGAAAGTGGAGCGGATGCGACGAAAGGGGAGGGACAGATCAGTACCTGAGTTGAAAAAAATTAGCGATTGCTACGAACTCAATGCCAGGAAAGTTCTCAGCCTGTCTTACATGCTTTCAACTACTGTACTAGTAAATGTTCGCAATTGTGGGCCTAGTAGTTCGCCTGTACGACAAACGACGCCAGCACAACCGTTCCCAGACTCGAAATAGAAATCGTTCACTCACCGGTGCCACTGTCAATGTTTGCTTTTTTAATGTTTTCAAATTACTATGAACCATTATGGACATTCACATTCCTATTTAACTTGCAGTGTCTTTTGTTTGTTATACTATTATTTTTTCATAGAGACACGCTTATCACGCACCCTGTCGGGGGCGAATTAAAAATTGACAAAATGTATCGTGAGCATTGTGTATTATGGTCAGTCCGAAGCGATCGCCATGACTGCGAGAAGACATGTTCAAGCTGTGACACGGCTGTCAGCGACTCACCTTGTCAATGCGTCTGTTACTATGCCAACGATCGACGCCGCTGCACAGGTGCGCTGGTAGATGAATAGTGGTGCTGGCTGCGCGCATTCGTTACAAAAACACGCACCACTGGCTATTTTATAATGCTAGTTTAATAACAGTTGCAATGGAACTGGAATGTTTTACTACATTATGCATGCTTACCGCTGTAGGCCAATCTTGTTTTTTGCCTATATACGTTTGTTTCAGTTGTTTTGCCGCCAGGCACTTAAGTAACTAGATGGAAAGTACTCTTGAGAGAGTACAAATCCCCGCGAAAGCGTTTTTGTCGCCAACACTTGGCAACACTTGCCACACTTACTATTTTGCGGCCCGCTAGTTTCGAATTTCCCGACGGAGCTATTTTGTAAACAGTCGCCGGTTTAGGGAGTGTTTTTGACCGTTACTTCCACATCCCTCTATACCGATCGTAACGAAACACGAAGTTGGTCTTCCCTTTCCTCCTAGGAACCTTCGCATAAGATTTGGTGCAAATCCGTCCACAATTTTTTTAGTTATCGTGGTCACAGACAGACACATACACACACAAACCAACGCCGGCGAAAACATACTCGCTTTCTTGGGGATAACTAACCAAAAGATGGGACTTCTACGCCCCGTCGTCGACATGGATACCTTCGCCACCTCGACAGCCTGCTGTGACCTTGACCTTTGTCCCCCGGAATCTAATCAGATCATCACTTGAGGCCATTAAATGTTCCCTGTAAGTTTCATCGAGATTGCTTAATTTAAGCCGTTCCTGAGACATCATGGTAATAAGATCTGCCGGATGAACGGACGAACTCGGCGGACGGACAGCGCGAAAACATAATGTCTTCGCCGACACCGTCTGGTCCATTAACGAAGGCATAAAAAGCATTAAATCCGCTACAGGATAAAAGGCTTCACACACTCGTTACCGAGCGTTGGGCCTGATCCCGGTGTACAGGCAGTCAGCCCTCAGGTGACTTGAAGCCATCCACCAGGCAGTAGGCTGCCATTACTTTCCGCCAGGCCTGCGGTGACCTTCCCAGCCGCAGAGCATTACCGCTTCTTGGCCGGTACCAAGTAATACTGCTCGGTGACAGAAGCACATAGGTGTGAACAACTTGCCGAAGTTTTTTACGCAGCTTTGCCCCGAGTAGGATTTGAACCCATGACCTGTTGATCGCAAGTCCAACGCTTTATCCGTTACCGTACACCACCGATTCTCCTAGCTACAGGGTATATTCGAGATTTTCTTGTAGGAGAAGACTCTTCACAAAAATCTTGATGAACAAAACTTCTCGACTCTCGAGTACTCGTGGACAAGAGTTAAATGAATCGAACAATCTTAGCAGCAGCAGCAGCAGCAGTTAATATGACAACGATGATAGCGAATTCATTTGTCTCTTGCGGACCCCGCCATTGTCAGAATAGGCTTGTTCCTTGGTTTTGTGTTTATTTTGTGCATCTTTAGGTCTACTGATGCGTGTCTGGTTTTGTTGTGCTATGTTTAGTTTCTTCAGCGTAACTCATTCTTTCAACCAATACTAATGTAAGTAATTGGCTGGGAAGAACGTCTCCGAAATGATGCATTTGGTGTTGAATCTCAACTGAATCAAATCAATTTGTGCGGTGTTTGCGTGTGGATGTCGATGTGCTGCGGTAGTGTGGATTGGTTAACATAGTCTTGAACTTGTGGCAGATAAGGCAATGTACGCGACCAAGAACCGGCCTGTATGTCATGCGGCGCCGACCGATACTCTTCAGACGCCGGCCGGCTTCTTGAGCCTGACCGTCTGCGTCCTACTGGCGTTTATCATTGTCTGTATCTTCATGGCGTGCTGCATCACACGCTGCAGGTGAGTGGAGTTTCTCTCTCAGTCTGACAGGATGTTTTGTACGTTCACGAGACTGTGAATGTTCTTTAATCGCTGGGGGTGGATGGGGAAGGAGAAGTAGCAAACGTGGAGTGGAATGAACGTAGCCCCAGTGGTATCTAGGAGCAAACTCAGCAAAGACCTGGTCTGCAGCCTCGGGGGCGGCGAAGGCTTTTCAAGCTGAAAGTATTATGGCTCTTGAACGTCCATGGGATGGGAAAAGTTTGCCGGTTTTCGGCATTAAGCAGTTGTCAGACCAGAAAACCGACTCCTGACCCCCGGAGGGGGTTAAAAACTCACATTGGTCCGGTAATCATAAGAAGCTGAGCTATCGCAGAGGGCGCGCGACGCGCTGTCAGTCGAAATCTGTCAACTTATGCACAGCTGTACGAAAAATCCAATTTCAAAAGGCATGTAATAGGTGAGTGACCTGTTAGTTTGTGTAGTTACAATATCTCTGTCGTGCATAGTTTCCGATACCACATTTACATTGTACTCGTACGTGACTGCCTGTGAGCTTTTAGAAGTCCTTTAGTTTTAATAAGACTGTTGAAATCACAAGCCACGTGTGTTTACTGATTTGCATGTGGTGTAGGTACTTAGGGTGACTCGAGGTCATTCGAAATAGCACCATTCAATCGAATGCGTACGAATGTCTATATCCTTCCATGGTGGGTTCCTCTTTTGCACTGTTTCTGAGATATAGCGATATTGGTCGAAAATCGCCGATTTTAACCTACCCCATCTGTATTATTGGCACTCCCACTGGGTTGACCCCATTCGAATTTTAGCATGATCTTTGTGCGGCAAATTCGTGGCTATCACCGCGTCGCCACTGCGATGAAAACGTATCAGCACACACAATCTACCATACCCTGCATGAACAGTAGACCATGCCATTTGTCGACAAGTTCGATGTTGAATGTGTCATTGATGGTCATAGTATCGATGTCTTCTTTGGACCGATGCACACCGTCCATTTAAACGAGGCGTGGTCAACCACTCACTAGTGACCGACCCTACAACCCAGCAGCAGCTTGGGTTCGTCCTTTCTCTTCCGACGTGGTGTGCCAACCCGGCAGCAGCTTGGGTTCGTCCTTTCTCTTCCGACGTGGTGTCCGCACCGGTCAACGCCTCTGTGCTGTAAATCTACACAATTTGGGTCTGGCGTCGTCCGACAACTTCAAGCACTGATATTGTTAGTCCAGACTGTGACACTGTCTGGACCATCCCATATCCACGGGATGGTCCAGAGTCCAGACAATGCCACATAGTAAATGAGTGCCCGAAAACTATGCTTCCTGGCGGTGGTAATTTCATTCTGCCGACGATAACGCTGAACGCAATTAACTGGTTGGAACAAACGGCTTTGAAAACGCCGATGAAACGAAATTAATGGGAGTAGTGATAACAGTACAATGTACATGTAATATTACATAGCTCGTTTGGACGAACTCCAAACGCCCTGTATTAAGACGAGCGAAAAAATGTGAAGTAGGTATATGTAATGTTCACAGTCTTGTTTAGGTTAAGGAAGCGAAGTCAGCGGCGGTCTTCTGGCGCTGCTGGTTCTAGTCATACCCGAGAACTGGACGACGGTTCAGCAGCGACGGAGTTGAGCGCGCCGTCGGCGTTCGTGGTCGGTCCACCGATCGTCCTGTCGCCGCCGCCGTACGCGGATATGGACGGCGCAGACTCGCGGCCGCCGCCCTACTATGGCTGTTCGTCGTACCAGACATCATCGACCAGTGACGGCTCTCAGCCAGGCCTCTGTAGCGTCGCCGATCTGCCGTCGCCGACGTCAATGGTGCCGACAGCTCCGTCGACTCTGAACAACTGTCTAACAAGTTCGAACAGCGAACAAGCGGGCGTCAGGCACCCGCCAGCATACCGCAACCAGGCCTTCAGTGATCCCGGCGTGTGAACTCGGCCACTCGGCAGAGCCAGCAGTCATTGTTAAGCCCCGTCCACACCAGTAACAATATCAAAGCAACACTGTGGAAGCGACAGTGTCGAAGCAACATTGTCGAATGCTACAAGTCGAACGATTCTTTCGACGCAGTCGAAAGTTGCTTCGACATTTTTGCCTTTTGGCAACAATATCTAGCGAGTTTTTCGTGAAATTTCGTCCTTTTGACAAAATCGAGACAAACTGAACATGTTCAATTTGTTTCGACTTTGTGGAAAGGACGAAATTTCACGAAAAACTCGTTCGACATTGTTGCCAAACGGCTAAAATGTTGAAGCAACGTTCGACTTTGTCGAAGCAAGAATCGTTAGACTTGTAGTATTCGACTATGTTTCTTCGACATTGTTGCTGGCGTGGACGATGAATGACGAGTTTTGAGAATGTTTATATCACCGGTGCTCAGAGAGAGTCGCCTTGTATTAAATGAGGTGGAATGTCGTCTGGATCTGCTAATGTTCACCTTTCGTGATCACTTTTTGCTTAAAAAAGCAGGCACGGTGAGACGCGATTTATAGTCGCAGTAATTTGCCGATCTAGTGTGTCAGATGTACATATCTGTGTTGTGCGCATAGTAAACTACATTTAAAGCGACGTTGTTGTTTTAAAGTCATTTTACATATAAATAAAACCTGAGTCGCTAAGTACAGGATTTGTATTTGTTTTAGTGGAGTTTTTGTTTGCGTTCGTTAGCGTATAGCGACTTGTTTTTATGTTTGTCTTCCGCTTTCTTTATCTTAAAATATGAATTTAATTCCGTGACTCTTTAGTAATTGTCGAATACCAATTTATTTAATAGTTTTGACATATTAAAATATTACATTGTTGGGACTGTGACACAGTTTGTTCCTCTGTGCTAGAAAGATTTATTTGTTCTAATAAGATTTTTTTCTAATAATTTGCAAGTTCGAATCTAATAATTTGCAACTGTGAAACAGCAAAGAACATATGATAGAATAAATAATTTAATTCAAATGTCACAATGACATTCAGTGTTTGTGATAAAATTGATTGACGAAGAATGTGCACTTAATAGCTTCGTAAGCTTTTGATGCTTTGTGAAGTTTGGCGATTATTTATTGACATTACCGCAAAGTACTTTTGTCGCTGTGGTTTTCGTTGGATTTTAATGTGATCTTTTTGTACGAATTAATTTTAATTGGACTGTATGCGTTATAAACAACTATTAAAGTATTACGCTCTTAATTATTGTCCTGTTAGTAATTATTATATTGTCCCAGGATTATATTGACGTTAACTGCAATTGAAACTTGCTTGTACATTTTATTGTAATCGTAAGAAGAGTGGTTTTATTGATGCATTCTTGTGATTTTGAAGCAATTTACAGTAACTAGTATCGTGTAGCACATGAAAAGCAATTTTTAAAAACGCATGTACAAACTTCTGAACGAAAGCAGCAATCGGCGGCAACGGGCAACATATGATCAAGTGTTATTTCAGTTATTTTCACACTTTCTATTATAGTTAATTTCAGTTAGTTTCAATTTTGTTTTGCGAAAAATTATGTTGATAACAAAACATCACGCAATGAACATCACGCAATGATCTGTGTACGCCAGTTGTAGTATAACATGCATGTAATAGGCCTACGGCTAATGGCAAAACGATGACCGCTTGAACGCTTAGTATCAACATGGTCTGTAATTTTAGTCAAATCTTCTAGATCATGCATATCTGTAATTCGCTTTCAGAAATGCATGCTGCTGTAAGTTTATTTTATCACCCTATTTCTTTGGCTCCGTTTGGTCCCCACAAAATGAAGACGCTCGCTCAATGTCTCAAAAAGCACCCTCAACATTTTTAGCTGTAACTAGAGCAAACATTTTCCCATTGGAATAATTTTTGGTATAAATGTTACTTTATGTCATATTTTATTAAAAACTTTTTACAACAGTGCATGGACTGTCTATCGACAGTTTCATTCCGTATTTCCGTAAACGAAACAGCCTACAGCACATGTTCAACGTGTCCTCCCTTCGCGCGAACTCACGCCTGCAGACGCTTTCTCCACTTGCTGAGAGCAGCGTCGACAACACTTTGCTGCAGACCGCTCCAAACGTCAACCATTTGCTGCTCGGGTTCGTCGACATTGTGGATCTGCACCTCGCACACACGCTGCTGCATGACTCTCCGAATCAACGGGGTTCAGGGCCGGACTGTTGCTGACCATAGCTCTGGAGAAAGGAAATCAGCTCTTTCACGCTGCAGGAGTTCGATTGTGTCAAGCGCCCGATGTGCAGGTGCGCTGTTCTACTGAAAGACAAAATTAATTTTCACCCGCTACATGTCTGATAGCAGGTAACATTTGCTGCAATAGGGGTCTTAATTTATATGGTAACCCTATTTGATTTTCCAAGTTTCACTCTTTCACTTTCAGTCGAAAATGGAACTTTTCGCCTCCTGTGACCTGGGTCTTCGACCTACGAACGTGACCTAAACAGGGTCAAGACGAACTACTTTGCCAAATATCGATGTCAGAGGTTATTTCATTTGACAGTTATTGTAGCATATAGCGCCAGCATATGCTATTAAAGGGGCACTTCTATATATATAAAGCTGCCGCGTCTGTCTGTCTGTATCTCTTCCGGATTTCTCAAACACATGTGGACCGATTTCCATGAAACTTTTCATGGTTCGTAGGGGTCATAGGTAGACGTGAACGGATAAAAAACATCTGAAAAATTTCGACCCTTAATATGTAAAAATTGGTAAAACGGTGCAAAATGGCCCATTTTGAGAAAGTCCGCACGGGCCACGAGCGCTGGCCTGCAGAATGGCCTGCGAGTTCGCGAGCTCGCCTGCGCGCTGGCCGGTGTTACGACAGCGGCACGGGCCAATCGCGCGCGGGCCTGGCGGCGTGTCGGCCTTTGATGCGTACTGTGCTCCTGAGTCCAGTTTAGTGGTCCCACTTCCCGGCCGGCCTTCGACCGGGCAAACGCTAGTCACTCATATGAAGCTATTTTTCAAAGTAACAGAAATTGAAACATCGATAAACATTACATACATTATCTGACTTTGTTCGCTCAACAGATGTGTCTGTGTTTTATTATTAACAGTTTTAATGACAAAACTATAAATGCCATGGGCGCAGCCATATTACCAAATTTATTACGTTCATCCATGTTGAGGAAACCGGATGTAGTAGTAGTAGTAGTAGTAGTGGAAGTAGTAGCAGAAGGCAAATTTGTAAGGCGCGTCTCTTGAGGCGCGCCTTCTGTCGTACGCGCACTCAAACAGCCAGCTCTTTAGGCTGCGTTTGAACTGCTCCCGGGTGCTCGCACTACAAATGTTCGAGAGAAGACCGTTCCAAGTTGAAGGTCCGGCAATGCGGAAGCTGCGGCTGACGAAGCGATACTTCGCTATACAATAATTAAAGTAGACATGCTGCATGTCCGACTAACTGACTTGCATGCAGCACACCAAAACCTGCCTTTCCCGCCTAATCGAACCCTTCCTCTAAAGCAATATCAATACCAGGGCAGGTTGTGATAAGTACACCAGTGTGCCAAATTTCGTAGAAATCGCTCGAACCGCGGCCGAGACATGTG
>Ga0209780_1005470_pt1 | contig 10040 bp, 6 predicted proteins | sample WorMetexBAHAMAS2_FD_187384 | JGI IMG/M metagenome (GOLD analysis project Ga0209780, IMG submission 187384) | Marine gutless worms symbiont microbial communities from Max Planck institute for Marine Microbiology, Germany - Inanidrilus exumae... | ecosystem: Host-associated > Annelida > Digestive... | reverse complement strand
GAGAGAGAGAGAGAGAGAGAGAGAGAGAGAGAGAAACTGAAATTAACGGCTCCGAACTAAACTAGAACTAGAAGTAAAAATATTTTGAGAACTAAAATATCACTGGTTGTTACTACAGGTGTGCGTTGTCGCTTCACGGACAGTGGAGGCTACCAGTGCTTCTGTCAATGGGGATTGTGTGACACTCGCCCCATGAACGGCTCAATCTGCGAAGGTAACAGCAGCTATATCATTTCTGTCCATGTGACTATGCTTTTTCAGTAGGCATGTGATATTTCAGTTGTTAAATATAAACGCCTTTTTATTTGTGTAATTATTCGCCCACAGCGAAGCATGGCTTCGAGCGAATTATGGAAATACTCTACGGGGCAAAAACGGCGTTCACGCGTTCGGCTATAACTCCACCAAAAGTGAACTGATTTGGATAAAATCAGGACAGCACTGTGAACACATTGTTGGGGGCTAGCCCTGGCAGATTTTGGACGCGATCCACCACACAGTAGCGACAGTTGCAGAGGCAGCCGAATTTTTTGATCAGGTAAATAACGCACGATTTCATCGATTTCCCGTCGGACAAATTCTACGACATTTAAACTGATTTGATATCTAAACTATACGCCTGCGCATTCTACTGAAACTTTAAATAAAAGTCTTGCAGACGTTGTCGACGTGTACGTCGAAGGATAGTGTGCTGGCATCATGGCATGACAGACGTGTGATGGCATGTCAGACGTGAATGAATGTGACGTGTTCAACGGTGGATGCCACCAAAGATGCCTAAACTCGGATGGTTCACATACTTGCGCATGTGAAAATGGCTTCGTTCTGGCGCCAGACGGCAAAGTCTGTAACGGTAAGCCATCGTCGTGACTAAGATTGTGCGACTCATTTAAAGGCGCATTCTGTATGTCGTGTTCCTGAGTACTAACATAACGTTCTTTGGCAAGTATGATCTTCAAGACACTACTATGGACTTCGACAAAACAAAGTTGAACATCACAGTGCTGAAAACAATAGGCTTAGTGTTTCCAAGATGTCGTTTCTAAGATGTGGCAAAAGAACGTAGGCCTATATGTTCGTCACCAAGTACTACGATTATACTTAAATAACATAGTATAATACTACATTTTATATATTTTGATATTTTATCTGATATGATATGGTGTTGTATGACATGATTACTATTATTTCAATTAGAGCTCCCCTAAAATAAAGGACGAACAAAACTGCAATATGTCTACTGAATTGTTGTTCACTTGTGGTTAGGAATCACTCAGTAATCAAGCTCATTCGAAATGGTAGGAGTAGGAGGCATAGATATTCATATTTTTACTCTTCCCGTAGGGTTTAAGAAAAAAGAATATAACTGCATCTTTATCGTCCACTTTAGTGGCCCAGATAGAGCAATCGGTGAGCGGTCGGTTGTGTGTGTCTGTGTGTCCGAACTATGACATAACTATTAAATTAAATCACCTTTGACCCAGATATTTGGCTTGCTGATTCACCTTGGCCCTATCTAGGTCAAGTTCGAAGGTGAAGGTCATTAGTTAAGGTCACAGGATGAAAACGTTCAAGCCTTAGGTTGTTGGCCTACGCAACGAGGTGACGTTTACATTCTGACTCGCCTGAGGGCAGCACCAAACGTGTACATTTATACAATGTAATTGGCTGTCGATGTCGAGTTCTTTATGCCAAATTTGTCGGTGTGACCACGAATGAGGACTTAATAATTATTGTATGCACGAAAGCGCCACCTTATTGCAGCCCATTCCCCTTTAACTCACGCGATGAAGGCATTCCTTAAGATACTTCATGTATAGCTGTTCCATGTCCTGTCAGAGGAAAATATAGCCCTGGGCTAAAATCCAGTGTTAATTGCTGCCAGTTCGAATGAGTAGCCTAAGCGAGTGTAGCAGACAGGGGGACAGACAGACAGGCAGACGCGTACGTTGCCACAGCACACAGCGCACTACGCACATGGGTTGCTTATGCATCGCGCGGTAAAATCCTAATATAAAGCGATACAATTTGTACTGTTGATAATGGGGTGTTCGGATTATAATGACAGATTACAATGAATGCGTCAATCCTTCCCGCTGCAAGACTGGAACGTGCGTCAACTCCTATGGTAGCTACTATTGCATGAGGACCGACACAATCGGTACGCATATGTGACACCCTATATTTATTTACGGGCACATTTGAAAGCATTTACTGAATTTATACTGAGAAATATTCACCATTTTAGCTTAGCCTAACTATGAGAATTTCGTGCGTTTCCTGCGTGACGATTTAATCTGTCGCATCTAAGCAAGAACTAGAAAAAACTGTCCTTGATCGAGGATCGAGGTCAGACCAACTGCGTTAGCACGCCCACACGCGCTGGACTCCGCCGCTGCCGCTCGCCTCGGCCGCGCCATGCCGCACGCCTCGCCGCGATAGCGCGCAGCTGATGACTTGAGTGACAATAAAAACCTACTATTACGGCCGCCAGTCAGTACTCATAGGACGCCGCAGTGGATACTCGTGTAGCACACATTTTTGCATTGACCTTGACCTATGACCTTGACTTTCCATCCCGGCGAGCTATGGTAGTGACCCATACACACGCAACAAAAATCGATTTCAAAGGTCAGTCGGTGCAAAAGATAGAGTTGAAACAAACGGACAGGCAGACGGACGCTACCGTTCACATTACCTTTCCCGCTAACGCTGTCGGTATACTGACTGGCAATCGAAGTAACCACAATGGATGTACGTTGAAGCCAGTCTGTACCTGGTGGCGAAGCGCAGACATACATGTATTATGATAATCTTTATTCACCATAATAATGGCAGAAAAGGAACAATCAAGGAGTAAACAAATGAAAGAACGAAAAAGAACTATACCTTAATCATTCATCTCGGCTGTTGTTAATAACGTCGTTGCTCTTGTTATGTTTTTATATGTAAACTCTGCTTTCATTTATTTTTTTATTTCAATGCTGCATATACGTTTATTATGTGTTAATAAAAACGTCTTACTTACTTACTTAACGACGTGCGTGGATAGATCTAACTGTTGTCGTAGTAAACAGTTGCATCAGGACCAGCCATCATACATGATGACACCGACGAAAATTTTTCCAACGCATCATGACCTATGATGGACACATTCTACAACCACTCCTATACCTGGTTTTCCTGCCATCCCATACAGTTTACGAGAAAGTTCACAGAATAAGACATTTTGTTCAACAAAACTACACACCGCAACGACGATGACTTCCTCATTAGAATGCTGCACAAAAACACGTATTGAAAAGCCTTGTACTGAACAGCCTACGAATGTTCTTTTCTTTTATTCCGATTTTGTCTGAGTTGCGTTTGACAACTTTCTATTAAACGAATATCATGATGACGACAATGATGTGACTTGTTGTCTGTGCATGGTAGTTGAGAATAGTGGGCTGACCGGTGATGACCCGTCGTTGTCCAGTGAGCCGTCGTCGACGTCATCCGGCGGATACACGTCAGTGACGGTCGTCTTGGCCGTCGGTCTGGCCATCGCACTCTCTGTGCTCGTCATCATCGTCATTGTCACTGTCGTTCGACGTCTCCACGTTCTCCGACTGAAGAACGCCGTCGACCAGGCGCCATCTGGCGGCGGTCCAGCACGCATCAGAGGATCACTTCCGTCATGGGGTTTCGAATCGATCCGCTCCAAGTACTCCGTTACCAGCGACACTTCTGCTGACGACCAGTTGTCGTAACGCGGCAGCGGCTATCTTCGCGAAAGACTACGGAGACGATTCGGATCGTATAGTAATCCCCGACATAACTCCTTCGTGCACCACTAACGGTTTTTGCATGCGTAATATTAGCGTACAGTTTGCTTACCGTATGCGTTAATCCTGGCTAATAGACAGCATGCTGTCATATTAACGGACATCAGACGTTGCGTAGTAAATTATTATCAATGAAACTGAAGGACATAATTATTAAAAGATTTAATAAAAACTCACTGTTGCTCGTATTTGTGATATTTGTCCAACATGATCGTTAGATTGTCGAAACGCTGCAAAGCATATCGAACGAGCTACAGAATGTACGAGGAAAGAGGATAATGTTGGTCAGTCTATGGAACGTTGGTCACAGTGCATCGTAAGAGTCGAAGGTGCATGCCTTCGAGACAAGCAACGTCACTGACGTTGTTACCGACCGCGTTAGCCGGGACGGCAAAACAATCAGTAGCGTCTGTCTGTCTGTCTGTCCGTCTGTTTACACTCTTTCTTTTGAACCAACTGACCTTTGAACTTGAGCTTTCTGTGTGTGGGTCATAACCATAGCTCGCGTGGCATTGAAAGTCAAGATCATACGCCAAGATCAAAAGTCAATGTCCATCGCGTATGGGCGTGGTAAAGCGGTAACGCGGTCGGTTTAACCTCGATCTTCGATCGAGGACAGTTTTTCTAGTTACTATTTTTTCTACTACTACTACTACTACTACTACTACTACGACTACCACTACTATTAACTATTAGGCCTACTACATAACAGGTGTTGCAGGGATGGAAGGTACAATGAGCCAAGGGGGCTCGGTGGTCGACAAAGCTCGAAAGGTGCAGGAATGACTTCAATACTCCTCGGACGGTGATGACTGACGATGCAGCTTGAACGGATGATGACAGACTGTTCCACGCCCTTGAAGCGGTGACAGGAAATGCCCGGTCAGCCAGGATTAATCAGCAAACGGGCTGGACAATTAGAGTTGGCAGCGGACCTCAACGTCAGCCACCCGACAGGTGCTCTCAGCAAGGTAAGACAGATCTGTGCCGTTAAGACAGCAGTATGTTGGAATACAAAAGCGGCGGAATTGTATCCGCTCTAGGACTGGCAACCAGTGAGGTCGCGAAGGAGCGGCGTGATGTTTGGGAAGCCTCGCTGAGAACACAAGTCGGGCGGCAGCGTTGAGTACCGACTGAAGTCTGTCCAGAAGGTGACTGGAGACGCCGACCACTGCAGTATTGAGCAACAGCCAGTCGACCTTGCTGGTCTTTTCACCATGAAGTATTCGTCTTGCGACGAAATGATTATGTTCGGGCAGCCTTGCACTATGGTTCAGACAGTTTTCCGCACGCTGTGTGATCCCATATGGCATGTGAGTTTTTCGTAGCGGTGTGTCAGAGTTTTTGCGAACATTCTGTACACTTTCTTTACTTTTACTTTTTTACATTTAGCTCAGTTAAAACATGGCTATTAACTCTTTTATTTTTATGGACCGGTTTTGACGATCCGCACAAGAAGTTGCCTTTTGCTTTTTGGGTCGTGTTGATACTGCTGCCCATTTATGGAGTCAAATTCCCCAAAAACACTCGAAATAGGGCTTGAATGGATACCTAATTGGTTAAAATATCTCTTGTTCTTGATATACAGATTTGCCTTTTTCACAAAATGATGGCCGCCGCCATCTTGAATTTTTTTAAATGGCGTATATCAAGAAACGTAGTCTATGTTTTCACTGAGTTACTGTAGCAACACTTTTTTCCACAATGGTGGATGATTTTATTGGAATATTTTGCAACTTGCCAAAAGGTATGAGGTAAGCACTACCAAGATTTATGAAACAAACCCCACGAATATCAACAAAATACTAATATTCTCTGGACCCTGGTGCCACTTTTTTGTCTGAAATACTGCAGAGTATTTTGTGAGTGTTTGAACGTTGCCGCAGTCGGCCTAAGGAATAGCGCACGATAAACAGTAGTAATATTGAATCGTGTGGCGCCCGCATAAAAGCGCTGCGTGCGCTACCGTAGGCCACTTTGTATGCCCGTTTGCCTGCGACTTCGCGAGAGCGACAATTATTATGAAAGTCGCCGCGCCATTCTGCATTTTTGCAGTAAATTAAGTCGGCAAATGATTGTGTAGCGTTAAGGCAATGGCAGAGGTCCATGCTCGATACGCTCCAAGAGCTGCACGACCTGTGGGCGTGCACTGAAGGCACATTGCCGTGACGTCTCACACAGCGACTGTTACGAGATTTTTGGTCCGTTCACGAAACCTCGCCTCACGCAGGACCGACAGTTTTTTTGCGCTTTAGGCACTGCAGCCTGTTAAGATTATTAGGGATTGCTTATTGTTAAACTTGGTCGTTACAGGGGTGCGAAGTATTGCAATCAACGCGTTTTTATGTCTGTGTGTTTGTTTGTGTGTCTGTCTGTTTGTCTGTCCGCTTACATATCTCAAAAACCACCTGTCCAAACTTTACGCAAACGTCTGCAAATATTAACTGTGGCCATGGCTCGGTCCTGCTCTGTCGACAATGCAATACGTTATGTACTTCCGGTTGTGTGGATGACGTCGTTTTCAAACAATTGGGCCAAATGAACAGAATCAAAGACGACGTTATGTTTTGTTGAGTACGCCAGGCTGCGGCACAGGGGCGAAGTTGTTGTCTACAGTTACATTGTTTAATTTATCTTGTCTGATAGTTATCACACCAAGCATTGATTTGGTGCACAGTAACGACGTAAAGTGTTGGATTTCGCGTTGAATCAGCAATTCAATGTAGTTATTGATTCGGTCGTTAGGGCAAATGCAAACACTTATGAATTTGCCCGGATTACTTGTCAACAACAACAACAACAACAATTTCGCAATTTTTTACTGACCACTTTAATGGTCCAGGTCAAGCAATTGGTCTGTTGTGTGCGTCTGTGTGCTCGGAAATAACTTTTGAACTGAATGACTCACGTCGGCCCTATCTACGTCAAATTTTAAGTTGATGGTAGTAGGTCAAAGTTCATGGTCATAGAATAAAATGTTTCTTTTTCGGCTATTGATCCACTTTACAACATAACGCATTTTTGGTTGTTTGTTATTTTTTTGTGCTAAAGTGGTCGGTGCGACCTTCAGCGAGAGCTTTCTCGTTGCTGGTCCAAATATCTGTACAGATTTCAGAACATTGTCAACGAACAGTCGGCCGCAACAACAGTTTCCGTGTTGTCAACTACAGTTTCATCACGATGCGGTCAGCATCTGACTATTTATCTATGCTACGCATGCGTTGCATAAAATGCAGACTATAATTTCTACAGATGGAGTAGCATGGTCGGTCCTTGTGTCTCTGTGTGTATCTGTTGGTCACGTTCGTGAGCCCTGCAAAAAAACGGCTTAACCGATCGAGATGCCGTTTTGGGGGTGACTCGGGTGCAGAGTTGTCCATAGGTCCATTTTGTGTGAGCCGATCCAACCCAACCATAAGCTAACCCAACTCGACCCAACCCAATACAACTAACAATGGAGCTTAAGTCTAGTAGTGACGTATTTATTTTTATTCACGGAACTTTTCTCTTACTTAGTCAATCAAGCGTCAACTTATTCATATTCTTTATTGATTATTATAATATTATACTTATCTAACCGTGCTTTAAACGCATTAACATGATTCTTTCAAATTTGTAGCACTTTGGGTATAGTGAACCCAACCCAACCCAACCCATCGAAAATTGAAAAATCTTGACTCAACCCAACCCAACCTAACCCAACCCAGTGGGTCAACCCAACCCATGGACCTTGGACAACTTTGCTCGGGTGGGCCAAGTTACCATATTAGATGGAGTCAAGGTCGGACGAATCCATTCGCCGCCACGAGTGGTAACAAGCGGACGATGCGGCCTTTCGTCAGAATCCATTGACCCTTTGTTTATAACCAGTCTGCAGTAAATTTATTCATCTTCCACTCGTGGGTAACCATAATAACGCCCATTGAACTATTGCAAAGCAGCATAAAAGCCAACTGCACTTAATGAGCACATAGTAAACAGGCCTAATCTATAGTGTTGCAAATGGGGTAAAGAATAATCATGTTAGGCAGGCATGGTGTAATTTGCCGGTAAAACTGCGTGATCCATGTCTGAGCGCTTTGAGACTGCGTAGTTAGTATAAATGGCGCTATATAAATACTCTTCCTTTCTTTTCCTTTCCTTTAGGACCAATTAGTTTTCTAGATAACGTGATGGCACCGAAAGTTTTGGTCGAAACAACAAAATTAGGCCATAGAGGCCATAGAGTGACCTGATAATATCGAACGTAACTAACGATCGTTAATTATTTCGTTTAAAGAAATCATACCGCCGGATATGCTTTATGACAGAGATCTGTTTGCAGAGTATGCAGAGTGATAATGATCTGGTGTCTGGTATGAAACGGGGGAGTCGGACAAAAGCCGCTCAAGAAAGAACAACGCACGAGTTCTTCAACACGGATACCATATAATATGTGACCGTAAGTTTTCGATGCATGTTTTATCATCATCATCATCATCATCATCATCATCATCATCATCATCATCATCATCATAGAATTTCTAGTGAGCCTATTACACACTGAACATAATTCCATTCCGTGAAGTAAGTATCTTCGTGTACGTACGTTGTGTATCGTTGTTTAGTTGGGTTTCAATTTTTTCGTGACCTTATATTAACATATAAAATACTCGACGAGAGCATGCAAAGTTCACTTCTGGGTATTTTTTCGTTGCATCATTTAGCAGAAACAGAGATCACAATTTAAAAGTAACTAGAAGATGACTTCGGCGCCCCGGCGTCGACGTTGATGCCTTGATACTGGTACGGGTACTTGAGGTGTACTAAAGTACATTTTCTGGTACTGGTACATGTAACAAAGTATCTGCTGCCAAGAGGAAATTTTTCTGCTGTAGTTGGTACGCTGTAGTAGCCGAATGCAAAATATAGGTTGCGAAGAAACTGAAGTTTTTGGCAAGATTCAGTGCACGGCAGTTATCACCTCAGTCAGCGAATGAGAACAGGTCGCAACCGCTTATCTAATACCTCGAGATGGATGATGATGATTATGATGATGATGATGATGATGATGATGACTGCTTGGCATTCTGGCATCGATACAAATCTCGTCTCAACAAACTGGCCAGCACTTAGCGTGCCTGCAGCAAGTTCTGCCGTTGAGCGTATTTTAGCCAAGGTGGTGTTATTTGACACTTCACCACGTACGAATTTCTGACAACTTACTGTCACGTCTTATATTATTTTTTCAAGTGTAACAAGTCGTTGCTGCCATAACGTTGACTGATTGATTGCGGGTCTGGTAAAGTTTGCAGCAAGTGTTTGTGTTTGCAATTCATGGACGTTTTTTTACTTTTTTAAGTGTGCAACAAACAACAATTTTCCTTGTGCTGTGTAACGCAATGCCCATAATTTATACAAAGTACTGGCACTGGTACTTGTTTGTTAAGTACTGATACACACTGGTATACCAATTCGGGTCGTTAAACAGCAAAGAAACACCGACCGCGAGCGTTCAAATGACATAGAGCATAGAGTACGGCTCGGTTTCTGTCTGACCGAGGGCTAACCTTAACGTTTTTATTACCTACTGTCACGGTGAGTGAATGTGAGGTCGTCGCCTTGCATGTTTCGACAGTACAGCCACCGCTTTGACAGATAAACAGGCAAGACGGCGGTCACGGTCGCATGAATATTCCCAGCAGCACTGAGAAGCATGCAACAGCAATGGACACGGTGCAAATCCGAAACGGCCACAAACTAAAACGGCCACTAAGTGATACCAAAACGGCCACATTCACCTAGCAAATGAAAAGTCATTTGGTCATCAAATTTTTATAATTACAGCTGAAATTTCGACCAGCGGAATATGTCAACAGGTTCATTGCCATGTTCTGATGTTCATGACGCTTTGATTAATCTATAAATTCATGCATACAATTTATTATTCACTGAATAATATACAGCCAACACTGAATAGCTAGCCCTGTGAGTCATAACGGCTTGTCACGGTTTGTACGGTAGTACAAGCTGTTGTAAAAGCGACTAGCCAAAGTAATGGGAAAGGCCAAATTTTGACCACCTGGGGTTCCGAAACCCCTGAACGGATTTCGATAAAACTTGGAATATATAATCGGGTCGCGGGTATGACCACACATGCAAATCCGTGTGGCGCTGCGACATCGTGGGTGGTCTGGGTGAACACGTGAAAAACACGTGTTGTGGTTTCTTAGG
>Ga0209780_1005469_pt1 | contig 10040 bp, 4 predicted proteins | sample WorMetexBAHAMAS2_FD_187384 | JGI IMG/M metagenome (GOLD analysis project Ga0209780, IMG submission 187384) | Marine gutless worms symbiont microbial communities from Max Planck institute for Marine Microbiology, Germany - Inanidrilus exumae... | ecosystem: Host-associated > Annelida > Digestive... | reverse complement strand
TCATTTGGATCCAAGGACCATGTATTTTGATGAGGGTCAAGGTCGGTTGAATTCATTCGCCGTCGCGATTGGTGACAAAATGGCGATGCGGCCGTTTGCCAAATTAATTTGGACACTTGTTATTATTATTACTGTTGTTGTTGTTGCTGCTGTTGTTAAGGTGACCGGCCTGGATGGATGACGTAATTACTCACGTGTTCAGACGTAAACATGACAAGACGACTGGCCAGTGACGTCATTCCTTGTTGCTTACTGAGAGGCTCTGCTCTGTAGCGTGCTACCGCCACTGCGTACAGATTCGATACGCCACCACCTGCGTGTCGTAGCATCAGTAACCGCGAGTGAGCACACGTAATGACCATTATAGAACAATATAAGGATTGGCACACGCGATGCCGAAGGGCTTATATTTTACCGATGTGGTTTTTTCTTTCTTTCTTCTTCTCTCGACGCCTAATCTCACTGAACTGATCTCAACCAAACTTGGACACATATTCACTTATGACAGATGTTTGAAAAATTTTGGGTCCGAACTCCCTCGGGTATTTACCCCCCACGTGCTGGAGGCAAAAAACCGACTTTGAAATTTGACCGAACATATCTCGGCAATGGAACATAACATTACCAATCGGAAAGAAACTTATCAATCTACAGGGACTCTCCTACATGTACCCAAATTTGGTGAACTTTGGTCCAGAAACGGCTGAGAACGGTTGGCGAATTTTTGCCCACCCCCTAAATTTTTGCATTGGAGACACTGTCAGCCTTACCGCATGAAGGTTATATAACAGAGAGCAGGTAAACTTTAAGACGACGGCATACGCATAATCTCGCTGCTAACTACCAGAGTGTCTCACTTCAGGTCACTACCTAACTGCTCGGCAGTACCGCCAGTTTCACTGTAACCTGCACCATCACGCGCACTGCGTCGTAAAAAGCAGCGGCAACAGGAGGCTGACACTTTGCTACCTTTATTTGTATGACTATTTGTATGACTATGACAGCTCAACTGTCTATTTTTAATTACCCACGCCGGCTGCATAGCCGCCGGCGTGGGTGAAACGTTTAGTCGCGTCTATCTGTTTGTTTGTCTGTCTGTCTGTTTGTCCGCGCTCTAAAAGGAAAACGGCTTGAGCTATCAACACCAAACTTGGTACACATATGCTCTATAGCAGTCGCTCGGCATGCATTGACCCAGAGGTCAAAAGGTCAAAGGTCAAGGTCGCACGGTTACGAAAACCGTCACGGTCGCACGGTTGCTAGTAACGCGTTGCCGGCGTGGGTCTGCATGTCGATACGACTGCCTGTATTTTCTAGTTTTAGTTGCTTTCATTACTTGTTCTGTTAACAGTTTCATGTGGCCAGTGGCGTCAGACAAGAGAATGTGAGGTCAAATGCGCACGTTAATAGTCTTTATCGTATCGTAAACATGTGAGAGACACTGCATATATGTAGCGCCCATCAAACAGATGCTTTAGCGTTTAAGTGATAACAATTCGGTTATAACGTAAAAGTCACAAACAGCTTATAAATAAACGCGTGTCTATAAAATACAGTTAGACGCTCGTAGTTTGGCGTGTACCTGGTGCAAAGATACCATCGCCGTCGTTCCAGCCGACGATCTGCCTCATCTTGGTCAGAACAACATCCTCAATCAGAGTGAACACTGGCGCTATCTCGTACGTGAACCTGACACGCGCACGTTACAGACACACTTCTTTACTGTAGAACTTTTAGACCGCATCACATGCACTCAGTAGATAAGATGCGGCCTATTGCCACAGACGGAGTAGCGTCGTCTGTTGGTCTGTTCCTCAGCCCTGCCAAAACGGTCGAACCGACTCCGAATGCTATTTTGAGGGGGGATTGATTCGGGTTGGCCCAAGGAATCATGCATTAGATGGGAGTGAAGGTCGGACGAATCCATTCGCAGCCGCAAGGGGTGACAAGTCGGCGATGCAGCCTGTTGCCAAATTACTGTGGACAGTTGTTTTACATTTCAATCCACTGTTTCTGCACTGGCGTCAGTGGTGGAGACGTATCACAAACTTCACAAGTTTGACGGTCTACGGGCACTGTACCCGGTACCCTCATCCCGTCCTTTATGAGTCGATTAGAAGAACAAGTCAGTTCAAATCCGTCACATTTGGTCGTTTTGTAGTGTAAATATAGTTTTTTTCCAGTTTTCACTATTATGATATTTTCGCGGAGAAGCATTTAAAATGCTTATGTGCTTTGACAGCAATTGCCAGACAACATTTAATAAGTTCAGTGTCTCATACGAAAAACTTCAGGCAGTTTATGAAAGAACTGTAAAGAAACTAAACCGGTACTTGTGAATGGTAAGCCTATACTTTATGGATGACTGCACGCTCGGCATGGCATGCCGAAGGGCTGTGTTCTGTCGATGTTACTTTCTTTCATCTTTTTAACGGTCCCCTTGGAAACCAATTATCTCAGAATGTACTGGACCGATCTTCACCAAACGTTCCCACAAAGTGTTCATTGAGCTACCATAGAACACCTGCTATGCTGATTCCCTGAAAATAGCCCCTAAAATATACAAAGTGCAGAAAATGGCACTCTGTTACCGTGTCTCCGCTCTCACTAATGTAACGGCCTCTATGTCGCAGTGCGGTGTACGCAGCAGCGGTGAGTTTACGCCGGGCGGGTTACACGCTGGGCTTTGCCACGCATTTTTAGTTATTTTTAGAATTCTACATGCAAGGCAGAGTGGACCTCCGCTGCTGAAAGCTGTCCACGGTCCTCCACGAGTTTATTCGACTGTGACCCAATGCTATACTGAAATGGCAGACTCAACTCACATGTTGGTGTTAGCAGTGGCAGTGATCCATTCTCCAGCCAGGCAGACCATGTCGAGTCCCGCTGACAGTTGGTTGAAGAATCGCGGATGACCTGTAGTCAGCACACCAACATAACACCTTCTCTCAGTATCTGTTTCTATTCATTCATACACGTATTCACCTCGAAGTCAGAAGCAATGGCACCAACCCAATTCAAGCAGCACAGAATGTTCGTCCACTTTTGAAAATGGGAATGACAGGGTAGATACCTTCAGAGGTGGCACGCGGTGAGAAATACGTGTTGACCAGCTACGTTAACTGGCGCGAAGAACACGACAAATGCTGAAGAGCGTTTATCGATGCAGTACAGCAAATGCGCACAATGAAATTTAAGCACTGAAAAAATGGAACACTAGACAAGTCAAGGTGCCGACCGCACCTACTCGCACGCCCCCTCCCACCCGCCGGACTTGCAACCAGAGAAAAACACGAAACGTCGGCGCCTGTGTGTGGTACGACAATACGAGTCGGTACGATTCACACACGACGGCCTTGCGACACCGTGACAAGGCATGACATGCAACGCGTACAGGGTTCGACTAGCAAACTCGTAAAACCTCGTACACCGATCATCTTGTTAGTGACGGAGATCTATTTAGAATTATTGTGATCCGCGACTTCTGTGATTCAAATGTCTTAGTGCATTTACGTCTTTCCGCAAAACGTAACTTATGAAAATGAATTTGTCAGTTTATACCTCTTGAGAACGTTTCAAGGGGCCATGGAAACACAGCCGCCTAATGACCTGTAAGTGCACTTGTGACCGTGGATTTTGAGAAAATTGCTCATGCAGGCCCCTACTGGCACATGCTTTGTCTCCATGGGGATACAGGTACCATCTCGTCAATGTATTGTCTACAAGGGATTCCCTTCTTACATTTAACCAATTGGTTAGCTTGCCTCCTCTATGTTGGTGGTCAATATCCTGACATCGTCAACACAATGCCTAATGTGGTCTTTTCATATGGCCAATATGCGAGGTTTTATAGGCTTAACAGTGCATCAAAAAGGCTTACTGTGTCGCTCCCTATACAGTTATATTGATGTCTTGACTCCACTGCCAGTTGTTCGCAATCTGTTTGATGCGGGATTTAGTGCTGAGATAGGCGTTCAGACATACATAACACCAGGCCGTGTCTATACGGCTAGCGGTCGTGTGACGAAAAAGGCGTCGGATAGATGCCGCCGATTTTACCAGATAGTTGGTTTGTATTTCACATACAGCAACAGATGCGACGTGAGCATCAATAAGTTTATCAGCAGGAAGTAGCTGTCTGTCTGTCTGTCCGGCTGTCTGTGAATCTGCGTGTGATGTTGGCGACAGTCGATGCGCAGTTCGATCGCTAATCCACCGCTAAACGCTTATTGCAGTAATCCGCATTGATCGCTGTAGCTGACGGCCAGAGAAAGTGACACGACACAGATTACAACGAACCTTCTCTCCGTCTACATGGCGTAGTCAGGACTTATCATTTGGGTCCTGGTTATTATCCACACATGCCGATAGGCACGGTGTAAATAATATCGGTTAGTGTTTGTTTTTTATACATTCATCTTTATTCTCCATAAATGGTAGCACAGAAAAAAGAAAGCGTGTTTGTACGGTTATGGATTTCTCCGACGAGGATAAAGCTAGCGGCGTCAAATTTCGCACTGCGGTTCATCGGCGTCTTGGGCAGAAAATCTCCCATTTTGGGGAACTTTGCTCCCCCAAAAGCCCAACATCGGACCATTCGGCCAGCCACCGGGAGGTGAAGTTTACTATGCAAACTCCCACCGCAAACGTCACGCTACAGATGCGCCGGTCATGTAATATCGCGCGGCATGTGGACGAAGGTGGGCATGTGTGGATATACGGCCGTCCCCGAAGACGGACGTACTTGTTTCTGCTTTCGATAACCGAAACTTTTCCGTTTTTACGTTGGCCGCGTCTAGTGGAAAGCATAATGTAACGGTCTGCCTGTCTGTCCCGTCAGTGCATACTCAACGTGGCTCACCGGGAAGGTGAGGTTATGTCAAGAACCATAACTCACTGCAAATGTGACTGTACCACGGAATAATTCGTCATTGGTTCAATATCAGTAAAGTGCAGATTCATCAGTTGCAATATGACATCACTGGTAACGGCATGCTTAAAGTTATAGGTGGAGTCTTACCAAAGTGATATTTGCCTTTTTAGAGCTATGACTCTGTCGCCATTACAGTTGGTTGTAAACTAACCAGTTTTTACCATTTATATCTGTATAATGTAAGTTGCCTATTGATACATTGTCGAGCCAGATGAAAACTAATTGTACGTCGGAAACTGTTACATTAGATCGGCAATTAAACGTAAATCTTTAGAAGTTTCAACTCATGTATACCGCTATTCTAAGTAAGCGTTAGTAATTTTAATGTTTCAATAGCAAGTTATAAAAACCGCTAGATTTCAATAGAATAGCGTTCGACAAGAATGTGTGAAAACTCAATTATTTTTTGTGCAATAAAGTAAGTTAAATTTCCGTTGAACCAGTGGGATTTCTAACATATCTTCGGGTAAATATCTAAATATTGTGCAGCATAGTGATTAGGTTGCACAGGCAAGTGCTTTGATATGCCACACAATGTTCCAAGTTTCACCCGAAGATGTGTTAAAAGTATCACAAGTTTAACGAAAATTTTATATTGGTCTACTTTACTGTGCAAAACTAATTAATTTTTCACACTTTGTCGTTGAACGTAAACTTAGTTTTTTAAGCTCGTGGTTGTTTTTATACGTCACACCGGCTGTCAGAAAACTCAGAAGCCTGTCTATTTCTGTCTGTGAAGTTATTGGGGCCAAAATGTCACGAAGTCATCGCCTTTAATGAGGTCACGATCTCGCCGCTGACGTCACGAGATGGCATCTGTCGCCAGTTCATAGTTAGATGTGTGTGGATCTTTAATGTTCGGTCCGCTGACCGTCTGCAATTCCTAAACATATCCGCTGACAACTAAAGCTGACATACCACTGAGGTGCATATCGCAGTACTGCTAAAACAGCATTAAACATCGCTTGTCTGTTCCTTTATGCGGACTGGTAGGCCGAGTTTCCTTAAAAGAGTTCAACTATTTTCATCAAATATATTATATGCCTGTTACAAATTACAATTATATTTTGTTGCATCGGTATGAACACAACCTAAACGTATTACCTCTGTTGCTCACAACTTAATTTTATTTTTAAACTTTGTGGGCATTCTTGCAGTTTGTAGGTATTAATTAGTAATTAAAAACGTGAAGTTCTTAAAATTCGAGTTTTCGTTGGATGCTCATATGACTGCAAGGTCTCTGTAATCGCACCTTACGACGTACGTATTATACTCGTATGTGAACCAACAGTCTGGAACTCATAGTGAGTGTTTCATTAACTTATATTGCCGTGTTACTTACTTAGTTACTTACTTGACAAAGAGACTGCACGCAAAGGTACGGAGGAGGCGGTAACGTTCTGTAGCACGTTTTCAAACGGTAAAATTTCCGATACGATACAGTAGATTAACGTGCGCTCAAAAGGTGACGAGATGGCCAGGTTAATCTAGCGCACGGCCCAGAAACGAAAAATAAGGAAAAAATAAAATCAAAAACCGAGTAGCTCAGAAGAGACGGTGCAGGCAAACGTCCGTGGAGGCAGTCCGGGAGGATAGACAACCAGTTTCGGTCCGCCAACATTCTCACTGATAGCTGCTGATATTGAAACTGCAGCGGCTTTGAGTCAGCGTGTGAACTTGTCCGCTGCCCGCACACGTCCGGTCGGTGTTTAATAACTGAGTTGAAATGATGCTGTCTCGCAGTGCTGACCAATATATCGCCGAGGACGAACTGCGACAGCCGGCACTGACGTCACCCTCTCTGCTGCTCACAGATGTGGCCCCTCTCCAATCTACGAGTCTAAGGGTGTCGCCGCCGGCTGGACTGGACATGTTCGCCACACTTTTGCTAGACGGCGTTCCTGAGATTGATTTAAATCCGCGAGTTTACCGGTGCTGTGGACATTGTCACGCATGAAACTTGATTCCGTCTGTTTTGCCTGGAATTTAAAATGGCTCTTGATAGCTTGAAATTCAAATGCATGTTTAACACCAGTGAAAATGAATGCACCAAAACACTCCATTTCAGGATGAAAATTTGCTTTCTTTTCTGGGAAGAGTGCGGTGGCGCGGTGGCGCAACGGGTAGAGCGTTGGACTTGCGATCAACAGTTCATGGGTTCAAATCCTACTCGGGGCAAAAGCTGCGTAACAACCTTGGGCAAGTTGTTCACACATATGTGCATCTGTCACGAAGCAGTATAACATGGTACCGGCCAAGGGACGGTGATGCTCTGCGGCTGGGAAGGTAACCGCAGGCCTGACGGAAAGTGATGGCAGCCTACCGCCGGGTGAATGACTTATTGTCATCTGCGGGCTGACTGCCAACCAACGCTCGGTAACGAGTATGGGAAAACAAAAACACAGTAACCGATCCACACCTATGGATAAAACCGTTACAGATATACAGATAAGATAATCAAACTTGACATAAAATATTTCACGATGATTTTTTAAAACCCATTTATTTTGGGATCAGAAGGCCAAAGGTCAAGGTCACGAGTCACAAGTGTGTGTCTGTGTTCACACAAACCGCAACATTGCCGCTGGCTGCGTACGTAAGCCACGCGGGGTTTTCCCTGCTGCAATGCCCGCCGCACAAGCCATGCTAGCAACACCGGGTTTTTCCTGCGTCACTTCCTCGCATCCGCTGCTGCTACCGCGAGACGTAACCATGCGTGACAGACAGACAGACGCAGGCAGCGGCAAAAACATTTCCGGCGTGGGTCTTTACACTCTTCTGAGTACTGGTTTATTCTAGTTTTCTGTGTCGTACTACCTGTCTTGACGCAGTATTTGAGAGTCTCTTTGCAGTCGCTGAGGATTTGCTCGAGGTTCTGAGGTTCATCTGGAATGTCGAGGCAGTGGGCCATCATCTCTTTTAGCGTTTGTGGATGATGGAAGTCGAGAACCTTGCTGGAGCGGTCGTTGCTCTTGCGAACGTAGTCGAGAAGCAGTTCGACAACGGCGCACAGGAACTGAGACGTCTTCAGTTGCCGAGACGTACCTGCATTCGACGCATTATTCAGCTCCCCTGAACGCTGGACACGACGATGGTGGCATTTCCGTACAAGGTCGTTAAAACAAACATTGTCCATCCTTTCGTGTTAACAACAGTTCACACAACTGAACTTGGCAGTTGTTAAGTGTGCTTTAAAGCCGACCCAGTCAGGCATACGAATGAATGCAAATACACGAGGATTGTGTGTGAACAGCAGTGTTATCTTTTGTGTTCGTGAACTTACTATACACTTTTGTAAAGCTATGTCTTAGAACTTAAGCGTAATACGACGACTAGATCCTAGTGCCATAGGTTTACTGTACGAAGAGCTTCTATGTCTACTGCGTCAATAATACAGTACTGGTAAGTTCCAAGGCCACCGTCTTGACAGCGTACTTGACAAAATAACTTTTATTTATTTTTTATTTAAAACTCTCTGTGTATATATGTAAGACAGTATAAACGGTCATAGAAAATAACTTATCCATGAATCTACGCTACAAGTGTTTCCTATGAATGTGCCGGACTGCCACCCACTAGTGTTTCCTAATCGTGTTTTCCATCAGTATGCGTCATCTATGCATGTCCGTTCAAAAAAGGAACACAGTAAAAATAGAATCGAAGCACAACAAGTAGAAACCATGCACATTTCTGCATCTTCCGAGGAATAATGAGAAGTAATAAAAGCGTACTGGTAGCGTACCCAATAAAGCGCCTGTGATATCAGCTTTTGTCTGATCAGCGTTACGTTCAATGTCAGGAAACAGATCTAGACAACAATTATCACCGATCCATTTAATAATAATAATAACAATAACAATAATAATGACGTGATCAATGTAAATAATTTGACGATAGGCCGCATCGCAGGGGGCGGACGGGTCGCACCTGTAAGTATGGGTCGTATATGAGGCCCTTATTTGTAAAATGCCCTTATCTGAAAAATTACGGGGCCCTTATGTATAAAAAGCCCTCATCTACAGATAAGGGCTTTGCAAAGTGTATCCGGCCCTTATCTGCGAAATCAACAGGAATTTCGTAACACAAGCTGTAAAAGACGTAGCACAAGTCATTGCTTTTTCTACCACACCTATAAATGAAACCGGGAAATAAGTGAAAGAGTGAAACTGGGACTGTAGGCCTATGTGTGTCACTGATATGGACTATCTCTGTCTGTCAGTGTCACTGTGTCAGTTAGGCCTAGATGTTTCTATGAATGTGCCAGACTGCCACTGGGTTCGATTTGCTGGGGTGGAAATGGGGTGGGGAGGGGGTTTGACCCTCATCCACTGGTTGAGGATAAAACCCGCACTGGTGACTAAAAGGTTTGATGTGTGGATGGTGTTGGACCCCATGATCCCGCTCCAGCAACACCGACATCACATTCAGGTGACAGCGAGATACTTGTGATTCCAGTTTTAACGATAGCCTATTGCATTTATTTGCAAGAAATGAATCCGTCGTCTGACTAATAAAAGACTCGAGTTGTTTTGTTGTACTATATCATCCATTACATTCAGTCATGGTCAAGCAATAATTACAAGAAGCTCAGCTATCGCAGAGGGACCTCGCGGGGTTCGTGCTATGATTCACGAGGTATGGGTGTTAGAAAGGTTTCAATCAGCAAAAGTGACCTTAAAGGTCATTCAAGGGCATTGGCAATGGTGCCATTCCATAGGCCACATACGATTTTCTATTAGTCTTCCATTGTCTCCATCTTGCACCGGTAATGAGATATTATCACTTATTTCCCAAAATTTAAAGACGTCACGTGACTCTGAACACATCCATTTTGTGGGTATATTATGCATGCACTTGTACTCCTGTGTATCATTCATCACACGAAATTTGAAGTGCCTAGCTTTACCTATTCCAAAGATATGACTGGAAGACAAAATTTAAGAAAACGGGTCACGTAAGCCTGGTCACGCCTATTAGTCTGTCACCCCAACTCTTCACTCGACACCTCCCACTCTGCTCGAAACCTTGGCTTCATCTTTGACGAACATCTTACTTTTGCTGACCAAATTACTGCTCTCTCCAAAGCTTGTTACTATCACATTCGTCA
>Ga0209780_1005468_pt1 | contig 10040 bp, 10 predicted proteins | sample WorMetexBAHAMAS2_FD_187384 | JGI IMG/M metagenome (GOLD analysis project Ga0209780, IMG submission 187384) | Marine gutless worms symbiont microbial communities from Max Planck institute for Marine Microbiology, Germany - Inanidrilus exumae... | ecosystem: Host-associated > Annelida > Digestive... | reverse complement strand
TTAGTCTAAAACCAAAGCTTAATCTGAACGGCTAAAACCTGGTTTTAGACCGAGTTCAGATTAAGCGAAAGATAAAGTGATTTGGTTTTAGACTAAAGTCTTAACTCTAAGAGATTAGTGATAATTGCCTATCTAAATACATTAGGACGGTTTGGTTTAAGACTGGATTGCTTAGATTAAGTTTGGTTTAAGACCAAACATTGGTCTTAAACTTTGCTTTAAGCGGTAAGTTTGGTTTTAAACTTTACGTATTGCATTAATTAGGTCTGAAACCGGCCTTTTGGTCTAAGACTAAGATTTTAGGCTTTGGTTTTAGCGAAAGATAAAGTGACCCACTGTCTCCTTGACTTTAATATACATCTGTTAGTATTATTATTTTTTAGCCTCGGTAGTATATAATCCTGAAGGATGACACAAATATATTCAGCTGGAATGCCACACCCTGCCACCTCATCCGTGAAGCAAAACTGCATTAATACGCTGAATCAGCACGGACAGCCACTGAAAAAGAAAGCTGCCTTCTTGAATCTCGCCAAAACGTCAGAAATTCGTTTGACAGAGTCTGCTAATAAAAGTGCATGCTGATAAGTTAATTGGTCCAATGTTTCCATGGCAATAGGCTGGAATAAATAAAAACTTTCCAGTGCGGTATATTTTGTAATCTTGCGAGCTGCTGCAATCTCCACTACTGAACCTGTGTCTTGTGCTGCTGCCTCCACATATGACTGCTAAGGGGCAGGCAACTGTGACATCTCACAACAGAGCTTTCCTTGCCTGCCATGGGATCAACGTCAGACCATCAGGTTGCTTCCCATATGACCATGCCATACCCTGTGCTTCCTTCATTATCGGGATCGAAGCAAAGGCACGGGCGATCAGATTGTTCAAAGCGTGATGTCTGGCTAATCTACCTGGGATGCGTATTGTTACTACTGCTACTACTCCCACTATAATTATTAGGTCGACTTCTGCAAATCGACCTAATAATGTGGTCTCAAATGTCCGTCCGTCCGCAATTCGATTTCAATGAAATTCGGTATGTAGGTGGAGGTCGATGAGTGATGCACGACGGTGTGCAGTATGATTCGATCCAAGGTCAAGGTCACAGGCCCTTGAAAGTTGGAAATTCGACCATTTGCAAAGGCTATCTCCTCTCCCATTTACAATGGGGCTGGCAAATGAGGGCACAATACCTAAAGGTTATTGGGGCCGGATTTTTTATTTTTGTCCTAGGTTTTGTGTCACGTGACTTTGAACTTGGCACGGTCCGTCTGTTGCGAGGAGTCGACCGTCAGTTCCGTATGGAGCTAAGTTATTGTTACTATTAACAGCTTAGTGGTCGTTGGAAGAGAAGTGCTGTGATTGAGTGTTGCAGGAGAAGTGAAAGACCGTCATGTTGTGATACTGGATGACCTCGTTCAGACTGGTGGAACACTGATAGAATGTGCCAAGGCCAGTAGCTTAACTGTCTGTCTTGTATGCAACAAGACACTATGATAATCACCATGTGTGTGTTTTTGTCTGTCTGTTACAAGTCAGAGTTCTACCAAAACGGCTAAACACATCACCATGCAAATGATGCTTCTCAGTAGAGCAGGTATTCTAGTTTACTGATACCATAGATCATGATGAAATTCTAATGTAGTCATTTCACTGGGGGCGCTAAATACACGTGGGCTATGAAAAACTTGCTCCTTTCAACCACTTTTCATTGTCCACTCCTTCCGTCACTGTATATGAATGTTCATTAGCTGGTCGTTTACACACTAATATGCATTTTTAAGTTTATACCGATGTATACAAGAATATTTCCTGTCAGCGCTTTGATGCCATTGTCCGATGACTATAAGGACATGTGACCTATAAAAATTATCTTGATTTCATAGATCCAGTCCAGTTTGGAATAACTACAGAAAAGAAGGCCAGTTAAACAAAAACTTTATATGTATAAGAATTTATAAACGGTTGAACTTCTGCAAGAGGCGTCACAGAAATAGGGTACAAATATGATAACAGTTATAGAGAGGTAAACAGAAATCATGTTCTGAATGGATTTATGGATAGATAGACAGGGTTCTACACTGTCTCAAAAAACGACACTGCCTGGCTTGCTATAACTTCGTCCTACATCAACTTTTTTGATAATTTTTGACAGAACTGTTGCCAAGAAAGTAAGACGTCAAACGGTACTTTATTTTCCCACCTCACGTAACCAATGCTTCTGCACCACTTGGCAAAACACAAAAATTGCATATTTTCACTCAAATGTTGTATTACTGCTTTCCAGACTTCAACCAGTCGGTGCTTGATTTCTTCAGTTTTGTTGACTTTCAACTCGTGTTCACGCTGCTGTAGACTCCATAAATCTTGTAATCAAATGAGTTCAGCTCTGGCCTGTTGGGGCCATAGCTCAGCAGAAATTAAGTTGAGAGTTTTGCACAGCACCTGATGAACTGTATTGGACGCAACATGCACTGGTGCATGCATGAGCTGTGTTGCTGAAAGGCAAATAATATTGTCGTCGATCGACAACATGTTCGATAACAGCTAAAATTTGTTGAGATAGTAAGATATCCCACCAATACTGTCCATTGACTTTTCACTTGAGGCTTGATAAACAACAACTCCCACCTTTGACACAGCAACCGACATCACGACAGACTTGGTAAATGATGAGTGTGTGGTAACAGATGGTAGCCGGCTAAACTCCCTTCCTATTTATTTATTTATAATGAGTACATACGTGAGTACACAAAAGAATGCTTATAAAAATTTAAAAAATAAAAAAACGAACAGCAGACAGTTGAACTACGATACACACGATTCAATAATAAGATCAGTGTCTTGTTTGATGCATACAGCCGATTCTAGTGCAAATGAAGGCCGGTTCAGCTGTGACTAAGTGATAATATGAATGTGTTTTCTGTCTGTTGACAAAACAACATTCAGCATTTAAGTGAAAAGATACAATTTTCGGCTTTCCATTTCCCCGGGTTGTACAAGCACTAGTTTGATAAGGTGGCAAAATAAAGCATCGTTTGACTGCTTTCTTTCTTGGCAACATTTCTGCCAAAAATATCTAAATTGGTTGATGTATGTCGAAGTTATAGCAAGCCAAAGCAGTGTCGTTTTTTGAGACATGGTGTGCATTTATTTCAGATACTACATAATTGCAGCCTTATTGTCGATTGATTGTGGGTATGTAAAATTAGTATTCTTCAAGAAATTCTATGGCTTTTTATATATTATTTTATTAAATGTGTAACAAATGTACATGTATGTGCCACATGTGGTGATATACGTGTGATATTTGATATGTTGCAGGCCATGAAGTCAGCTGGTGCCACCTGTATTAGTGCATACGTAACACATGCCGTCTTTCCTAAAGATTCATGGCGTCGTTTTCTTGACACGAATGACGTGTGCTTCCAGAATTTCTGGATCACTGACTCCATCCCGCATGCAAATGAAATATCCTGCCATTTGCCATTTCAGCTGTTGTCGCTTGGGCCAGTCATCGCTGATGTACTGCTGAGATATGATCTGAAAGATCACTAGAAAATCTGTACATTTTGCATCATTTCTACCTGATTGTGGAATTACATGATGTGATGAAATTCTTGTCAGTTAACTTATTAATGTAGTGTGACCTGTTTATCTGCTGTTATGTGCATGATGTATTGATGTTTAATTTCGTCTGTACTGTAGACTTTTCTTATTTGGAGATACAATCTCACAAAGCCTTAGGTGTTGTGTGAACCAGATTGTAGCTGTAGCAGCAAAATTGAATCATTAGTATCATAATGCCGATACTTCATAATTTCACGTGCTTTTTTAAACATGAGTACATTAAAGTATAGTAGTAAAGTATACGTCGATTTGTATAGTGCATCTTCGTAACTACCTCTAATGCACTCAGACATGGATCACACAGTTTTACCTGCATATTACACCATGCCTGCCTTTACTCCCCAGCCGCAGAGCATCACCGCCCTTTGGCTGGTACTCGTTTTACCGTCCCACGGAGGGTAGAAGGCTGAGTCGACATGGGCCAGTGCCATCTGAGGGCACTTTTGTGTTATCGTATTTGGCAAGAAACTCCTGATGTCCATTAATTGTTCACAAAACAGGTAAAGTAATGCAAACTGTACACCATTATTTTTGGCATGAACTTGGTTTTTCCAAACAACAAGCCTGCAATCAGAGACAGCTGCCATCTGGCAAACGCGATGAAACATGCGTGTCATCTTTGATGCTGCCCCTTTGGCTGCATTACATTAATGCATTAATGCATAACATCATCCACAAAACTGGATATACATAACATTTTGCACTATTGTCAGAACCATGGCCACAACACCGGTAACATGTTCAGAAAATATCGTGAAATTTAGACGTTGTTTTTGGACATATGCAGGCAAACAGAACAGACAGTCAGATGTACAGTCATGCTGATATGAGTGATATCAATACTTTGCATCCCTACCAGGGGCAAAGTAAACACAACAACCAATTTAACTGCCATTTCTGTGTTCACCCTTGTTAGCTGTTGGAGATATTGTTGAACAGTTTTATTAACAGGCTGTGTGCAGTGGTTCACCAGTGGTGAACCACTGAAGGCAAGTCATGCAAAGGTATCAGGCACATTCGCTACTATACATAGGGTAGGGTGACAGTGACGTATTTCCTCATTCCTCTCTATGCCAGATATTCTAGCCGCCATGATGTATGGCAAAAAATGTAAACATTTTGCAGCACTTACAGTCAGATCGCCAATCTGGCACTAATACTAGGCTTTTCTGATATCTATTGATTCAATTTTGTTCAAATAATTTAACAAGGTGTCGTCCTAACAGGACGTAACACTACTGTACCGCCGTCGCGTGCTGCCCCCTGGTGAGTTACGTTGCATATGCGCCGCCATGGAGTGTTACAGACGATGACAGACGCCAGCGAGCATCACTAGTCTGGCCCCCTACAATATGTGTAGGCGGGCCAGTAAAAAATTTTCAGTTAACTTCGCACAGCAAGACATCATGCCGTACAACATGGAGATTGTATTGTGACCATAGGCTACTGTGATGTCACTTCACCATATTTATACCATTCTGAGTGTTGATACTGAGCATTATGGTGATTATACATACCGTTGTTACTGTTTTGGGGCACTGCGTCATGTGCATCATTAGTCTTCCTGCTTATTGCTTCTATTTAGTGTGTGGCAGAATTTTGTTTTTTTTGCAACGTGTATTTATATTTTAAAAATGAAACCAACATAATCTGTAATGTTACATAGTGTATTATAAACTACCTTCAGAACTAATCTGCTTGTCAATGTTCGCTAGAATATGTATTTGTTTCGGTTATTGTTTCTGTCCTTTGCATTTGATACCTTAAAGGCAGTGTTTATTGTACAAAAAATGTTACGCAAGTTCGCCATAGCATGAAAGGTACGTCATTGCACTATGTATTATGCAGTTTTTGTCAATGTTGTGTAGAGTGGAAGCGTTTACTGCAATTTAGCATTTGTCACATATGATGACTGGTATTTTATTCAAAACAGATTCACATAAAATGAGATCAAGTTTTTGTTTATACACAAGGCTGACCAAAGTTTGGTTAAGTGTGGACTAAAAGCCTCCATGTTTTGTGTATGTTGCATTTCTCATGAACGTTTCGTATGTTTTAATTTTTGTTTTATTTGTTTGTTTGAAATGATTTACAAAGTTACGAATTCTGCTTACATAATCTGTATGCTGGAATGTCTAGAATATTATTCAGACACTTGTTCACTTTGGATGAATTCTGATAAAACAACAGTAACAGTAGCATTATTTGGAGTTTCTGACAGCACTGAGTTACAATTTCTTTTTCAGTGATCAATAAAGACTAGCTGTTTTCATAGATAACTAATGACTGGCCTGGCGCAGACAGCGCCCCTCGGATCCCTGGTTTGACAAAGACTGTCGTGCGGCCAAGCGTTTAACTCGTCGTCTGGAGCGATCGTATTCTGCTGCAAGCTGCCGGGCCACTGCTGCTACAGCGTCTGCCAGCTCTGACGCTGCTCACGCTATCGCCAAGGCTGACGCGGCCAAAGCAGCTTGGCTCAGTCAACGTCGTATCTACCGCCAGCTGGGACACACCAGGTCTGCAGAATACTGTAATGACAGGGTGCAAGCCAACCAGTCTAATCCATGTAAACTGGCGGCTAGTGGCCGATTTACTTGGTCTAGGTCATACACCTGTGAACTCAGCTGTTACCGTCGAGTTTTCAATCGTTTTTTTGCTAACAAGGTTGCTAAAGTACCATTAAGTACTGCTGACACCAGCGCTAACATTCACACAAGTTCCGCCGGGTGTCTGATTTCAAAAGTTCCGTCTGCTGATGACCGACGACATGATCAACGCTGTCTGTCTACTACCTGATAAGTCGTCGTCGTCTGCTGATCCAGTTCCAACATCAAGTGTTGACGCAGATCGCTGATATCGTCGTGCCATTTATTGCTGAAATGTTCAATTGCTCGCTGAGGCCTTTGCACAGCTACGTTCAAAGAGGCATTTATTACACCGGTTCTGAAAAAGCCAGGACTTGATGCGACCAATGCGATCTCAAATCGGCATGATGGTTGGCCTTCCGGCTCATCTGATGTGTCGACTCTAGTCGGTTCAGATCGGTGGCTCAACTGATCTACTGCCTGAGGACCCGTGACCATAATATAACTGATGCTGTCATCAGTCTTCACTGGTTGTGGGTTCCGAAACGAATTCAGTACAAGCTGGCTGTTCTAGCATATAGAGTTTACATGGCAACGCACCACGTTACCTTGGTACGCTGATCCGCGTCGACGATTTGCCAGGACGACGACCGCTCCACTATACCAACACCAACCGCCTCGTGGTACCACCAGTCAAACTGTCAACAGTCGGCAGCCGAAGCCATACCCGTCATTATTGGACTGATTGCTAATGACATTTCAAAACACCAACTTTACTGGTATGTCATTAATTTAGAACAAAAACATGAAAAATGTTAACAGACAACTGTGGACCAACAGTCCAATGCTGGAAATGCAGATAGACCAACCACACAACTGTGACTAATGTTCAAGAAAATGAGCGCCACTAGATCCTTTTTTGTGATCAAGTTTAAGAATAGCTATTCAGCAACTGTGAACAACCAACATTGCCAGTGTAAATCTAAAGGTAACTGTTGGCTAAACTACACACAGAACTGTGCTATTCAGTGGAGTTCCTGCATTTGTCTGTGCAGCTCCCTACACTGCTCATACAGTGCCTTCAGTTCACTGACTGCTGCTTGTTCATTTTCGTCAAGCACAGAAAGAATCAACTGCTGTGTCTCAGCGTCCACCGGCAAACCACATGCACCCTCCTCTGAAACCAAACAACATTCTCGTCGTCATCAATATTATTACGTGATAATGTGGCACAACAAACAGTGCACCAGACGTGACTGAGATGCTGCACTTCTCACAAGAACTCATCAAAAGATGAGATAGCGAACTTTAACCTTTTTACAACGACTTCACACACGTAATTCAAAATACCAAAAAAGCGAGCCTACTTTGTTTAGCAAATTAAACGATAGCTAGGCAAGCAAGTAGTGCACATTAAGTCTTGCTATATGCAACAGGTGTTTCCATGGGCCCACCAGAGTCGTCGACACAAACGGCATCTCGATCGCTTCAGCCGTTTCTTCAGGGCTCACTATGTGACTGACAGACCATGCTACTCGGTCGGTAACAATAGGCTAAGAGCACAGTGGCTACGAGGTGTTTCCCTGGGCCCACCAGAGTCCTCGATGCAAGTATTTTAAGCGCTGCTCCGTAGCGAAATCAGACATGGTGTCACGTTGTGTGGTTGATACAATAAGTATGTAATCTAAGTCGTGTTGACTCGGTGAAATAATGCAATATAAGGGCCATTTTGCCGCTCAAGGTCATTCAAGGTCACCGATTTTGGTACCAATCGAAAGCTCATATACGACTTCCTATTAGTGATTAATATTAACTTACCTCCTATCTTGCACCGTTTTGGACATATATAAAATTTTCAATGGATGTTAATGGATGGTCAAGGTACTAAATGGCGTAGAAACATTGCTGAATATTTTAACCGGCTAAGTAGGGTGCATGACCGTTACAGACAGACGACAGACGTTCGCTAAAAACTGTTGCAGTAAGTACGTTAAGTAGAAACATTTATAAAGTACTATTAGTCACATAGGCCTAAATGAATCTGAGGCGCTGGAGTCTGCTGCTAGCGGTATTAAAAGGTGCTTGGAAAAGGTGTGTTTTAAGGTGATGAGAGGTGAATGTACTGGATGCGGCACGGAAAGAGTGAGAACCAAAAATAAGATTAGTGCATGGAACTTGTTAGAGGTTAGAGGAAAAAGATGACCTAAGAACACGGGAAAGATGCTCAGACATAGACAGGTGAGAATCTAATGTGACACCAAGTAGCTTGTTGTGACTAGCCAATGGAGCTGCTGAGGCAGCAACATCAATGGCGTGTAGGCCGCTGAAGGACTGTGCTCTCTGGGCTATGCCAAAGACATTTAGCATGTGATTTCTCAGGGATTAAAGCCGTACTATTTCTGTAGAACCAAACTTGCAACAAAGCCAGACAGGATTTAACGGCCGCAAGTTCGGATGCAGGATCTGATGGTGTGAGAGCAATATAAAATCAAGTATCATCAGCATATTGCTGCTGCTGAACATCATGCGATTGAGTAACGGCAATGGAGGTATAAATAACGAAAAGGAGTGGACTACTGAGCCCTGAGATACTCCTATGGAGCACGATATGGCTGGTGAGGAGTATTGAGTACTGACTAATATGAACAGACTGATTCCTGTCAGTGAGGTAACACTTGATCCAAGACAGAGCCGTGCCCGTAACACCAACGCTATAACTGAGCCGCTGGTGTAAGAATGAATGTTCAATAGTATCATTTATCAAAGGCCGTGCTAAGGTTGAGTAAGGTACCAGTAAGGTGGTTATCTACCAGACTACCACCGTCAGCTGCATGGAATATGCTGTCTAGTAGAATTAATAGGACGGTTTCAGTAGAGTGATAAGTGCACTTCTTATCAAAACTGTTGCACTACCACCGTACCATTTAGCAATCTCGGCAATGTTACTGTATTTAGGGGCCCTTCACTTGCACCACCTCCAAACAATTATGGACTTTATTCATGTTAAAAAATTACTGTTTTTACCATTATCTTTCAGTTGAAGTTTTGCAACTGCCACCTCAGTTTGTTGCTGAACCAGCTGAATTTCTGAAATGACACGTCTCTGGGCTTCTTTTGTCATGTTGATTTCCGCTGGAAGGTTGGCCGAAGTGTAGTACACCTTAGCCTTCGTTGCTTCGTCATAAATGGATTCCATCTCGGCATCAAACTTATCTGATTCTTCTCTCTGTTTCTTCTTCAGCTGGTCAATCTGATAATCCAAGTAACAAAAGACATATAGTGAGTGACTTAATTTTTCACTTAAACTTCGGTTTGAAACCATAAGTTGGTGTAAGACCTAAATATTATGCAAAATTAAAGTGATACAGAAGATCGATTTTTAAATAAGAGTTTAAAACCAAAGACTAAACCAGTTTAAATAAAGTTTTAAACTGACCTTCCATAGTGGATAGGCATATCATCAATGTCACACCACAGAAAAACAAACAGAATTCAATGGCCACATTATCATGGGAGTAGGACTGAAGTATGTTGCCATTGTTATGCTTGAACAATGCAACATATAAATGGAACAGCTAGGTTGGTTAGTTGGTTAGAGTTTAACGGCACTTTCAACACAATTTAGGTCATATCGCACCTTTAAGGTAAAACTATATTATAAATATTAAGATTTAATGAATATTAATTTTTGAGGGAAGATAACTGAAAAAGAAAAATAAAACAATAATAGTAGATTTAGATTCAATAAGTGATTTGAAATTAGGTAGATTATTTAATTAAAAAGTATAATTTATTTAAGGTTCCTGCTTAGAAATTATAGTTGAT
>Ga0209780_1005467_pt1 | contig 10042 bp, 8 predicted proteins | sample WorMetexBAHAMAS2_FD_187384 | JGI IMG/M metagenome (GOLD analysis project Ga0209780, IMG submission 187384) | Marine gutless worms symbiont microbial communities from Max Planck institute for Marine Microbiology, Germany - Inanidrilus exumae... | ecosystem: Host-associated > Annelida > Digestive... | reverse complement strand
GATTAAGCTGGCCATCCTGTCAGCTTTTGAGCGCACGTTAATCTACCGTATCGTATCGTATGGTATTGTCGGACGGCGATAGCATAAGGTGGAACGACAGCGCGACGTAGATGTCTTGTGACGTAGAGGTCACGTGATCGTTCTTTCGATCACGGAAAGTCGGAAACCTCTCGGAGCAGCAGCAGCAGCAGCAGTAGCATCATCGACGTTGAACAGCTGGTCGGTCGTCCCGTATACGTTGCTCGTCTCGGAAAGCTTCTTGGACAGAAGAACTAATTAGACTCATGGCAGCAGGCGGCCGGCCGGCGCGCCGTGCGACTGCCGGCTTTAAATATTAATGAAACTCGTCTGCGGCCACACACAACCAGTCCGACTGACCCTTCGCCGACGGCGATCACTACCGGGAACGTCGTAGAAAGCCTCGGCGTCCGCCCGCGGGACCGATAAAATGGCCATTACCAGGCTCAGAATCTAGACATCGAGACCTTTCATATTTTCACGTCACTCAACGTCATAAACGACATACGCGATGATAAATTCAGTCTCGGCTCTTGCCATAGACAGTGCGTCATGCCAGTGATATATCATTATAGCTTGCGCTCGTTTCTTTGTTTCTTGTTTCTCCAAAGCGCTTTTTACGACATTCAATAAAAGGGTATTCTCAAAACTTTACCACATGGTATGGCTTTAGCCCAAACATAAAAGCTTTGCTATGCTGATTCCCTAAAAGTCATAGATGTAAATCCTTTTTAAAGTTTTTCATTTGTGTCACATTTCTTTCTTAACGACTTTCGTTTCGCCAACGTTTTTGTTTTTAAAATGTTCGCTATGTAGCTACGCCTATGCATATGTTACAATTAATGATGTTTAAAACTTAACGATAATCACCCTTAACAAAAACAGCAACGAAATAATACATGTATTAGACCTATTTATCGTTTGTAAGTCGATTAACCTGAATAGCCATATTTGCCTTTTAATAACTCACTTCCAAACTGATAATAACTGCAAAAAATACGTTTCGTGGTACGAGTTTTCTTGTACTTAGTCATGTTAGGCGTTAGGCATGTTAGCTGAAAATAGTGACGTTTTATGCAACGTTCTGACGTTCACAAATGATTTGTTGCCACGTTTTTAACTTTTTAAATAAACTTCGATTTCAACGTTTTTACCGCGCGACGCCATGTTAGCTGTGCTGTGGTCGTGTGTCCGTCTGTTCGTTCGTCACAAGTCGGAATTCTACCAAAACCGCTAAACACGATCGCGCCAACACTGCTGAAAACAGTTACAATCGAACACTCTAAGCAATGCGCTATATATCACGGTAAGTCGCAAAATTGTTTAGTAATAGCTTTTTCACATAAGTATTCATTCATAGTTAAGTTAATTAATTAATTTATTATGTTTCGTTTTTTTTGCTACCGGATATTTTATTCTGGTGAAATAAAGATATGGAAATTCCCAGCGACGTTCACCAAAGACGGGTACGAACTGCGGCGCCAAACTTTTGAAACATATTTTTAGCGTTATCGAAGTTTTAGCAACTTGTTCTTGTTGTAATTATGTGCTTTAATACATAAAAGTAATTTGCCTGCTTCTGGCTACCGGATACGTCCCTGGCTGTTTCAGGTACTGGCTAGTGTTAACTTAGGCCGGTATATACGATAATATGGAGAAATTTAAGATATAAAAAGTGTCAAGTGGAATGATTGACGTATTTAGGTAGCAGGGAGCCATGGGTATCTCGTAACGTTCTCAAAATACAGGGTGGGCCAAAAAAGTGATACCTCTCGTACAATGTAATGTAATGTACGAGAGGTATCACATTTTTTGGCCCACCCTGTAAGTCACTGAGAAATTGGTAAATTGATTTTCAGGAGTCGCATTCACGCGACAGGCAAAATCAAGCATGTCAAACAAAAGCTTTCAGAATCTGCAGTTCTTGCTTTTAAAGACAGACCGGTTTCTCTTCCTGTGGGGACAACATTGTGCAAAAGAAACAGCGGTTGTCGTTTTCCAAGCAAATGCTCTGTTCGTATTGTAGAGACAGTGCACCATTCCTGCTATAACAACGTTGGTCTTGAGACTCACCCACTTTCTATAAATTGTAAATATGCCACAGGTTGCCAGAAAAGGCGTTAATTAAGCCTACGAAGCCAATCGATATAGACGTAAAACAAAGAAGACGTGAATCAACCAGCCAAGAAAAATTCAAGTGTATGACCCGCAAACATGCCCTAAACGTCTTAACTTCGAAGTATAGCCTTAGAGTCAGTCGAGACGCTAATGGTTTGATTTCTGTTTGAAAACAGCGTCTTGTACGAAACTTCGGAGCAGCGACGGTACTAATGAGATTCCTAGTCCGGCTTCGTCAGCTTACGCAAAATTTCCTGAAACATCGACAAAATTTTGGCACTTAATATTACCAAAATTAACAGCATTTTTCCTACAAAGCGCATCCGACCTTGCAGGCCAAGTTAACTTATAGAAGGTTAGTTCTACTAAACATTTTCTTGAAAACGAAACGGAATTAAAAGTAGACAGTCGCATGTTGCATAATTAATGTGGACTTTTGCTGTGCATAAAGCTTTATATTAAGGCTTTAGTTTATTACTAGCCCGCCTACACATAGTGTAGGAGGGCAAGACTTATAACGGTCGCTGGCGTCTGTCCTCGTCTGTCGTCTGTCGTCGTCGTTTGTCGTCGTCTGTAGCACTTGCATATGCAACGTAACTCACCAGGGGACAGCACGCGGTGGGCCAGTAGTGTTACGTCCCGTTACGGCGACATCTTGTTTATTCGGGTAACTTGCCAGTCGTGAGTGTGGTGCGACGATGCACGGGGCCGGGCGTTGGACTTTCGATCAAGAAGTCGCGGGTTCGACACCAAGCAGTATAATTTGGGCGGTGACGCTCTGCAGCTGGGAAGGTAACCGTACGTTAGCCGTGCGTTACAAACTTCAGTCATTTATCTATATGTAAGGACTCAAGTCCTAGAAAACGGGAGAGGAACTGCGCGCATACAGCCTGTAAAAGAAGCAGGGCAACTTTTACCTTTAACTTTTTTACATACTAAGTCTGTATTGCTGCGGTACTATGGTACCTTCGGCGACAGAGTCGGGTCGTCGCGGTGAACCTTGACGGCCTGCACCACAGCGAAGAACGGTATCAAGGCGACGGTGACGGCGAACATGAGCCAACCGATACCATCCGCCCACGACGGGTAGACGTAGTCGCCCAGTGATACGGGAGAATGATTCACCACCGAGAACATGAACAGAAACTACAGTAACATATGACAACAGGCATTTCATCTTTTGTATAGCCTACCACGAAATCCGATCCACTCTTTACTGACTTTTCAACGTGTTTGTTTGGTAAAAATAACCGCAATAGTTAACAAAGTGATTAAATATGTTGTTGCAACATTACGCCAGAGTGTAAAGCTATTGTAACATTTTCGCATTTCGATCACTGTGCTTCTTAAGCCTCACTCACATCGAACGAACTGAATTTAACCGAACTGAGTTACCATACGTTCGTGTATCTATTCTTAGTATTTATTTTCCAGTGGCAATGGAAAATTTAACAAGAAGCTCAGCTATCGCAGAGGGACCGCGCGACGCTCTGTGCTAGTAAGTTCATGCTATGTTTCACGAGATACGGCAGTTAGAAAAGTTTCAATCAGCAAAAGTGACCTTCAAGGTCATTCAAGGGCATTGGATCTGGTGCCATTCGATAGGCCACATATGATTTCCTGTTAGTTTTTTCATTGCAACTGTCTCTCTATTGCACTGCTAACGAGATATTATCACATATTTCCCCAAAATTTAAAGAGGTCACGTGACTGAACAAATTCCTTTTAAAGATAACGTATCATGCATACACTAGTCTAGTACTCCGATGCATCAATGATGGCACTCAAAATATAAAGTGCCTAGCTTTACCAATTATAAGGACATGACTGGGGACAAAAATGTAATTTAAAAAACTGGTCATATGACCCTGACCACGACAATTAGGGAGTAGTCTGTCATCCGAAGGCTAGCACTTGATATATTCCACCTGCATACAAAATTTGGCGACTCTCGCTTCAGCATCGCGGGCGTCGAAACTTAAAATGGGTCACGTGATTTTGACCACGCCCTTTTAGGGGTGGTTTGTCATCCAAAAGCTTTGATACATACAGTCAACCTGTATGCAAAATTTGACGATTCTAGTTTTAGCCGTTCCACAGATATCATTGGGGGCCTCGAAATTTAAAGTGGGTCACGTGACCCTCACCACGCCCCTTTTAAGGGCGATTTGTCATTGTTATGCATGTTTGCTTTTTTGTGTTTAGTCTTATATCCGTATTTTGTGTTTGTACTTTTCTCTTTGGTTGTTGCTATGTTTCCCTTTGGGCGGCTGTTGGTGCTGTTTTTCAGCCCTGTCGTGCCTGCTATATGTAACTTCCTACTGCATATTGTATTTGTTTTCCAGCAAATAAAAAATGAATGAACTAGTACATAACTTATACCTGTGTACAAAATTTGACGACTGTAGCTCAAGCCGTTCGAGAGATATGGTTGGTGCCCAGCAAAATTTAAATGGTTCACGTGACCTGACCACGCTCCTTCCTGGGATGGTTTGCAATGTGTGGGCTAGCACTTGCTACGATCAGCCTATCGACCAAATTTGAAATCTCTATCTCTACCCGCCACGTAGATATGACAGGCGATACAAAATGTTGAAAATGGGGTGGTTTGGGGTAGTATGGGTCACTCAAAGACTCAAAGTCACTAGAAATAGCGCCATTCGATAGGGCGCATACGAGTTCCTATTATTGTTCCATTGTAACTATGTCCCTATCTTGCACTGTTTTGAGATATAAGGAGATATTGGTCGAAAATCGTCGATTGTAACCTACCCCACCTCTATTTGAGGCCCCCGTTGGGCAGGGTGACCCAGACGGAATTTCGCCAAGATCATCAGAAAACTAGAGTCTCCGGGCTATCGTACGGCGTTGTTTGCGTGATTCTACGTTTAGCCGTTTTGGTACAATACTGGCGTGTGACGGACGGACGGACGGACGGACGGATACATGACGACAGTATACACCGCGCTAGCACAGCGTAGCGCGCTAAAAATGTAATACGAACATCCATTTTCCATTTTTCGCAAACTATGGAAAATGAAAAATGGACTTACGTCAACTACCACCACGACATACCTAACGCGACGTTGTGTTCCTGGGTCAGCGCGGTCTTTGATTCTGGCCCACAGGCTACTTTATGTTGAAAACATGACGCCGCCCACAAAACTGGTAGTACGTAATAAACGAATTCCACTGTCGTGAGGGGGGGGGCCGCCGAACCAGCAACGCCACAGGTAACATCGTAACATGTACAGAAAACGTCGTAAAATTTGGAGATGCGGTTTTTGAGATATACGAGCGGAGAGACAGAGAGACAGACAAACATACAGACATGCTGGTCGTAATACTTTGCAATATGAGTAATAACTGGTAAGTAACAAAAATACTGTTATCAGGAAAAACACTATAGAAGAAACACTGATGTGACAAGAATATGTTTTATTCACGAAGCTACAGACGAAGAGCACGGACCGCTATCATGAGCGGAGTGAGAGCGACCCAACATACGATCCAGTAGTAATTCGGCTTGTGACCGATCATCATTTTAATATCGTCGCTGAATCGTCCAAATCCTATTAACATAATCCGCACCGTCCACTATCACACAATGCTCGTAACTCCAATATGCATCTCGCGTAACTTATCATCGTGTTTCCAAGCAGACATATTATGAAAACGTTGAAATAAAAATAAAAAACGTTTTAAAAAGTTTAAAACGTAGGCTAATAAGTAAGCGACTTTTGTAAACAATGCATGTAAACGTTATCTGTATCATGTTCAAGACATACGTTTACTGCATAACATGCCTACGCAAAAAAATAACTCGAACTTCTAAACAGAATTTTGCAGTTATTATTATCATGGTTCTGACAGTTAATAAATAGGTTAAAAGTCTGGAGTAAGTTGCTAATAAGCTAATATATTTACTTAGGTTAATCGATCCACAAAAAAATACTATTTCGTTGCTTTTTTCAAAGTTGCTTGCCGTTGGAATTTTCAACAACTGCATGCTATTTTGACGTCTTTTAAAAGTAAAAAAAGTTGGCAAAATAAAAGACGCCAAAAACGTAACACGTAATGTAAATAAAAAACGTACAATATTTTTACATTTATGGTTGCAAGAAAGTATCAACTAACGAACTGATCGATGTAACTGTCTGTAGGCCTGTAGATACTCCCTTCACGAACTGGAACTGTGCTAATCGTGTTCTTGTTAGGTCACATCACGTCCCAGCAATAGCTAGATGCAGCCTAGTGCTACAGACGGAGTAGTGTGGCCTGGTCTGTGTGTCTCTTTGTTTGTTTGTCACGTTCGTGAGTCCTGCAAAATGGCTGAACCGATCGAGATGCCGTTTAGGAGGCTGACCCTTGTGGCCCAAGGGGTTGAGATCCTCACGGGAATGGGCAATTTTGGGGGTTGTTCAGCCCACTGAACATAGTGGAACGTAGGGATTTCCATGCTATGTATGCAGCAAAAGGGATCGTTCAATCATCAATAATGGCATGACAGCGGGACTGCTGCAGCCGACTGCAATGCTCCCGATTGGTTCGGTGCTTAATTATACTGTCTTCCGTGAAAAATCACCCTCCCCCCTGTGACGCGGCCTGTCGTTAACATTCTTAACCGCTTGTTTTAAATAATTGCCCTTAGTGCTTCTGTGATGGTACCGTGCAGTAGATCAAGTTTGCTACGGTGTATACGCTATTCAATTTCGTACCATGTCGTATATTTCGAACGAGTGTAAAATTTACCGTACCGTAGATCCAAACTATGCCGATGACCTCACACAGTGCGATGACCATCAGGTTCAGGCCTCCGGAATACTGGTCCATCAAAGTCATTATGTAAATTCCGCTCTGTATTCATACGCACACATGCGTACGCAAACATCAACACAATCAGTGATATTTCATGCAATTCCATGATTTTAAATTTATTTTTATTTATTACTGAATCGTACACGAGGTACAAAAAAGAGCAAACATACAGACATAAAACGGATATAAAACCCAAAAATCTATTTTTATTCCTATTCTGTTCATGTAAGCTAGCCTATAATAATAATTTAAATTTTCAGTTTCAGTTCCTATTCTCGTTCCACGTTAGCAGAACTTCTAATTTCTAATTAAAAATTACGTCTACACGTATACGCATGTCAGCATACATGCAAACTATGTCCAACAAGAATACGCCGCCGTCTTGGATTTCTTTAGATCTCAAATTTGTACGTACCAAACGGTCACGAGGGCCGAACTGCGTCACCGTGCCAACTTTCGTTTAAATCGCTGAAACTGTGGCCGAGATATGGCGATTTTTAGATTTTTCAAGACGGCGGCCGCCGCCATCTTGTATTGTTGAAATTTCAAATTTTTAACGGTCTGGACGCTCAAGAGGGTTGAACTGCATCATTATGCCAAACTTCGTCGAAATCGCTCGAAACAGTTATTATGGCATGTCTCAAAGAAACGAGACAAACACCGGACTTTTTATCATAACTTTGGATGGAAAATGTATCCGATTTTCACAATTCTTAAACTGTTAGATTCCCGAGAAACTTCTGTGCGTATACGTTACAAAGATTTTCTCTCATCTCACCTGAAGGCAGGCATTTCACATCTTTTACAGGGTGCTTACAAATTTAACAAAATAAAATTCCATGAGTTTTCCAGGTTTTCAAGACCCCTTAAACAGTTTTTTCCATACAACTATAACATTAAAACCCGATGTAACGAACCACCTTACCAGCCATTTCGGTACCTTTCTTGCTCCAATGCAGAACTACAGAATATACATTTTAAGGAGCATGGTGACCGGCTCCACCCATGCCAGTCACTGTGTCACCCAACCAATCTATGCTACTGTTACTAAGGATTATTACGCACACAAATCGATGCGTCACCGAAACATACCACATGATTTTCAAAAATTTCCATATATTTCAATTTCAAATTTCCCTGAGTTTACCTGAGTTTCCAGAATTAAAAAAATCTCTGAGATTTCCAGGTTTTCCAAAGTTGTAAGCACCATGTTTTATTCTTTTCCCTCGGCTCTCCCCTTCATTGCCCAACTCTGCCATTTCAGGAAGAAGGAACTACATCGCATTTACATCAGCTAACAACGTTGTCAGTTGTATTTACCGACGAGCATTGAAGCGAGGAGCAACAGGCAGGGCCTCATCGAGGTTTTTAACACGTGTAATGGGCTGTCGAGGCTCAAGCTAAATGAGCTCTTCACTTTAGATGATAATAATAGGGGTACTAGATGACATTCTTGGAAACTTGCACTAAATTTCGGTGCACACGGGACTGCTGTATTTTTTCAAACAGAGTAATTAATAGATGGAATCAGCTGGACCAGCGGGCAGTTGGTGCTTCCAGCATCAGTACGTTTAAAGGGTGGTTGAACAGTATAAGGGAAACAAGGATGGGCTTCTTCGTGGACTAGTCAGCCAAGCCCTAGGCCTCCCCGGTGGGTTTTCTGGTTGGTAAGGCCACACAAGGTGAGTATTTACAGACGAGCATTGCGGAAGTCCGAGCAGAAACATGGCGACGCAGAAGAAGCCGTTGACGGCGATTTTCTGTTTTCTGCCGCCGAGTGCCGGGAATTCGTCGACAACGGACGTGACAACCGTCTCGACCATGGCGAACTGGCTATCAGCGCCGAGCATGAACAACATCAGGAAGAACAGGATCGACCACAGCGGCGCCACCGGCATCATCGCCAGTCCTTCAGGATACGCCACGAACGCTAGGCCCGGACCTGGAAAAACGGAACTCTGTCGCTCGCTGGAAAAATTCACTTTGCGACGGCCGAGTTGTTGTCAGTGAGTGATTTAACACTCCACTGGCCAGTCTGTCTGTTGTTATTCTTGTCAAGCTTGTTGTTAAGCTGGCCGCGTCTAGCAGAAAGCGTAACGTAACGGTCTACCATCCGTTCGTCTGTCCGTCGGTCTGTCTGTCACGTCGGAATAGTCACCGTGACTCACCAGAGCGACGCGGCCAGCGTACATTTCGACCCCATCAATAAGGAGGACAGACATACGTATGAACGTTCGGAAAAGTGTTAATATAATGCTATTTATTAACAAAATAAACAAATGCCATGTCAAGGTTCGTGTAGAGGCGCGAGAATCGAATCGATGCAATAAACCAAAGAAATCATAAAAATACTGCAAAGATATGTAGGTCGTACACGTAGTTAAAAACGTTTTGGAATAGAAAGATTAAAGATGAAGCTGTCTACAAACACACTCATAAACTATGGATGCAATGATGTCAGTGACGTCAGTCAGTCCATTAGGGACCGAGGGACGGATAAAGTTTGGGCTGGCGGACGCCAGTTGTCCTCCCAAACGTGGACCTTCAATTTGAGCATGCACAAGTAAAAATTTAAAGTACAAAGTATACGTCGATTTGTATAGAGCATTTTTACGCGAAGCGCCTCAAATGCGCTCAGACATGGATCACACAGTTTTACCTGCCTGCCTTTACTCCCCAGCCGCAGAACATCACCGCCCTTTGGCCGGTACTCATTTTACCGTCCCACGGAGGGTAGAAGGCCGAGTCGACCTGGGTGGTTGGTTACATACCGAAATAAAGTGCCGCCTCCGGGAGTGGAACCCTGACACGGTCACCCATCCCAGTACTAACCGGGCTCAGCGTAGGTTAACCTCGTTTATCTAGACCAACGACGCTATCACTACGCCACGCCGCTACCGCAGCAATAAAGGCCCATTCACACCAAGCGCGTCTACGTTCGTCGACGCCTGTAGACGCGCGTCGACGGACGTAGACGGACGTCTACGTCCGTCGACGCGCATTACAGACGTAGACGTCCGTCGACGCGCGTCTACACGCGCGTCTACGCCGATATGGAACCCATGCTAAAAGGCCTGCGCGTTTACAC
>Ga0209780_1005466_pt1 | contig 10042 bp, 9 predicted proteins | sample WorMetexBAHAMAS2_FD_187384 | JGI IMG/M metagenome (GOLD analysis project Ga0209780, IMG submission 187384) | Marine gutless worms symbiont microbial communities from Max Planck institute for Marine Microbiology, Germany - Inanidrilus exumae... | ecosystem: Host-associated > Annelida > Digestive... | reverse complement strand
CTCGATCCCTTTCCCTTTGGGGTGGCTGCTGAACAAAAAGGCGGCCAGGGTTGAGGTTAATATATCGCTGGCCTTCCTTCACTGGGTAGAGATGGCTCTCCACCCTTGACCTTTTGTCTCTGATATTGCCATATTTGTGCTGAAAGGGGACGTTAAACTCGAACTAACTAACTAACTAACTAACTAACACTATTGTAACGTCGGCACGTCAATCAAACTCAAACAGTAACTGAACCCTAGCCCTAAAACCGGACCCTAATCCTTACACTAACCCGAATCCTAACCTTACTGACCCTACTAAACCCTACTAACCCTAACCGATACAGTAGGTCTATCTAGCGTGCGACGAATAATCTTCATACTAGCCCGTCCATATTTGACTGTACTGCAAACATTTCGTGGATGTCTTCGCCACTTCGACTTCCTGCGTTCATTCCTGGGTACCCAATGCTAAATAAATGGACGCGCGTAGCTTTATTATCTTCACCTGAATTCTCCATTGTCGAACACTTAATCAGACAAATTAATAAGTTAGAACGGAAATATTGTAGACTTCTATGCCAAAAAAAACGTTAATGACAAATAATCATCTGCGGTGACGTCATACTTGAGTCATACGATTTAAACATAATAAATAAGTAACAAGCGTCATAACCGGTGTAACTGCGTTACTTCTTAAGTGACTATGAAGCGAGTGAGCGACTACAATGAATTTGCTTCATAGTGGGTCATATATATTTCAAATAGATTTTATTAAACGGCAGGCTAAAAATTAATGTCGGTAAGTTTATTGATTCGTTTACCATGATTTTAAAGCCTCAACAATTCTTGTCAGTACTTACAAAGAAACTGTAGACCTATGCATAACCTAAACCTATAAGCCGCCGGGTTAGCTGCCAGCCGCCGGCCGAGAACAAATTTCGGCTGAGAATATTGCTAAGCCGCGGCTTGGCAGCCGAAAAAAGCTCAGCTTAGCCGACGATCAGCCGCCGGCTTAGCTACCATTAGTGGCCGCATGAACGTAAAACTCGTGATTCTATTAAATGGAGTAAAACTGCAGTCGAATTATTATGTGGAATTTATCATAGAGATAAAGCAGTGTTCAGAGATATCCAATTAACTTGCCCGAAACAGTTGTTTTCCGTCAACAGCTCTGCAGGACATTGCTCGCGGTTTGCGTGCACCGCATCATTTGTATCATTTATATTATTTTACATACTAAAATATTTTTTATTTAGCTAATTCTAACTTTTTATCCCTGCATCAGAATTACCGTACGGACAATATTTGTTCCTCAAATTGAAAACGACAGACATTATTAGGCTGGCCGCTTCTAGCGGTAAGCGTAATGTAAAAGTCTGGCCTCCGTCCGTCCATCTGTCTGTCTGTCCCGTTTTTTTTCCTAAACTTAATATGACGCGAGCGGCGCAGCGCACACTCAACATGACTCACCAGAGAACAGCATGCAATGCGGCCAGCGTACATTTCCATCCGAGTATTAGAAGGACACATCAAAACCGTGCAGACCTTTACGCATATAGTTGTGATCAAAGCATTATAACAGGGCCGGATTAAGGCATAGGCACTGTCAGCAAATGCCTAAGGCCTATGACGCCGAAGGGCCTACGAAAGACGGCTAAAAATATTTTGAACATACATTAACCAATTAATCACAAATGTTTTTTTGCGTTGTAAGCACTAAACTGTCAATTTCTGCACTGAAACATCAATTTCACGTAATAACGTGACAGTACTGCATTTTACCTGATACTTTGTTACATAAAAAATCGTAAGTAACAGTCATCACAAATAGTCTTTAAGCACCCAACAGACACAAACAACCCCTTTGCTTCGTTTGGCACAAAAACGTTACCTATAGACTGACATTAATAAATTAGAAACAAGACGGTTGAACTTAAGAGAAAATTTAATAAAAAAATTAAAGATCTTAAAAGTTTATAAAACCACAAACAAAGATTCATTTGTTAATTTGATAGATCATAATCCAAACTTCACGAATAACGATCATTCATTAACAGACATCAAACTCCACACAGAGTCTGGTTTCAGTTCAAATATGAGTTAGAAAGCATCACTCAGACATTACAAATTCATATGTCATGTCTTGCTAACAACTAAGCGGCCAACAGCTGCTTTTATTCAAAAATACCGGTACCACAAAGACTAGTTAGTAGTTACAAATCCAAAAAATTAGCCCCGTACGGAAACTGACGGTCGAATCTTCGCAACTGATGTTTGTGCCAACTTCAAAGTCAAGTAACACAAAAACTAGTCCGAATATCAAAAATCCGGTCCGATCAAATTTAGATATTGTGCCCTAATTTAAGAATCAGTGGTCAGTTGTCAGCTCCCATTGTAAATGGCGGAGGAGATAGCTTTTGAAGACGGCCGGATTTCCAAATTTAAAGGGCTCGTGACCTTGACCTTGATCTTGGATCTGGTCAGACTGCATACCATCGTGCATCACTCATCGACCTCTACGTACATGCCAAATTTCATTGAAATCGAAGAAACATTTTGTGGACGGGCGGACCTATGTACGACGTACGTACGGACGGACGGACATTTTTAAGACCGGCTTTATTAGGTCGACTGTCGAAGAATCGACCTAAATAGAAGACGGAAGTCGACGCCCCAGCATCGACGCGAATGACTTTGTCACTTCGACGGCTTGCTGTGACCTTGACCTTTGACTTCCAGAATCGAATCAGGTCATCAGTAGGAACTACTAAATATTCCCTATATGAGTTTTATCAAAATTATTCAAGGCGTTCATGACACATCGCGCTAACAATATCTGTCCAGACGAACGGACGAACGAACAGTCCAACGGGACAGCCTGAGAACATAATGCCTACGCCGTAACTGTGGGGTGGCGAAGGCATAACTATTCATCTGAGAAGAACTCGAGTCTATACGACTTCACCTATAAAAAGATAAAACTACACGTATGCGTTTCGAATCAAATGTCAAGCGGATTTAGTCCGAAGTCAAGTAACAACTGTTTGTTCTGAAGCTGTATCGCAGTCGACTGTTTCTCCCATTTGCCTCTTGCCGCAGTCACCTTCTCCACCAGCTTGTCCATGTAGTCCTAGTAAATACATACATACATAAATAAATAAATTTTTTTAAAGTCAAAATTTTAACTGCCGATATGGTTTAGAGGGTCAAAATGCATGCGTCACCGTGCCAAATTTCATGCCGATGAATCAAGCCTTTGCTGAGATATTGCGACGTGTCGTTTTTTCTGAACATGGCAGCCATCCGCACCTTGGATTTGTTATACGCGTGTCTGGACCACCCACAAAGAGTATTTGGCTCACGTACGTGACATACAGACACACAGGCAGACACACAGACCCACCACCACGCTACTCCGTGTATAGCAGTAGGCCGCTATCGCCAGCTGTCGCTGCGATGCGTCCTGATAAATACATAAAGTAACATTTATAAAATATGTACAGGGCTGTCGTCCTGGATTTGCCGGGATCATCCAGGAAGCAGCTTGACGCGTCCTGTGTCCAGGATTCATGGAACTGTCTCAGACGTTTGTGTAAGTGTACATTTCACCGGATTTTGATCCAGTTTTACACTAAACTGAAACAGTCAACACTTGCCGCATGTCATGATGTCACATAAATGTATTTTAGGATTTTAGGGGATATAGGGGTTTTAGAAGATTGTATTAACAGCCATTTGCGAGAAACTACTCGACACAACGTTGCTTTGTTGCACACTGCATATAAAGCTATAAACACAGTAGGAGTGAGCAGCTTATCACATATTTCTAAAGCGCGCCCTCTCTAGACGTGGCCTACCGCCTGGCTTAGCCTTGACTGGTGCTGTGTGTTGCTCCAGCCAGAAGCCAGCCAAGTCTATAATTTACTTCAGCCACGCCAGCGCGGCCAACAATCTGACGCTGCTAGATCAAGGTTTCGGCAACGGTCACACTTTATAGAGAACCGTCTTTTTCCTGCCCGGAATTATCTCCCTGTTCATCGTGTGCATAGCAATTATTTGAAGTACTGCTTTGTGGTAGGCGGACGCGCCTGGGCTGAGGTTTGAACCCCGGCGACTGAGAGCGTCACACTCTACTGCACATGGCGCCCGAGTGCTTTGACCACTGGGCCACATGGGCAGCTAAGAGTATCAGAGGTAAATGTGCAATAAAATTCTCACCAAAGATCCCACCACACCTTAAACGTGTCGGTGCATTACCTTGTAAAATATCTGACACATTTTAAATAATAGAACTTGAAGAAGTTGAAGACGGGACACTTGCATATGGCTTTTTCGTAAGAACTCGCCTCTAAAACGCTCAGGTATGACACGTGTTAACGAGGGATCACACATGCCAGCGCACACGTTTATCCACGAATGGAATGAGCCATCCTGCCTCTACTCCCCAACCGCAGCGCATCAACGCACTTTTGCCGGTACTCAGTTCCAGTCCCACAGAGGTAAGAGGCTGAGTTGGCCTGAATCATAGTGGCCAACGGTTCGTTTTTTGCGCCACTCTGTAGAACAAGAGAAGAGAGTGCGAAACACTCACATGGAACAGTGTTTCAAACTGGACACACATCGTGTTCACTTTGATCGTCAACGTCTCAATCGTCATGTCTTTCTCCTTCGCCATTCTATCATACTCTGCTCGAGACTTTGTCAGATCTTGTTCAGCCTTCTCTGTCACATAAAGCAGCATTACCGCTATTTCGCTGGCCGCGTCAGCAGTGGAACGATACGATACGATACGATATATTAACGTGCGCTCAAAAGCTGACGAAATGGCCAGCTTAGTCTAGCGCATGGCACAGAAACAAAAAAAATTAAGGAAAAACTAACAACAAAAACCGATTTGCTCAGAAAAAAGGGTGAAGGCGATCCGGGAGGAAGAAGTGAAACTATCGGGTAGGCGGGGGGTAGGATTTGTGAAACACGTAGGTTTTAAGCCAGGAGTCAAAGAGAGAGGGAGTTATGGATGAACAGAGTGGTGAAACAGAAGCGTCAAGCGTACTGTAACGGTCTGGCGTCCGTCGGTCCGTCCGTATGTCCCATCGGCATACTCACCGTGACTCACCAGGGGGCAGCATGCGACGCGGCCAGCGTACATTTTGACCTGACAATAAGGACCGACACACTTGTTAGTGCTATACTGCGGTGCACAAAAATGGTAAGTTCAGTGTGTGAATTCAACCGACGCTGATTAAGGTAAAATTAGTATGTGTGTCATATACTCCATTGGAGTGTAGGCAGCCTGGCAGGGTCCTCATCCTCATCTCCCCATCATAGTCCGTGAACAGTAGTGGTTAAAGCACTGAAGTCATTAACACATGGCCAGTGCGACGCCGGACCTAACCTACGGTTACCTTCCCAGCCGCAGAGCGTCACTGCCAAATGACTGGTACGAAATTACACTGCTTGGTTACTAAGGGGTGTGATAAAGTTGCACCCAATCAGAAGTTGAACATGTCGATTAGGCCTACAGTGTTTTGACACTGCCGTACGGCGTACAGGCAAATACCAAGGCCATCCATCGATCTCCAAAGAAAGGTTTTTAGACCATACCAGAACACTGAAGAAGTTTTTCACACTACTAGCAAATTATCAGCATATATAGTGAGGTGTTGTCAAGACCTACCAACACCTAACAGGGCAGTGGCTGTTAGGTAACCGCAGTTTGACTCAGGTAGCTCCTGGTAGGCCACTGGTATACCAGGTCACATAAATTATTCCATATAAGGAAAGTAGGGGGCGTGGCGCGGTAGGTCTGGTAGTTTCTGGTAGGCCTTGAATAAACGCTTATACATCCAACAGTGAAAAGAAATCTGGACATACCTAGCTGAGCTCGTGTCCGGGTAAGATCTGCCTCAAGCTGATGTATGCGTATGCTCATCTCATTCTGCATTGCCTTGTACTGACGCGTCATGTCTGAAAACAATCCATTGCAGTACAATGCACCCACAACCAACTATCTATATATAATAATCGGATTGTGAATCTGCAGCCAGTGGCGTGGCTTACGTGGGCGGTCGGACAGGCGAGGGCCGGGCGCAGGAGGCGGGCGCGGACGGACGACGGGCGCAGACCGGCTGCGGGCGGGGCTAGGGGCGCAGGCGGAGGCGGGCAAACCAAAATGGCGACGTCACGCCATGGGCGTGGCTTACGGAAGCGGGCGGGTACATGCCATCCCGCTGCACAGCGATGTGACGGCTTGTATAGACGGTCTATTTAGAAAACTGATAGCACTTACATTTCCATTTGGGAAGACCAGCTTAACCTGGATTAACTAGTGAAACAAGGTCCAATAAACAAAACCAAAAAATGAAACTTAGTAGCGAGAACACATAATGGATGAAGAAAGGATGAGATTCATCATCCAGGAAGATGATTGATCAAGTTAAGGTTTTACGGCCCACTCGATACAAAATAAGTGATTTCGGAGACGTTCTTCCAAGCCAATCTCTTGGCTCAGTACAGAAAAAAGACTAAATCTGACACAACGAAAAGCGAACATAAATCCATAACAAAATGTATCAAAACAAAAAACACAAAACAACTAAAGCCAGGTTTGATCGCCTCTCACAACCTCCAGCCTGGAAATGGAATAAGCCTAATCTTAAGGAAGTATAAACTAAGGAATTAAATAAGTAAAGAAAGTACGCAAGTAAGAAAGTAAGTAAATAAGGAAGTACGTAAGGAAGTAAACGACTTATATAGCACAGGAATCAACAAACAAATCAGGGCACATTACAGCCCCAGAGCCCGTATGGGCAAATGAGGTGGGATACAGGTCACACCAATGGTTTGTAGCAATAGTCCTTCGAGACAAAGGGAGTGGCAAGTGATATAATAGTATGATCATTTAGCCAATGCGTCATGATATAGTAGCAGTAAGTTATAAGCTAATGGTGACTTGCATAACTCTGCGTGCTACTGGGTTTACGACAAAGTAATACACAACACCTGCACCAACGGCCCTGTAAGTCTGATCATTTTCTTCCAAAGTCATCTCGGCTTTCTGCATTCGCTGCTTCCATTCTTCACTGGCTTCGTGTGATCGTCGTGCATATTCCTTGCGCACAGCTGCAACAATTAGAATTTTATTATATTTACTTATTTTATCCATCTTGGAGTAAAGTAGGACGTCATACATAGAATATCTAACCAACAGAATATTTCATGATAATCTAAAATATTATATCCTTGCGTTACACTCAAATCTGACAAAACAAACTTTAATGGTATGCATTTTAGCATAAATTGTTAAGAAACCAGCAAGAATTCACTTTTTATTGGCCCACCCTCCATATTTGTGCCATAGATTGCAACATCTGGGCCATCAATCATCACATTTGGTTCTCTTGAATGAAGAAGTTTCATTCCATAATCTGTCACATCTTGCAAATGCTGTGCAGGAAGAAATGACATTTTAAGCTACTGTACAGGCTGGCCTAACTAAAGTGGTACTTTAGTTGGACCACCCTGTATATCGCAGTTTAGAAGATTTATACACAAGAAATTATCAAAAAACACAGGATGGGTGACAAATAAATTTGAGAGATATGCATTTCCTTGTATAAAAATGAACAGATATCAATGAATTATTGCTGACGGTTCACAGAAATGAATGAGGAAAACAGACGCAAGCAAATAACATTTTTTACATTTTCACATATAAATTTTAGAAAATAAAGACTAAAGTATGTATCAAGACGTACATAGCAATCTGTACGTTTATTCGCCACAGAGACAGAGAAATACACAAAAACAAACAGACAGAGAAACAGATGGGACTGCAACCTAAGTTACAGTCTCATGACATAAAAGTTTGCTAACTTATTATATACACTGCTACTAACATTACCCTTAAACTGACTATGAAGCATCAATAGATTACACAAAAACAGTAAATCTTGAAACGACTTGAGATTTGCTTACAAAAGTATAAAATTCATGTCATTTACTCATAATAACAGTTGACAAGGAGAACAAAAATTTTCACTTTTGTAAGTTATACATGTGAGAAAAATCTAACCTAACACAGAAAAGCTGATACAATACTGACACAGACAGACAGACATATCATATCTTGTACTTGCTTACCAATGAGATTAACTGCTTCAAGAGCATACGTCATAATAGGTAATTCATAAGCAAAGCAACAGCAATAAATGGTCTGGTATGTTGTCATACCTAAATGATCTTTAAGTGCTTCAATCTCTTCTAAAGTCTTCTTGTACTTTTCATCAACGGAGAGTTCTGCTTCTACATAAAAATGAACAGACGTCATCACATTGTGGTTTATTTGTTTTGTTAAGTTGCAGTGGTCTAGTGATAACATGCATCACTATGGCCCCTCATGTTAAGGCTTTATCAAGCTCCTGCTTTTATCACATTCGTTCCTTCAGGCAAATTCATCCATCGTTAGATAATATTATGGCTGCCTCTTTCACATCAGCACTTATTTCTTCGCGTCTTGATGAGTTAAACTCTACTTTGTATGGCACTTTGCTTAAGCACACAACTCGTCTTCAACGTATCAAGCATGCAGCGGCTCGGGTTGTCTTGCACCAGCATTCTCATACATCTCCACTGTCTTCAAATGAACCTATCAAACAACTCCACTGGCTTCCTATTGAATGGCATATACAGTTTAAACTTGCCATCTTTACCTTCAAAGCTTTGCACTCTGGTTGCATGCCATATCTTTCTGATCTCTTGCAACATCATGAACCTACGAGGTCTATGCGCTCATCCAGTTTTCATCAGCGTTTAGTCCCCCGCTACAAATTAACATTTGGATCTCGTGCTTTTCGGTTTTCTGCTCCAAGAGCTTGGAATTCATTACCTATCAGTAATCGTGAAACTAAGTCACTTCACACTTTTAGACGCCATCTAAAACATTTTATTTTCAGTCAGCCCATCGCCTTTCGGCTGCCCATCTTGCCTAGAATATCTTCGTCAATGCGCCCTGAATCTGTTAAAGGCCTTGGCGCTATATAAGCCATGTACTTACTTACTTACTTACATGTCTGACTGTGGTGTGAGAGGACCCAGGTTCAAATCTCACCAAAAGCAGTTGGTTTATCATAACATCCACTGTGATATACAGCGGTGGGCATGGGCTGCATACCTTCACTGCAGTTCCTAGGTCGACTGATCAACAAGTAATCACTAGCATAGTAATGCAATGAGATAAAATGCTTTCTGTCAAGTTAAATGCACATTCACATAAAATTATTGGCACATTCGTATATTCAACCAGATACTAGTATGCCACTATGCATATCTCTCATATTCACACATTTGCACATTCACCCTTATGCCACGCTGACATATCACTTTTTCCGCCGTACTACAGCAACTATTACAATTACTTAGACTTCTTAAGCGTGAATGTGCGAATACGCGAATATAAACATACCGGCATACTGGTAGATTCGAATACGCGAATGTGCAATTCGTGTCAGTTAACTCTGTTGTGTAATCTAATCTGTAAATTCGACAAACTACCTGTTTTCTTTTTCTTTGATCCGCCTTTCTTTTCCTTCGGCGGCATGTTCGTCTTCTAACTTGTACTTTTACACACCTCCGTATAAGTCAGCGAGAAGCCATTCTTGCAACGACTCTTTCCCATGGCAACTGCATGTTCCAGTTCTTTATTAAATAAGTAAATTTTCGGGCACCCGGCAGGCCCCAGTGTGGTTAGCAACAAGCACTGTGACAAAAAAAACTGACAAGACAACAAGCTACTCAGCAGGCGCAGCAAACTGTGCAATTTACACGAAACGCAATGAAAGATGACATAAGTTTGAATTCGTTTATACAATCTCGTAAAATACCTATTTACGTCTCTTTTCGGGGTTTTTACTCAACTCAACTCAACTTAACTCAACTTTATTAAAACATACTTGCAGCTGAAAGAGCTAAATTGCTAAATATACAAGCTATAGGCCTAAATATGCACTAAAATCAATACAAATAAAGATACATATAAAAGTAAAAATACAATGAATAATAC
>Ga0209780_1005465_pt1 | contig 10042 bp, 6 predicted proteins | sample WorMetexBAHAMAS2_FD_187384 | JGI IMG/M metagenome (GOLD analysis project Ga0209780, IMG submission 187384) | Marine gutless worms symbiont microbial communities from Max Planck institute for Marine Microbiology, Germany - Inanidrilus exumae... | ecosystem: Host-associated > Annelida > Digestive... | reverse complement strand
ATCATGCACGTTGTGAACGGCGACGTCTGCAGCAGCTTAAATCTAAACCAACATCAGCAACGACAGAGTCACCTGCACAGCAGACTTCCAAATCCAAAGCCAAAGAACGTCGCAAATCTCCAAATTTGTTAAAAAATGGTGTAAGTGTTATTCCTTGCTTATATAATCTACCCCTTGGCCGTGGGCAGGCTACCGGTGTCCGTAGGCTTGCAGCCAGTACAACATCAGCATGCATTCTTAAGTTTAAAAAAGCTTATGTAGCTTTTACAAGCTGCCGTCGACTGGTATAAAAGCGCCACTTATCCCGCAGTCTACATTTCTGTTTGACTGTTAAGCAGCATGATAACACATTGTGGAAACATTCGAAACGTTTCACTTTTTTATTTGGCGACAGAATCCGCTTCTAATATCCGTATTTATAGTAGACTGATGCCGATGATGCCGATAATCCTTTAACTTGTAAAGGTAGTATTGTTTATCCGTGGAACATCCTTGAGGACTACTGTTGCCCTTACGCTGCTGCCCGGAGTTGATGTTTACTGCGCCCGTAGCGACATAGTTTTGCAGCGTTAGCTTACAGCGGCGCCTGGTTGTGGCTGTCAGGTTTACTTCGATGTAATGTCTGTTGCGCCGTACTGAATACTTGGCGCAGAACCGCAGTAATGGCATTTCACGCCCGGCTGTGGAGCGATGCGGTTGCTGTTCGCGGCATGTTTTTCTGACCTGTGTATTAACCGCAAAAGCTGCATTTTCAGCGGTTATGAGATTACATATTGCAGCCGTCCGCTGGAATGGTACAGATAAATGAGCATTTCTGAGCTAAAACAGACATACACCGACACTGTGATGGTTCTCGCAACGCTCTTCTTCAGCTAGCGGTGCAGTTTTACTTTTTCCACAATTGCAGGAAAGGAGAACGCAGTCTTATGTCAATTCTTTCCTTTTGCTTTTAAACGAGAGAGTCAACATGTCAAATAAGACAATACAAATATCATTATTATGATATTGAAGGGTGTGTTCAAGAAATTACTAAGAATTTATAATAGATAAGAATTCCTAGTATAATAGACAGCCCAAGGGGAGAGACCATGCGAATGAAAATAAGATATATCTGATAAATAATGCCGAATAAACAAGATGGGCCAAAACGTAGTTCGATGTGGTGCGTATTCTAGTGATATGAGGCTAGCGCTAATTTACAGTGTTCATTGCAATGCCTAATATAATAGTATAGCAGGGAATAATAACAACAGAGGCAGAGTCACTCACTTCAAACTTCATTTAATACATTCTACAAGCGCTGCGACTAAGCTTACTAATTACTATTGAAACTAGCGAACTAATAATCTAATAATGACTATCTCATCTGGATCAAAGTATGAGACAGCGTTTGGTGACATGGGAGGCGAGATCGTCTCGATGTCAAATATGTCACTTTCGGTAGTAATAGTTGTATTATCATCATCTTCCGCGTCGTTCTCTTCACTGCTTTCCATTTCATCTGTTGTTTCAAAGGTCATTGTCACCGACGGCTCCCAAGTTTCTGGAGTCATTAAAACGGTTTTGAAAATGTCAGTGTCAAACGGAACGGACGGGAGTCCTGCGTTATTTAAAGCGTCTCGTTTTTCGATTGGATCTTCGTAAATTTCGATATCTGGCACTGAAACGATTCTAGTTTTTCCGTCGCTATTTACGAAGATGAACGGTAGCTGTGTGCTGTCCGCCGCCGCCGCCGTCGCCGCCATATCCAGACCGCTCACTAGTGCTTTCTACTCGGTTTTGTGTTTATATACTACTATTGGCATTGGCAGCTTACTTGTGTTTTGCGGCCTTGGCCCCAACTTAGCCTACGGCTGCGTCAGCTTGCATATTTTTTAACTCTAAAAAGCTAGATTTGTTTTTTTACAACGGTTGTCTTACAATACGGACGTGAATGGTCAAGTTTCACATCACGTCATATCACGTCAATATGCAATATGTTATCAGAATCATCACAAACGCACTACTTACGTCATGAGACAGTAGTAGTAGCTCCCTGCGTCAGTAATTGTGGTTCGAAATCTCCAATTTTCGAGTAATTCGGCAGGTTAACCAACGATAGCATTGTGTTTTTTTCATACGACAACTTATACGCGAGTGCTGGGCTGTCCGCCTGTGTTTTTGAGACGCAGTTCCGCGAGGCAACTGCCAGACAGCAACGGCTGCATACCACGGGCGCTGCCCGCTTGCTGAGGAATGTTTTATGCAAGACGTTTAACGCGTTTAACGATTAAGTAGCTTTTCATCTAATTACGCTAGTACTACGCAATATTCACTACTAACCTCGAAAATGGTGCGATGCTGTGGTATGATACTTGATGGCGCACAGTGGTCTCGAAATGCGAAAGTAGTCAATAAATAGCAGTAGCTTCGATTACTAATGATATTGGTAAAGCTAAGCGGTAAAGCTACAGCTATTCAAGCATATGGCGAGCAGACATATGGCGGCGATGGTTTGCAATGTTTGACTAATTTGTAGATTGTACATCTTCTTCCTCTAGGTCCTCTTCTTTCTCTTCCATGGTCAAGTCTACTGAGAGGGAGAGGGGTAGCGTTGGTTCTGGTGAAGCAGGAGGAGAATCAAATTCGTCAATGGAGGCCTCATTTTGCGATGACGACTCCTGGGAGGCTGGACTGATGACGGGATCAACGTCGAGCTCGGGTGACGGTGCAGATGGAGTAGATGTAGATGTGGCAGGTTCATATGCTCTCGTTGTGCTTGGTGTCCACGGGGCTGGAGTTCGTAATACGGCTATTAACAGTTCTGTGTTAAAAGCGACAGGTGGCATATCCAGTTCAATTAATTCTTCGATTCTCTGTAGTGTTGTCATTCCACCGCCATCTATTTCAAATAGGCCCACGGTTCTCTCATCTCCTTCAACTCGCACTATTATAAACGACGTCGCCATATCCATCGCCATATCCAGACCGCTCACCAGTGCTTTTTACTCGGGTTCGTGTTTATATACTACTATTGGCATTGGCAGCTTACTTGTGTTTTGTGGCCTTGGCCCCAACTTAGCCTGCGGCTGCGTCAGCCGGCATTCTTAACTTTAAGCAGTTTTCTTGGGAGAGAATGAGATTAGCATACCGCAAGACTCAAGAAGTCATGAGATTACGGCGAATGTATCTATACCTCTGAGACTATATCCAAGTTTAACGCAGCTAACGGCTGACGAAGGATGATTTTCTTTTGATGACACCTGAGCAGTACTACCCAATATTCACTACTCACTTCGAAATGTTGAGATGTCGTGGTATGATACTCGATAGCGCACAGTGGTCACGAAATACGAAAGCAGCCAATAAACAGCAGTATCTTCGATTACTGATGACATAGGTAAAGCTAAGCGGTACATACTACAGCTATTCTAGCATATGGCGAGCAGGCATATGGCAACGATGGTCCGAAACGTTTGACTAAGTAGTAGACTGTACATTTTGTTCCTCTTCGTCCGAACTCATGATTAAGTCTATTGACACTGGCGGAGTTGGTTCAAGTGAAATAGGAGAAAATTCAAACTCGTCAGCTATTAACAGTTCTGCGGTTCTCTCGTCGGTATCCTCTCATTTGTCACCAACGGTCTGATCGTCCGATCGTGAGCACAAGCGTTCACCGACTGACTCTCACCGGCAGGACGCTGTTCTTTAGAGCAATTGCTAATTCTGCCGCATTGCGGCAAACTGTCAGCGGCCTGGCAACGAGAGCTGGAGACTATTTCTGTGATGACTTGGGAAGGCGCTTAGGACCTGCTTGTGTCGTGCCCACTTGGACCGAGACATGCCGACGAAAGCGACGACGACACTGACCGAGCGAATCATGGCTATGTCGATGTTGACTGTTGAGCTTGCTGAGCGTCGGTGACAGCTGAGATGTTGTTGCGACGGTCGCGACTGTTGTTGCGTTGCAACCAGAAATTATCGAGGCCCGATTTGTCTACCAGGTGTCACGAACGACGACTGCTGACGAGTATTGTTCGCTCCGTCTGATGACACTGAGATTAACCTCGTCACTGGTCCTTCAAGGCGCCTCGTGTGCGTCGTGTCAAGTCAAGCTGAGAATGTAACGAACGATGTGTAGTACTGTAATTATCCGGATATATACTAAAGAATAGTAAGCAAGAGGTAACCGAAATACTCTTTAATGTACAGATTCACACTCAGCAAGATAACACTCAGTAAGATCTAATCTAGAGGACAGACAGCAACAGACTGGCTGAGTGACTGCTTAACAACACTATATGCAGCTACTGCAGCTGCAACACTGTAGCCAGCCAGCTGCAGCGCGGGGCGCGTGCAGCCTGGACTGCACCTTCCCCTCACCAAAAAAAGCAGAATATACACTCATGAAAGCAAAATATGAAGACACAATAACAATAACGACATGTAAAGAATTTCGATGAAACGGGTTTTTAACTTTTTTGTATTTTTTGAAACTAGACCATAGCAAAAAATAAAATCTTATCCCTCAAGACCTTAAGAAAAATTTAAGACAATAAAGGGAGGTAAGGTGTACCCCCAAAAAGAAAATTTAAATACAAATTTAATAAACCCCAAACGAAAATAGCACCGTTTCAACTCTCACTTCCAACTCCAAGCACACCACCACGAAAAGCGAAAAAGTGCAAGCAAGTGAAATGAGTGACAAGCATGAGGATTGTACTGCGAGAAAACCGACATCTATGTCAATTATCAACAGTGGAATCAGTCTTAGACTAAGCGATCCCTGTTGTAAAAATCGATACTTAAAATGTCGAATCCAAACAGCACCTCACTAACAGCCGATCAAGCCATCACTTATAACATCATATTCGCCAGAGGGCACTACTGACCAACCGAAATACTACAGCTGAAGCAGCAGCGACTGCAACAAGCGAAGCTGTTTCAGCCGCGGCAGCAATCGCCTGCAGTCGTCGGCTCACACGCAGCGGCAGCAGACCTCTGCAGTGCGTCAGTTTGTAAACAATCACATGCCATCGGCCTGAGGCTCACAGATCAACCACACTTGCCAGTGTAGTCCAACGCATGGTCAATTGGTTCACGCTTGCATTAAATGAATGAAGAAATATTGCTTCGTTACGCTTTTTTAATTGAATTTTCAATGTTTTAGCGGATCAAACCTAAAATATCAATCCGCATATTTTAAAATAAAACAATTATCATTAACCCATTAAGTAGCCAAAGCAAAAGTGAAAAGTTTGTTAATTATTAGGAAGGGGAAGGACAAACCCAATAAAATATGAGGTGCCTAGTGTGCGTCGTGTCAAGCCAGGCTGAGAATGTAACGAACGATGCGACTGACGTATAATTTAATGTGCAAGGGAATTAGCATTTTACACTGTCGGTCTGATTGTGACCACAAGCGTTCACCGACTGGCTCTCACTGGCAGGAAGCTGCTTTTTAGAGCATTGCAGCTGCTTTCTATTATCAGCACATCAATGCTGCGCCGCATCGCGTTACTCGCGGCACACGCAACAGGCAAACGCCGTATACGGCGTTTATGGCAAACTGTAAACAGAGAACACAAAAAGAGCCGGATGCTTCACTATTTTTATTGCCAGCGACGGCCTCCGCCGCTCACTCTGCGCTGCAAGCTCCATATGCGCTGCGTAATCATCTACACGCTGCCATACAAGCTGTTTTGTGTCAAATAAGTTCTTGGCTGACTTAAACTTCATATATGATGGCGCGGTGTAACGTACATGATACATTATGATACTGCATGACATCCTGAACACGTCATGCAGATGTTTCCACGTGTCTGTTTCGGTGCCGCTCAGAGATTCCAGCTTGGTCGCTGCACCCCCTGTTAACAACACTCATCAGCGCTAGCTTTTTGTTGTCCGTACGTTCCTCGTAATCGCAGTAATTTACGAATTGTCGTGTCCATGCCTCCGCATCCTTTACTGCTGTTCCATTAAAGTGAGGCGGTGAAAGATTGTTATCTGCCATATCTTCTTCAGAATCGTCGCCTGATGTTGATTACATTTACCTAGTTTGGGCGTTGACTTGTAGTCCAGATGTTATTTCTCGTTAGTGTTACTTAGTTATTGTTATAAATGGATATATTATGTATATATTTTCAGTGCATGATGTATTTCAGTATTTCATAACTATTCCGTGTAATTCGCTTTTTAGTTCGATATGTATGTGTCAGCATTTTTACACTGCTCACCTCGAAATAGTGACATGTCGTTGAATCTTTGCACGGTGGCGCACAGTGATTGCGAAACTCACGAAAGCAGCTACGAAAACAGCAGAGACGAAAAGCGACTACCGCCTAAACTGTACACATCTATCCTAATCACGGCGGGATGAACGTTCAGTCGGTCATTACTATCGCTACTTATTATAATTTCGTCCAGGTCTCTCTATCAGGCGACATTGGAGGCGACAGTGATATGCTCTCGAACGTCCAGCTGTCCGAAATACTGCTCATTTCCTCTTCATCGTCCGCGTCATTGTTTTCACTGTCACTTGTCAGTCACGAACGACGACTGTTGACGAGTTTGACGTAACTGACGTATAATTTAATGTGCGGGAAATAGCATACACTAACGGTCAGGTCTGATCGTGACAACAAACGTTCACCGACTGACTCTCAACGGCAGGACGCTGTCCTGTGATCCCGAGGATTGGAGGATTGGCCCCTCCTTATTGGGATCAATCCTCAGACCACGCGGGGGCATTAAGACACAGTGGTAGAGCAACTTCGCTCTTATAATTGATACACACAACAAGACTCGGGTACAATAGTTAGCACGACGCTTCTAAGACACTTCCTACTACATGAGTTGCTCTTCAACAATTGTCGGTACTTCGTCAGCAACTGCGGTCCGATGCCGCTGCTACTGGACTTCTGACCAATCAGGGAAAGGAACGCATCTGGATATGCCCACGCGGCTGGATCAGCCGCCGGTTGACTGCTGCTACAAATGCCGTGTGCCAGCGTCGGCGCTTACGGCGCGCCGCCTGGTTACAGTCCTTTAAAGCAATTGCTGGTTCTGCCACATTGCGGCAAAGAGGCAGCGGCCTGGCAACGAGAGCCAGAGACGGACTGCAGCTGACGACGCAGTCTCTATTTCTGTAATGACTAGGGAAGGTGCTCAGGACCTGCTTGTGTCGTGCCCACTTGGCCGAGACACCCTCCCCAGTCCTCACAGAAACAGCGCTACTCTAATAGCAATGATAATGTCCTACTCTAGACAAAGTTCGACCGAGTTAACCAAATTCGGTCAGATAAACTAGGCTACGATACTTAGCAGTGTTCAGCAAGTATCTATAGTTCTGCTAATTGATTCTAATCTAGTCAAGTTTAAGTTCAAACGTGAGGCACTGTTAATGTCCTTGGGCCTCAATACTATAGTTCGTCAACATCGCCAATCGTAATCATCGAGTAAGTACGTTGGCACGATTACAGTCCGTGTGTCACTGCATCAATAATTCTTGAATCAATCACAACTCATTAACTTACAGTAATGTCCACAGCAATTCATCAATAAATGTTGTTGTTAATGTTCCTGTGCCTCTAGGACAGTACGATTGACATCATCATCATTTATTTGCTCAAAATAGTTATTGACAGAAGTTGACGATATGTTTGTGCAGTAGGGCAGGACAACAAGGCACAGAGTGCTCTGACAATTGCCCTAAAAGATACATACAGTACTGTCATGTGATACATGCAGGCCTACAATGCATTTGCACAATTATGGTTCAAGACGACTGTAAAGCAAAACAACAACAGCAAAGGAAATAAGCCTATGTATAGAGTAATTTCTAAAAACAGCTGAAAACACCTAAGGTAACCAAACCAAGCAACACGTTTGATGGTACGGGCTCAGAACCTGCTTGTGTCGTGCCCACTTTCACTGTAGCTATCTTTTATATATTTTAATGTTTTCTTCCTGATTTATATATGTTCAATTTATTCCCTATTTATTTGCTAATTTTCCAATAAATTTAGAAATTAAGTGTTACAGTGTCGGATGAAGTGACCGACGTTCATCAATGCTTGTGTGAGTATGCAAGACAATGAATGTCCACAAAGTGGGGGTTGGTCAGAAGTGAACGAAGTAATTTTAACAGTCCATATCCAACCCTTATTTTGTTGGGTAAAGGCCCCTGTGGTTATCGTCACTACTATAACTTTTCCAGCGCTTTTCGTGCTTATTGTCGCGTCTAACTGAACGTGATGTTGATTTAAAAGGTACGTTGCAAATGCTGATAATGTTCCGAGTACTGTTACCGCTCGAAAGTCACGTAGAGTAACTTTTGTATCTGGACTCGTTAGTTCTGGTGCTGGTCGTGCTTGTTTAGCGCTATACGCTGACAATTCAGCTAATTGCCGTTCAACCAAGCTCTGTGGAGACCCCAAACTTAGTCCGGCGAAGTGCTAATACCACTCGCACTCAGTCGGCGATTTTTCATTATACCTTTAAAAGTACTCTTTTGTACGTCGTCTGTCTGGTCGTTTGTCTGATGTGCTGAAGTAATAACTCTCAAGCAATCTTTATTCAGACATCAGGCAAGCGTACAATCAGACGACTGCAGCAGCAGCAGCATCAAATACACGAAGGTGACTTATATTCAGTTAGCAGTCGCAGCTGTAATACCGTAGCTGCGATAAGGGGGGGGGGCACAATAACAACATAAATATGGTGAACTTGTGTGGGACAACATGTTGACGAACTAGTGTCTAACGTCTCTGAATCTGAGGATGGCAAGGGTGCGTACGCTGCTTGCTGAGCGCTTTCTGCCGCTGCCTTCTACAAAGGTAATGTCTCGTTAAGCGAGTCTGATAATGCGTAATGTACTTCCGGTTTCTGTGATCGTGATTTCTTATCTATACAATACGATATTTATTTAATATAATAAATGACAACTACGCATTATTTATTATTATCTGCTGGTATGACTTCCTCACTGCAGACCGGAGATTTTACATATGGTTTGGAGAGATCTGAAGTTGAATACGTCTTCTGTGGTCAAATTTACTCATTAACTTATTTACTTAAATTGTATAGTCAGGCATTTCCATGTCTGTTAGTCAACGGCTTAAAGCTTCGACGTTGCGTTCGCCATTGTCTTTAACTACTTTTTGGTTGCTTTTGTTCTGGTCCGCTTGGCTCTAGGATGTCTGTAGACGCTGACTTTTTCTATAGCAAATTTCTTTTTGTATTCAACCAATCACGTGAATCAGAAATACAACACGAATCACATATCTGATATGCCCGTATACTGTCCACCGTGTGTGGTGTGTAACTTGGGCAGATAATCAAGTAATCAACACGAGGTCGATCAGTATAAATTTATTTCAATAAGAATGATGACAGTAGGACTCGCTGCTACTACTACTACTGTTACGGCTAACTTAGTTTGTCACTATTACATATTGCGTCTTTATGTTTTGCTTTTATACGTGTTATAGTGTGTATATCCTGCTCATTTTGGTGAGGGGAATAGTGGAGACACTCCTAACTGCATACGGAATGCTCTGACGTTGTAGCGTCTTCGACTTACTTACTTATTACTTACATCTTCTTGTGCCGAGTGGCGCATAAGGCGAACAGTTTCTTCCTCCATTTGGTCCGGTCCAGTGCTGCAGCTTCTGCCTCCTCGGATGACATGTCCAGGTTGCTGAGGTCGCGTGAGATGGTTTGGCTCCAAGTCGTTTGTGGTCTGCCGCGTCCTCTTTTGCCCGGCAGCTTTCAGTTCATGGCCTGCTTTGGTAGCCTCTCCGCTTTCATGCGGGTCAGATCAGATGTCCGTACCAGGTCAGACCTCTTTTCTAGAGTATGATGCTGAGATCGTCTTCGACATAGAGACAATTAAGCATGCGCATGTGTAGTTGTATTGTGGTTGAATGGCTGGCTATAAAACGGAACGCAACAAACGCATACATAATTATTGTGACATACGTCGAATCGGCGAATGGTAAATAATAATAATAATAAATAGTGATGATGATGATGATAATGTTACAGCGTACAGTATGCCCGG
>Ga0209780_1005464_pt1 | contig 10042 bp, 5 predicted proteins | sample WorMetexBAHAMAS2_FD_187384 | JGI IMG/M metagenome (GOLD analysis project Ga0209780, IMG submission 187384) | Marine gutless worms symbiont microbial communities from Max Planck institute for Marine Microbiology, Germany - Inanidrilus exumae... | ecosystem: Host-associated > Annelida > Digestive... | reverse complement strand
CGAAAATAAACCGTACTTGGGAAAAGCGTTCCCCAAAACACCAGTGGACAACTTTTTGGATGGAAACATTAAATAAAGCTTTTGTACAGGTCCCAAAGTACCAGAAAATACCAAAAAAGATCGGTACTGAGGGAGGCCCTAGGGGGGTTATCATAGCTCCCGGACTATTTAGCTGAAGTTAGACAACGTACACCGTGAGTCAAAGGAAAACCGGACCCCTATGATATTCTGGCAAGGCTTCATCAAAAAGCACAGATGTTGGTAATTTTTGACAGAGACAATTGCACTTCATCAGTTCATCTGCAATTGCAAGTAACAAGTTAAATGCTGTTGAGAACCACATGCAATTTCCATGGCAACTATAGCAGGTACGTGTGGGCGCAGTGGGCTGACTTTGAACAGGCGATTGTCCACAGAGCGATCGACCAGTGGAAAAACGACTCCGGCCCTGTGTGAAGGCCAAAGGAGAACACTTTGAACACTTGCTGTGATTGGCAGTAGCCCATTGTGTGCTGCTTAGACGCATTGTTTCAAACAATATTTAAATGTTTCAGTTATATTCGTCAAGACAGCTTTTTACGAATGAAGCACGATAGATAGCTTAAGCAGTAATTATTATGTCTGTTGGTAATCTGCGAGACACTTTATGTGCAACTTCTATATTATGTCAGTAACTAACTAGACCGACGCATTACGTGTACAGAAATATTACTATTAAAGCAGTGTTTATGACGTTGTGGCTTGTGCCACAAAGTTACAAGGGTCCGGTTTTTTGACTCACAGTGTAGATCGATAAGAAGTTTAGCTCTGCCTACCAGATTTCTGAAATACCATTATAACCTAAAATGATAACTTACACCTGGAAGATCGGCAAGCTGCCGTCGGAATGCGCTTTGATATTCAGAGATAAGGACGTTGAACTATTCAACAGTATGCAAATATTCCCCTTGTATCATTCCCTGTATTCACAACGTTACACCGGCATAGGCCTATTCATTGCATATGACGCATTAAAAGTCAGTTGCTTTAACTGTGTGTTCTGCAATATTCCTTACGCCAAACGATTGTTGGCTACGGTGGTGTAACTTGTATAATGGAATTATGGAATCTATATCTATATCTAGCTTAACGATGTGTTGCAGTTGTCTATGTGAGTTTTGCTATCGGCGGACTTATTCTGCTTATAGCCACTACACTGATCATTGTGTTCGTCATTCGATACAGGTCAGATCCACCATAGTTTTCATATCGTTCTCTTCAATATTCTGTTTTGCGTTTGCTGATGTTTATGAATATAAATGCGGGTTGTAATTACCGACTGACGACGTAGGCCCATAACGTATTGTAGGTGGCAGGATGCACATACGTTAACGGCAGGTAGCCTACAGTTAACGGCTTGTCAGTGGGCAATGGCGAACTGATATGTTGTCAAATGACCCAAATTTCAACCCCTTTCAATTTTTCTGGAATTGCAGGATAACAACTTACTCAAATATGGTAATAAAACTGCAAATGTAAATATAAAACTGCTTGATTCCGATCTGAGCTATTAAGGCGGCCTCATATCTTGCAAGATGAATTTTGAGGTCTCACATGCATGAAATCGGCAGCAATTGTCAATTTTCACAAAGTAGTATAGAAACATACTTAAGGTAATATGGACAATCTTGATATTTACAAAATTACAAAAATTACCGCAATTACAAAATTTCCTCAGGAATCTGAAAGTGGAAGAATTTTGTAATTCGGTCTACATTTGCCGAAAGTACAATCAAAAGTCAAGTAGGCTATGTTGGTTTTTTAACTCAAAAAGGAAAAAGGGTGACACTCTATTTTTGCCTCTAACTTTGCCAAATACTGACCAATTTTCGAAATTCTTTCACCAGCAGACTTCGCAGGTAATTTGTTGTGAAGCAATAATAAAATAACCCACCATTCCTCAAATGCGTCGCTACACTTCCTTGTGAAATATTAATGTCAGAAAACTACAACAACCTGAAACGTGTACGGTGATTAACGAGAAGTCACAAGCTATGCAGTGTATCAACGTGATTATAACAGCATCACGCCATGATAGCAACCTTCAATAGCCTTGGCTGCGTGAAAGACAAGTATCAAATTTGTGTTTTCTCGACCACTTGTGATTCGCCGACTGATGCCATCAGTGACTGCATGTCTGAACGTTGACCGTGTGCACAAGCGTTTTGTCGTGACGTCTTTCTTCTTGGTTGCGGCAGTTGCATAGAGTTAATAATTCTTTATGTTTACAATGTGACCACTGTAAATATCTTTTCTTTACTTTACAAAATTGTGCTAACATCACTGGATGAATATTTTTCAGCAACTGTTTCGAATGGCTGAGTTTTGCACGACAGTTCGCTCTACTCAGCTCTGGAGCATGGTGATTTTTGAGCACAGACATTTCACAAGGTAGTGTAGAGACGCATTTGAGGGGTGGTGGGATATATTTGTTATCGCTTTACTACAAATTTACTGCTATAAGTCTGTCGGTGAAAGAAATTTGACAAGAGCTCATCAGAAGATGAGATAGCGAACGTGAACGTTTTACGACGACGTCGTACATGTAGAGGCCAGAGCCTACGCCCACTAAACTGAGTTCCTAATTTTTACTATAAATAAGCGTCGATGGTAATCTATGCGGTGCGCCCAATCATCTATGCACCTGCACCCATCAAACCGAGTTATCAAACTTTGTTTTGCCTAAACAATCGCTGAATAATTGCGCAGATGGTATTAATATGGTCATAAACTATCAACAGTAGATTTTAAACCGTGGTAAGCCTAACAATTGTTCTACGACGACATCGTACACGAATTGGGTGAAATAATGCAAAATCAGGGCCATTTCGCCGTTCAAGGTCATTCAAGGTCACCGATATTTGTACCAATCGAAAGCTCATATACGACTTCTTATCAAAACGATAGCTAGGCAAGTACTAGTGCGCATTTAAGTCTTGAATTTATGAATCTGCTAGGAATTTATACCGTGGGCGTCGCGCGGTCCCTCTGCAGACGTTTACTACTAGACAGTAATCGTATATTGTTCATAGTTATGGCTTTGTCAACTACTTGTACGCAATACGCCTCTGAAATTACAAAATTCGGTAAAAAAAATATCGCAAAATACGGGCAATTTCGCCGTTCATGGTCGTTCAAGGTCACCGATTTTGGTACCAATCGAAAGCTCATATATGACTTCCTATTAGTGATTAATACTAACTTACCTCCTATCTTGCACTGTTTCGGAGATACAGCATTCCAAAGGTGAAAATCGCTATCCCCTCTTGCGTTTAAATCCCCCGACGGAGGGGTTCCCCTGGGACGATCTCCGTAAAATTTTCAGTGAGTGTCAATGGATGGCCAAGGTACCAGATGGCGAAGAAAAATTGCCGAAAATTTCAACCGACTGAGTAAGGTGCACCAACGTTACAGACAGACGACAGACCGACAGACAGACCTCAAAATCATTAAAATGGTGATCCTACTCAGCATCACGTAATTGACACTCAGGCGATGTGATGGTAATAGCATCACTTTCTATGAATCCAACTAGTCTACACATTGCCTTAATCCTACATATGCTGTTTACGTACATCTATGTACGCAGTTTCATTGAGAAACGCCATGCTGTATGAAATGTGTTGGATCCAGAGTGCAATATCATCTAGGACACATAGGTGCATTGCAGCCGCTGCCGCAGCACTTCCGCACCTGTATTACACGCATTTACGTTACCTGTAGTGTTTTCGCGTGCATGTAAGCGTGCTGCTGGCGTCGCAGTCTGAGCACGTTGCACTCGTCATCACTGCCGGATAACGTGCTCGTTGCTGAATGAAATGCAGCCACTGAACATGACTCGCCTCGTTAGATAATAGCAGTACGTTCAGCTGCTGCTGGTCGACTGAAAATGCCTGCATGGTTTGGATTTTGTACCACAGCTGATCGTAATCGACTCGACTCCTTCCCGAGTCGTTGCGATAAGCGAGGCTTTTGGTCATCCAACAACACACCATGCATATCTACTATTGCTGAAGACATTGAGGACACTTTGTTTAACAAATTAACTCATTACCATTATCATATCCTGCAATCATATCTGCCAGATCGGCCTGCTATAGACTATAATCTCCGAGAACGTCATCACAACAAGTCTTTAATCCTTAAAACTGCTGATTTGAACGAAAGACATTTCTTAATCCGAAATCAGATTTGCCCGATCGAAACCTCTGAATCTGAAAGTACCGCTATACTCAAGTTGGTTGATTTTTTTGTGGATATGCATCACTCCAGCGTAATAGTGATGTGTGATGATTTACAGCTCCCCATTGTCATACCCTGCGTGCATGAAGATGGCTGTAATGTCAATGTGAAGATTAAGGTGACACTTACACGAGACAAGAGTCCGTCACAGGTGTAAAAAAGGTCGGATTCTTCTATAGCGCTAGTTACAGCGGCAATGCCGCGACCAGCCGCGCTGTACAATAGTAGGAAGTGGCAGTTGATTGGCAAGAGCCAATGGTGCTGCAGCGCAAATTGCGGCCATCCATTGCACGCGTTAACGTACAATTGGACCCGCGGCATGCAGCTAGCAAACACACCACCGCTCCAATCAACCACACCAGGCCTTCACTCCGTAAGCTTTCACCAGATGGCGCAGCCGGTGCGAGGAAACACACATCCGATTACAGCTTACTAGTTACTACTCAGTTTATCGACCTCGAAAGGATGAACGGCTGAGTCGACCTGGTCGGCTGGTTACATACCGAAATAAAGTGCCGCCTCTGGGAGTCGAATCCGTACACGTCATCCATCCCAGTACTAACCGGGCTCGACGTAGAGTAACTTCGTTGATACGACCGACGCCGTTACCACTACGCCACGCCGATGTGTGTGTGTGTTCGCAAGATGATGTGTATTGTATTTGTGCCAATCAAGTAGCTGTGCACCAGTAGAACTTTTAGACAAAAAGCCGTATTGCGGTTATGTAACTAAGTCATTACTTACAAGGTAAGTCAGCATCTGCTGTTTGACTATTCGCTCAAAAATATTACAGTTAAAATGACGTCAGAGAAATAGGCCTATAATTCATTACCTGTAAAGAAACACCTGTCTTATGAACAAGAGTGATATTTGCTGTATGCCAGTCGCCAGGTATCTGGAATATTACCAGTGGAAAAAATATAACGGTAAATAGTACTCAATGGCCTTGCTAAAACCAAACCGTAGACGTTTGATAAGAATGTTGTTTAAACCATGAGGATCAACTGATCAACTAGTATTGCTCAAACCGTATGCTCGCAATTTATGAATAAGTTTTGGATGGCTAACAGTGTCGAAGGCTTTAGCAAAATCTAAATAAACGTTTCATAAATTTGCAATCACTTTTGCAATATCAACTAAAGTAAACTGTACCTGACTCGACACATCACTCTTAACTCTGCGTCTAAACGGTAAGAACAATCATGGTAAAATAATTACTTAACATTTCGGCCTTTTCAGATCATTCTGCAATAACGTCACTTGATGGCGTCTTTAACGGTTCGACACCACTTTTACAAGATAATTTACTGTTAATATAACGGTAAAAAGTACCCAAATTGGCTTTTCTTTTACCGCGTGACGCTATGCTACGCGGTATGTGCTGTCGTCGTGTGTCCGTCCGTCCGTCCGTCACACGTTTCCTTACGCATGTCAACTGTTCATTATACCGACTCTTAGATGACAAAGTCTTTTTTCTGGCGCTGCAGTTTCCACAAACGACGTTTTTGGTCAAAGCTCAACGAATAGGCCTATGACACGCGGACTGTATGTAGTTCTTGCAGCCTTTCTTACAGGTGGGCTATACAGTCGTGGTGGGAACAAAAGATTCTATTGCCTTATGTACTGGTGACGATGAAGGCATATGCCGCGCTAACATATCGTCGCGCGGTAAAAACTGCAGTTTATAGATAATGTTAACGGCGACAGATCAAAACCGCAAAAATCATAAAAAGGTGATATTATTATATACCATCACATCGCCTGAGTGTTAATTTGATCTGAGTTATGATTTTTGCAGTTTTTGATGTGTCGCCGTTAGCATTATGTATAAGCTGCAGTTTCTAATGCATATTTGCAGGTTTATTACAAAATTTGAGTACGTTGTTATTCTATACACCGTTGCTGAGTTAGGCGATTTAACGGTTTTCAAGATGGCGGCCGTCTCTGTCATCTTGGATTGTACAAAATTTGAAATTTTAACATGTTAGATTAAGTGGGCCAATTGTGACATCCTAACAAATGTCATGCCGATCAGTCGAACATTTGCCATCTTGTATCTTTTAAATGAAAACTTTTATCGACCGATCGGGTAAGGACCATTGTACGTCAACGTGCCAAATTTCATGGCGATCCGTCAAATCATTGGTTACTTGGCTCTACGATCATCATAAAACGACTTATCTGTCAAAATAGTGCTCCAACCTGTGTTAAAGGCCATAGAACACTGCGTTTGTGATTTGTGAAGAGTTGCGCGATCTGTAAATAGGGGGTCAAAGTAACTACATATTTGGAATCCTCGACCCACATTGCCTATTCACTATACAACTTGTATGGGGTTACAATAACGATTAAGGGTCGTTTAAATTAGAGATGAAATTTGTATCACGCGACGCTATGCTAGCGCGGTATATGCTGTCGTTGTGCGTCCGTCCATCCGTCTGTCCGTCATTCTGTGTTCTGTCTGTCTGTCAGTTACAAGCAGGTATTGTACCAAAACGGCTAAACATATAACGCAAATCTCGCAAATAACGCCCTAAGATAACCCGGAGACTCTAGTTTTCTATTGCCAAAGATCGTGGTAAAACTCCAACGGGGTCATCCCCAACAGGGGTGCCAAATAAAGGTGGGATAGTTAAAATCGGGCGATTTTTGACTAATGTCTCACTATATCTCAGGTGCAAGATAGGGACATTGTTAATAGGGAAGGCTAATATAAACTCATATGCACTGTATCGAATGGTGCTATTTACAGTGACCTTGAGTGACCCCTAACTGCCCCAAACCACCCCATTTTCGACATTTGTATCGCCTTTCATATCTTCGTAGAGGGTGCAGATATATACTTTAAATTTGGTAGTTGGGTTGATTGTAACAAGTGATGGCAAACAATTCCCGAAAGAGGCGTGGTCAAGTCACGTTCACTTTCGGTGGAGTTATAGCCGGCCGCGTGAAGGCCGTCAAAATGCGCCTTAAAGTCTCTCCAAGTACTCGGCGAAGCTATAGCTTCTCGCCGAATAAATAATAAGTTTCGTTGCAAAGTATACACACATGCAAAAATTGCCAATTTTGAAGGGGACAATATAAAACAGAGCCATGAATTCGTGTATATATAGTATTTGTATATCAAGACGATAAATGCAAAATCATTAAAACGAAGCTAATAATTTATGAAATATGTTCTTGGCTGCCACCTTGGTTGCATCATGCATGGACAGGACGGAGACACTGTCTGATATGGAAAGGTAGAACTGACACATGTTTATAAGCGAGATTCACCGGCGGGGACAGCCATTTAACAAGCCATTGAAGTCGAAGTGTGAAAATGGCGTGCTGTATGTGATGTGAAGGCGACGGCAAAAGCGCAAAGCTGCAGAGGCGGCGGCGGTGAAGTTGAGTGTAACGTCAAGCGGAAGTGACGTCACAAATGCCACGCGTGAGTGTGACCGTCGACTGACCGGGTCAGTGTCGGCGCCAGCGCTCGGCTACTTCGAGCCAGCGACGTCACGGTCTGACGTCATTTGGTACAGCGACGAGTCGTCGACGTCATCGTCACGTGACGTGACGTCATCGTCGAGCGCAGCGCCGCGTCATCACACCGGGGACGTGAGTCCGGAGTTTCCAGACGACCAGCGAAACCAGCGACTTCATCGGTCATCGCCGCTGACCGCTCTCAACAGCATCTACGTCGACCACGTGACGTCGTGCGCTGGCGGCGGCGTGGTGAACGCCGGGTTCGTCGGCGACGGAGTTCTAACAGACAGCTGGCGGCGCGTGTCGTGGCGTGCCCGACTGCGCGCCGGCATAGCGCGCTCGACGGTCTCCAGTGACCCGGGACCTGCACCCGCAACTAGCCGAGCCGGCGACACGGCGGCGTGCACCCGACAACCGTCATACCTGTCCGACGTCATCGACAGCGTTACGTTCTTCAGTAACGCCGGACAGGCCGGTGCGCAGGCGCGTCGCGAGTTTCCGCTGACAGACGTGGCGGCGAGCGTCGCGCGATGTCAGAGCGACGGCGGAGAGTGGACACTGCAGCGTGACCGTGACCGTGACCGTGACCGCGGTCATCGGCCGTCGTCACTGCAAGTCAGCCGCGGTCCACGACACACTGACCGCACACCCCGAGATACGTATTACACGTACGTCAAACCAGACGGTGCCGCCATCTAGTGACTCAGCTCGAGTCGAGCCGTCGAGTTCATTGTTCTTGTTTGCCATTATTAGTATTCCGCTAGTTTTAACCGCTCGATTCTATGCTAGCGCGGTACTGTATGTGCTATGTCCCTGTGTTGTCTCAGTCTGTCTGCCATAATTCAGAGCTCTATGAAAACAGCTGAACGGATCTGGCTGTTTTATTTTGGCACAGAGGCAGTGGCGTAAATTTGGTTGGAATTCTGGGGGATGCGGGTGCAGATTCGGAAGGCTTGATGAGGGCCAGGGGTAGAGTGTTGGGAAGGGTACTCCTTCCCACCAGGGGTAGGGCCTGGGGAGTGGGCTAGGCCGCCTCCCAGAAAAAATGAATATTTCATTTGAAATGGCGTGTTTTGGTGCATTTTGAGCAGTATTTCTTTTCTGCGTCCTCGCCAGAAAAGTGTTGAATTTCAGCCTGAAGTGGTGATTTGGTAGACGTCGAATACGTACTTTTGGGAAGCAGTTAATTCTCTGTCACGGTCATGAGACTGGTAAGCTTTTTACTGCATTTTAATGCTTTTAATGCAAGCAGTGTGGTGCTTGAAATTTTGAAACATGACAAAATCTGGGGGAACAATTTGCGTTAGCGTCCTCCTCACTCCAAATTCTGGGGGACTCGTCCCCCGTGTCCCCCCGTGATTTACGCCCACGCACAGAGGCTACCCTCGGCTTATCCTACATTGTGCTGGAAAAAATTCAGGAATCTCCAAAAATAAGGGTGCTTCCCTTTGGAGCTTTGTCCTGAACTCTTGAAATTCGCCATTTTTCTGTTTTTGCCACTGCACGGCGATCGTCGCAAGTGTTGTTAGTTCGAACGACAACCGTCACTAATTTACTTCACGTATGAGCCTCCACCTTTGTTTAGAACACGATGGGCGTGACGCAGCGCGTAGCGCGGGTTCGTTTGCGACAGCCGAGGCGTGTTTCATTTGCTTGAAATCAGTCCATGGAATAGACCGTTTTCTGCAAGTATTACCTTCCGAAAATTTAAAACGATTTTTGACGTGAAAACGCCTTATAGAATGTTTTGCGCATCCCCAATTCATTACGTTGCCTCCGGCAACGGTGCGAAGTATTGCGATGAACGTGTCTGTTTGTGTGACTGAATGTCTATCTGTTTACTTGCATATCTCAAAAGCACATGTCCAAATTTTAGCAAATTTTCTGTACGTGTTACCTGTCGCCGTGGATCGGTCGTGCTCTGACGACTTTGCATTCACTAGAAACCGTAGGCAATGCTACAGAGGAATTGCATAACGGGCAGGACAGCCAGCTACACTTTAAAAATTTTATATTTTGGGATTGAGGGACGAGAGGAGAAGAGGTGGGGAAGGAAAGAAAAGGGAGGTAGGAAAGGGAAAGGGGAGGAGTGGGGAGGGGAAGGAAAAGGAGGAGCGGAAACGGAATAGAAGAAAGGAAAGGGGAAGGAAAAGGGATAAGAATGAGGAGGCGAGAAAGAAAAGAAGTGGAGGGAATGGGAGGAAAATGGAGAGAGGAGACGGAAGGGCAGGAGAGGAAAGGGAGGAATAAAATAAAGGGGAGGGAAGAGGAAAGGGGACGTATGAAGGGG
>Ga0209780_1005463_pt1 | contig 10043 bp, 5 predicted proteins | sample WorMetexBAHAMAS2_FD_187384 | JGI IMG/M metagenome (GOLD analysis project Ga0209780, IMG submission 187384) | Marine gutless worms symbiont microbial communities from Max Planck institute for Marine Microbiology, Germany - Inanidrilus exumae... | ecosystem: Host-associated > Annelida > Digestive... | reverse complement strand
ATATTGCAGAGATAATCTTTTCCGTCGAAGGTATAAAGTAGGTTCGTTTGCTTCAGCGCACAAACTGGATGCCGGGGAAGTTCGGAAAGCTCCGAGGCATAATCTTAGTGCATGATTCTGAATAGGTTCCAGCATTTTCAGATAAGAATTTCTTGTCGAACCATATACAATACAACCATAATCGAGTTTCGACCTAATGAGACTTCGGTAGAGGTGTAGCAATGTTTGTTGATCACCTCCCCATGTTGAACTTTAAAATGACCATCATATGAGATGCACGACATGAAAACAAAATTTTCTAAGAAGGAAACCTTTCGCAATTCCAGTTCCAGATCAAGTAAGAGTCCAGTGTAAATTCAAGAAGTATGAGTACAAAGACACACAAGCACTTCTTTTCTGAAGTTACTCCAGACTGGGATGGTCTACCAACAGAAAAACTTTTGGGGATAATTGAAACAAAATTTTACAAGGCGTGTGGCCTCCCCATCACTTCTTCCAACAGCGTCATGGATGAAACTTCATGAAGTAGGCTATCACTTAAATTCTTGATAAAAACACGATCAGTTGTTTGCCACAGATACGTCAGCAAATAAATGGCTGATAAATGGTGCCAAATTATTTACTGCTGCGGTGCTACCTTACCAACAGTTGATGAAATCATGGAAGTCTTCGCTGAATTGATCGGCTGGCAGCTGTGGAGATTCACCTTCGATAACTGCTTGCATCTGACGGAACACCGTTTTAAATTCTGAGTATGGATGTTTTCCGGTCGCAAGTTCTACCTGATAACAATCAAACAACACAAAATCCACATGAAAAATGGACATAAAACGTAATGCTGTGCAGCGAAGGAACGAAGGAAACTACTACAAACTCGCACATAAATCTTACAGTCAGCGAAGAAAGCCTCACATCACGTGCACTATATGAGCACAGAAACAATACTATTACTTTGTTAGCACACAGTTTGTTTGCTAACAGACAGACAATGGGCTAACAGAGATATGATACAATACAGTAGATTTGCATGCACTCAAAAGCTGACGAGATGGCCAACTTAATGTAGCACATGGCAAAGAAATAAAAAAATAAGGTAGAACTAATAACAATAAATGAGCTCCATACAGGACTGACGGTCGACTCTTTGCAAGTGACGTTTCTGCCAACTTCAAAGTCACAAGACACAAAAGCTAGGCCAAATATAAAAATCTGGCCAAATCAAATTTAGATACTGTGCCCTAGTTCAAGAATCTGTGGTCAGCTGCCAGATCCCATTGTACATGGCGGAGGAGATAGCTTTTGAAAATGGCCTGATTTCAAACGTTGAAGGGCTCGTGACATTGACCTTGAATCGGGTCATACTGCATACCGTTGTGCATCACTCACTGACCTCTACCTAGATGCCAAATTCATTGAAATCGCAGAAACTTTTTGTGGACAGACGGACGAGACCGGCTTTATTAGGTTGACTCTGTCGAAGAGTCGACCTGAATACTGAGTAGCTCAGAAGGAACAGTGTACGAGATGGTGTGGGTAACAATAATGAGGAGAAATATAGCATTTTCTCCCTAATCCAAATTCGCTATTTGCCATCAGTAAAGTATGGCAAAGTATACGTCGATTTGTATAGCACATCGTCGTGACTACCCCTAATGCACTCAGACATGAATCACACAGTTTTACCTGCAAATTACACCATGCCTGCCTTTACTTCCCAGCCGCAGAGCATCACCGCCCTTTGGCTGGTACTCATTTTACTGTCCCACGGAGGATAGAAGGCTGAGTCGACCTGGGTAGTTGGTTACATACCAAAATAAAGTGCCGCCTCCTCGAGTCAAATCCGGACACAGTCACCCATCCCAGTACTAAATGGGCTCAGTGCAGGTTAACCTCGTTGACCGAAACCATCGACGCTACAACTATGCCACGCCGCCATCAGCAAGGACAGGCAGTAAAACTTCAGCTCCAACAAAATCCCGCTGTTCTTAACTGGGGGTGCTGGCTAACGCATGCTGACCTGTATAACAGCTGTAAAATGGTCGCAATAGTAGTTTGCCAACACAGCACCTTCACCAAAGTCTGCAAAGCTGACAAAATCGTGACAGTTACCAGCGTGATGCCAAGGCTCCATACGTCAGACTTGACATTATATCCGGGATTATCTTGATCAGGTTTGATTCGTTCCGGCTGCAACAAAAAATTACAGCTGAGATAGAAATTTCTGTGAATTGAAATAACCTTAAAATCAGGAGGCATTTAACAGTACAGTAGTGAGAATAGTATTCTACACATTTGACATGCGGTTTAATACAAACGTTTTATTCAAAGGCAAAACAATGTCAACAATATGAATTTCAACCAATGGACTGGCAACGGGCTTACTGCCATGTAAGGATAGAAGCCGACACCCATTGACAATGCCAGTGAGTTGATCAGGTATCCTGAAATACTGTAGTCACACAGCTTGATGTCACCAGCTCGATTCAGCAGAATGTTTGATGGCTTCACATCTCGGTGAATAACATGCATCTCGGAATGCAGGTACTCGAGGGCATTCACCATCTATTAATATGCAACAGATCCACACAGTGCAAGAGACTTATTAAAATGTCTAGTCACAGCATTCCATGTGTAAGCCAGCAGTAACCAGATGATAAACACCAGTCAAAATAACAAATGACAATTTGCAAAATATCAATGCATCAATAAAGTTTTCATATGTCAGTGACTTAACACCATTTTCTTGGCAGAAGTACAAGTAACAAATAACAAAATATAATACCACTAGATACGGCGTATTACTTTTAAAGACAAACCACAGACATTACCAGCCAGATTCCCAGGAATGGCGGAATTATTATTATTATTATTAATTATTGTACAATCATCATAATGTAATCTTTTTCTACACAGGTCTGCATGCAATGTACAGACTGTTCATATTTGCACTATGTTTGATAATGTTCTTGTATCTGCCGAATAGAAAAGGTAACATTAATTACAACATACATCAACAGCAATCTTTCTGAGAACATTCTCAGGGATTCTCCGATCTTCGTTGTCGAGAATACGATAAAACTTATCCAGTGATACATCCATTAATTCCATGCATAACCAAACATCACCCTAAATGATATGGACACACACACACACACACACACACACACACACACACACACACACACACACACACACACACACAAATACTGCACACTACTCGGCATGTAATTCACATCTGACATTTTTACAATAATGTTCTCAACATGAACTTCAGTACAGAGATATTTCAGTAACTCTAAAATTTTCAACAATGTAGGAAATGCACAATTCCTACAGAAATATATACACAGTGTGGGTCAAAATAGACCCAACTGTTATGACAGCTTGTAACTAACTTCATTTGTTTATCACACAGCAAGATGCATAATATGCCAAAAAATGACCAAAATTTTACTAAAAGTACAAAAATGCTAAATGGGACTCACATTTAAATATTCGTGCAACTCCATCAAAATTTTAGCAAACATTAAATTTGTTTGTAGTACAGTTTGTTCTCTTGCATTCTTTCAGTGAAATTTGACACGACGTTTGACGTTAATCAGGTGAAAACTCCACTTGCTTTAAGAGCTAAGCTCAGTCTGTTTGACGGTTGATCAGTAGCTATTCTGACAGTTTTATTCGCATGCATTCACGTCCAGTTTCTGTTTAACTGAAGTTAATCAATGACAGGCTAAGTGCCCTAAACAGAACATTCTGGGATAACTGAAGTTGGTTCTTCTACAGGCAGATGCCCTTCCGGTTATCCAACAATGTCAAAACCCTGAAAAGAAAATTATATATAAATATACATATAGGACCTCATCATTTCTCTGTCCAGCAACTGACTTCTGACAGAAGGGACAAGGCATCCTTGACGTTGGCTTTCTCAGACTAGCACCCAGAACAATGAGTGTTATACGAATTACATAAATTAAGCTATAATGCTTAACTGTCTTCAGTATAACTAAATTTTAGAGCTAGATTGATACTGGTATTGGGAAACGGGTATTGGGCTCATATTCGCCAGTATCTGTTGGTATCAGTATCCACCGATACTCATTTTAGTATTGCCACTGAAAACAGTAAGGTCCTTTGTTGGCTCATACTGACATTTCTGTTTCCATTTTTTCTTTTTTTCTTTCTGATCTGGTGGTTACAGCAGCTAATAGCTGCAAATAGGTCATGGTTCAGCCAGTGCTGAGCCTGAGACTGGTAAGATCTACTCATGGTTACTGCATGACATTACTGGTAAGCTTACAGCTGTGGCTGAGAGTATCGAGTATCAGGTGCCAACATGCTATTGGTCTAACCCTATCAAATTCTCACATACGTATGGTCCACTTACAGTAAATAATGTCAAAATGTTAAAGACGTCGCATAGCTTACATCTCCAAAGAAAGCTCCATAATAGCTGACCATATACGAACAATCGGCCGCTCGCTTACACACTGCAAGTTCTCGAAATACAAGCTTTCGATCGTCCTCGTCCATAGGACATGCCATCTTCTACAACAACGAGGGGAACACACATTGTGACAAGAGTATTTCTGTGAAAAATATCGCACAAACGGATGGCAAGAACTTGCAAAGAAACAGAACAAAATTACATCACTATTATTATTAATAGTATTATTATTATTATTATTATTACTACTACTAATATTATAGTTTTTAACAGTTACCTTTACAAACATTTATTCACAGTTGATTTTTATTAAAAGAAATCTTTAAATTGTTTCAAACCTTGTAAAAAGTTGATGACAAATAATCATTAGTTCTAACTGAAGTCAATGCACACAGCAAACATTTTTTGCAGTTGAAACAGTAACCCCAAAACTTAGTTTAAAACAAAAATGTTTACTTTAACGGCCTGAAATAGCTTTATATATATTGCACAAAACAACTGTTTGCAATTCTTGTTACCATCTTTTATTTACTTTTTACTGCAACAGGAGTTCATACAACATTAAGTAAGTAAGGAAGCAAATGATTAATCGTTGTAAAAGTTTATGTTAAACTTTTTAAAATTTTAAAACAGTTAACTGATTAATTTTCACAGTCCTAATTATCAAAACCTACCATGGGCAGGTTTGGTATTGAGTGTCACCCGTATACTAAGAGCAGCATTGACCAAATTCCGTGTGTATGTATGTGTGTGTAACTACTCCTCCCAAACCACTGAACCGATTTGCATAAAAATTATACCAGCAAATAGAGCGTCTTACGCTGATTGCTATAGGCTACTTAGATTTGAAATATTTACCCGTACCATATTTAAAACCCCCAAAAAACCAAAAAAGGGGCATGAATAGGCATTTTCAAGCCAAACTACTTGTAGCATAATATTGAAACTCACATATCTCGGCCGCGGTTCGAGCGATCTTGATGAAATTTGGCACACTGATGCAGTTCCACGTTATTGACCGTTCCGACCGTTAAAAATTTGAAATTTTAAAAATCAAGATGGCGGCGGCCGCCATATTGAAAAATTGAAAAATCGCGATATCTGGGCCTCGTTTCGAGCGATTTCGACGAAATTTGTCACGGATACGCAGTTCAACACTCTTGACTGTTCCAAGTGTTACAAATTTCAGATTTTGAAAATCCAAGATTTGGGCAGCAATCGAAAAGTTGCTATATCTCGGCTGTGGTTCGAGCGATTTTGACAAAATTTAGCACGTTGATGCAGTTTGACTCTCTTGACCATTATAAACGTTAAAAATTTCAAATTTCGAAAATCAAAGATGGCGGCGGCCGCCATCTTGAAAAATCGAAAAATACCATATCTCTGCCGCGGTTGGAATTTGAAATTTTGAAAATCCAAGATGGCGGTGGCCTCCATCTTGAAAAATTGTGATACCTCGGCAGCAGTTTGAGCGATTTCGAGCGAGATGGCCAGCCTAATCTAATGCACGGCACAGAAACGAAAAGAGTAACGAAAACTAAAAACAAAAACCGAGTAGTTCAGAAGAAACAGTCCGTGCAGCCATGAGAACTGCTCGTTGATAAGTGTTTATTATTGAGATTTATTTCTGAAACGGAAGTTGTTGGTGCGAGCGACAGCTGTAGATAATGCAGCGTGTGATACTGGACAGAGACGTTGATACAGTTTATGGCACGTTTTGTGCTGTGTGAAGTGGCTGTTGTGTAGAGTTTGATCAGCGCTGGCGTTGAAGTGGACAGCAGTCCTTCGACGTTTATAGTGCTTGCGTCTGCCACAGTGCAGATCCAGGTGCAGATGACGCCACAACACAGCGGACAGCTTTCATTCTCAGGTTGTTTTCTCTCTTTGTTTTTTGTTTTGCTAACAACAACAGCAGACCGTGTAATGACCCTTATCCATGGCTTTCACTGCACTGCTTCTCATTTTGGACAGTAAAAAAAGCTAAAGGTTTCCCATACTCATTACCGAGCGTTGGGCCCCGAGTCAGCCCGCAGTTGACTATAAGTCATCCACCCGGCGGTAGGCTGCCATTACATTCCGCCAGGCCTGCGGTTACCTTTCCAGCCGCAGAGCATCACCGCCCCTTGGCCGGTACCAAGTTATACTGCATGGTGACAGAGGCATGTAGGTGTGAACAACTTGCCCAAGGTTGTTATGCAGCTTTTGCCCCGAGTAGGATCTGAACCCACGACCTGTTGATCGCAAGTCCAACGCTCTACCTGTTGCGCCACCGCGCCACATTTGTGACAGTAGTCAGCCGTTACTTTCGACTAGGCTTGCTGCTATCACACAGTTGCCAGCAGCAAACTATACTGCTTGGTTATGTGCACGTGAGTACCTTGCCCATTGTCACTACATGGCAGTGAATTTGCTGGCAGTCACTGTGAGTCCAACAATTTCCTCATTATGTTTTAGATTTTTGTACATGACGTTTGCAGAATGTTTGACAGCATCACAGAGAAGTGGACACTTTCTTCCGTGTGCGTTTGTTTAGGTTATTCCACACAAGTTCTTGGTATCCAGAATCATTGTCGTTTCCGAGATCTTCAGACGGTGGAGTTATGCTGTGTGGCCAATGTCGTTCCGTCATTGCCGTCACTGGAAGTGACCACGTCATTGCCCAAGTCGACTGGGTTCTGTTCAATGGCAGACAGTGAATGTGTGGTGTCAACTGCACTGATGACTGTCTATGCTGGTCAGAGGTCTATCAGACTCTTACTCTTTCACGATTTATGATACGATACGGTAGATTAAAGTGTGCTCAAAAGCTGACGGGATGGCTAGCTTAATCTAGCGCACGGCTCAGAAACGAAAAAATAAGGAAAAAAATCAGAGCAGCTCAGAAGAAACGGTGCAGGCAAAAGTGCATGGAGGTAGTCCAGGAGGAAGAAGTGAAACTAAGGGGGGTAGGATTTGTGAAAAAGGTAGTTGTTTTTGAGCCGGGAGTGAAAGAGCGATGGAGTTATAGACGTACAGAGTGGTGAATCAGAAGAGGAAGAAGTGATGGGTGAAGGAATAGGTGAGTAGGAGATGGAGGAACTGGTACCAGAATGAGGTTGACGAAGAGACAAAGGGAGCTGATTCCAGAGACAAGGTGAAGCATAACGGAAGGAGCGATCAGTTATTTTTAGAGATGATGAAGATCACCTTTGCTGTCTGAAGTGTATCTGACTTCCAAATCTCAGGAAATGTTGTGTATTATCTACGAAATGTAGATGAATTGCAAAGCGCACTTGGCTTGTAATGTCAAGTCTTTTCGAAAATGAAGGACATCTCAAGGTCACAGGCAGTCACGTACACTCTAAAATGTGGTTATATCTCAGAAACGGTGCCAAATGGAGTCGTTGTTAGTAGAATGTAAAGTGGCCTATTACATTCTACTGTTGTTACTACAGACCACTAATAGGAAGTGATACATGGCCTGTCAAATAGCTGCAATTTGTATGACCTTGAGTGACCTTCAAGGTCATTTCTTGCTGCAAGCCTTTCCAAATGTGATCTTTTCATACAGCTCTGCAGCAGTTGACAAGATAGATTTCAACTGACACAGTGCGTTGCACGGTCCCTCGGCGATAGCTGAGCTTCTTGTAACCTTAATGACTGATGTAATTAATAGCTGTTATTGTTAACATTTGTTAGGCTTAAGATTCGTTTACAATGAATGCACTGAATGTGGATTAATGGTTTTATCGAGTAGATAACAGAGTTGCTACAAATAATAAATGTGGCTCTGCTTGTTGTCTCTTTATAGCTCAAGCTTTGATCTGAAGCTGTACAACGCAGGAATGTCTGCTATTGAAAGGGTCGACTTTAGTTGTTCTTCTTCGCTGGAACAAGGTCAGCAATCAGCATACTGCTTCTGATGATGGTTGCTGATTATAGTGATGAGTGTAAAAAACTGAACAATTTTAAACGTTGTATTAGATGACAAATTGCACTTCTTTTAAAACCACAAAAGTCATTTTGTGGCTTAATTTATGGAGTACATTATGTACAGAACACATGTAAACTACTTGTAAATGTGCAGACTTCTGGTAGACAATTGCTGTCAAAAACTGAAACTATTGCCAGCCCCTGCAGTGGTTCACCATCAACTTGCTGTGTATAAAGTATGCAATGACTTCAGACATCCCAAAAAACAGTGAGTTGCAGTAGTTGATTCGAGAACCAACACATCCATTTTGGGAGTAATATATCAAGCATGCACTCGTACTCCTCTGTGTCAATCAGTACACGACATTTGAAGTGCCTAGCTTCACCAATTACCAAGATATGATTGAGGCAAAATTTAAAAAAACGTGTTACATGACAAATTTGACGATTCTAACTTCAGCCATTCCAGAAATATCATCTGGGGCATCAAAATATAAAGTGGGTCACGTAACCCTGACCACGCCCCTTTTAAGGGCGATTTGTCATCTTTATGCTGGGACTTGACATAGTCTACATGCGTGCAAAATGTGACCACTCTAGGTTCAGCCGTTCCAGAGATGTGGTTGGTGCCCACCAAAATTAAAATGGCTCACATGACCTGATAACAACCGTTTCAGGATAGTTTGCCACCCATGCGCTAGCACTTGCTACAATCAACCTATCTACCAGTCGTTTTGTGCTCGCTCAGTTGGGTTGACAGCCCTCGCTGGCACAAAGCACTGCAAAATGGGATGAGCTGCCTCGCAGCAGACGTCGATCTGTGTGAATCCATTCTTTGTTTGTAATATGCGCATGTCTAAAACAGTCTGCCATGCCATTTTTAGTCGTGTTAGTATTTTGTTTGTGTTTTGATTTGATGTTAGTATTGCTAGTGATAATTGTTATAACTATTATTGTGATAAATATTGTTTTTCCAGATGTACTACATGAGCTGATCGAGTGGGATGAAGAGAGATTGAAGTGTCGTCTGCCGTTGCCAGCGAGTACATCGTTGGACGTGTTAGTCAATGTGTTTGGATTGTCAGACTTCATGTCTCGTGATCAGCTCGCACGTAAGCCGCACTTTATCAATTTTGTGTATTGTTTTTGTTTATGTTGTGACAACTTGATGGTGCCTGCTTCCTCAAAGTCTACAGTCTCTAGACAGCAAAGTGTGCATTCGGTTAGATGTTTTGGTGCTGATGGTGCAAGTAAGCTAGCATTATGCAGTGTACACGTGGATTTGTATACTGTGATGTCTAACTCATTATTCAATTTGCTGTTCATTGTTGTAGTTTTTACACTTCATTTACTTAATTTGCAAGTTGTAATTTTTTTTCTTTAGGTCCGTGTTCGGGTGTGCTCGCTAAAAATCTAATGAGATAAGTTAGGGGCTGTACGTTTCATGGAGATTGCTTTGTCCGTTTATGAGATATCATGGTAACAAGATTTGTCTGGACGAACGGACGGACGGACGCGATGCCTTCGACGATACTGTTGGGAGGTGAAGACATGAAGACTGTGTCGTCATGCGAGTGAGACAAAGTGCATAGCTTGGCAGCCGCGCTCCACCCAAACTCCCTGGGGTGCTCCGCCAGACATCGTAGCTGGATTTAGGGAGGAGGAGAGATGGGGGAAGGGCTTGGGG
>Ga0209780_1005462_pt1 | contig 10044 bp, 8 predicted proteins | sample WorMetexBAHAMAS2_FD_187384 | JGI IMG/M metagenome (GOLD analysis project Ga0209780, IMG submission 187384) | Marine gutless worms symbiont microbial communities from Max Planck institute for Marine Microbiology, Germany - Inanidrilus exumae... | ecosystem: Host-associated > Annelida > Digestive... | reverse complement strand
GTACTGCGCATTAGGTTTTGCATTTATAAATCTGCTACAGAATTTTTACTTTGCAGTTATAGAATATTTATATTATGGGCGTCGCGCGGTCCTTCTGCAGACGTTTACTACTAGACATAGTAATCGTAAACTTTCCATAGTTATGGCTTTGTCAACCACTTTTACGCAATGCGCCCCGGAAACTACCGAATTCGGTGAAATAACGCAAAATAAGGGTCATTTCGCCGTTCAAGGTCATTCAAGGTCACCGATTTTGGTACCAATCGAAAGCTCATATACGACTTCCTATAAGAGACGATAGCTAGGCAAGTACTGCGCATTAAGTCTTAAATTTATGAATCTGCTAGGAATTTTTACTTTGCAGTTATAGAATATTTATATTATGGGCGTCGCGCGGTCCCTCTGCAGACGTTTACTACTAGACATAGTAATCGTAAATTGTCCATAGGTATGGCTTTGTCAACCACTTTTACGCAATGCGCCCCGGAAACTACCAAATTCGGTAAAGTAACGCAAAATAAAGGCCATTTCGCCGTTCAAGGTCATTCAAGGTCACCGATTTTGGTACCAATCGAAAGCTACGATTTCCTATTAGTGATTAATACTAACTTACCTCCTATCTTGCACTGTTTCGGAGATACGGCATTCCAAATGTCACAAATCGCTATTTTGGCTACCCCTCTTTCGTTTAAACCTTCCGACGAAGGGGTTCCCCTGGAATTATCTCAGTAAAGTACCAAACGGCGAAGAAAGATTGCCGAAAATTGCAACCGGCTGAGTAGGGCGCACGAACGTTACAGACAGACAGACGACAGACGGGACGGCGATAGCATATAGCGAACGTGAACGTGCGTTCGCTAAAAATACAACAGATGCTTAAAGATGCTTGACGTTAAAATGGCACTGACTCCGGCTCGTCTTGTCTCGCAATGAGTAAGACTGAACATGTGTGGAATATTCTGCCACGTGACGGTCAGTGCAGAATAGGTCAATAGCTAATATTCTGCACTGACCACGTATTGCTCACAGTTCATCAGTTCAAGTCCGCCACAGCGGACAATGGCGTCGTTAGCTTTCCAAAACGGACTAACAGGCATCAAATACCGCCTATCAAATACTGCCTACCACTCTAAATATAGCGTAGAGGTCCTCCACGATGAACCTCTATCCATCGGTGCAGAGTGTCGCATCCGCTGATCGAGACAAGAAGCTCAGCTACCGCAGAGAGACCGCGCGACGCGCTATGCTAGTAAATTCGTGCTGTTTCACAAGATGTGAGAGTTAGAAAGGTTTCAAACAGCAAAAGTGACCTTCAAGGTCATTCAAGGGCATTAGCAATGGTGCAATTCGATATGCCACATACGAGTTCCTATCAGCCTTTTTGCAACTATGTCTCTATCTTGCGCCGTTAACAAGACATTGTCACTTATTTACCAAAACTTAAGGAGGTCGCGTGACCCTGAACACATCCTTTCGGTGGTAATCTATCATTTATGCACTAGTACACCTCTGTATCAATCAGCACACGGCATTTGAACTTTAAAGTGCTTAGTTTCACCGACTCCAAAATATGATTGGGAAAGAATTTTAAGAAAACGGATCACGTGACCCTGACCACGCTCTTTTAGGGGTGGTTAGCCGTCCATAGGCTAAGATTTGATACATTCAACCTATGTGCAAAATTTGACGATTCCAGCTTAAACCGTTCCAGAGATATGGTTGGTATCCACCAAAGTTTAAATAGTTCACGTGACCTGACCACGCCCCTTTTATGGATGATTTGTCATCCATGGGCTATAGCACTTGCTACAATCAATCCACCTACCAAATTTAAACTCTCTATCTCCACCGACTACGAAGATATAAAAGGCGATACAAAATATCGAAAATGGGCTAGTTTGGCGTAGTTATGGGTTACTCAAGGTCACTGAAAATAGCGCCATTCGATAGAGCGCATACGAGTTACTATTAGCCTTCCATAGTAACTACGTCCCAATATTGCACCGTTTTTGAGATATAGCGATATATTGGTCGAAAATCGCCGATTTGAACCCACCCCAACTCTATTTAGCGTCCCCTTTGGCGTTACCCCGTCGGAATTTCGCTGAGATCTTTGGCGTCAGAGAACTAGAGCCCAAGAGCTATGCTGTGGCGTTGTTTGCGTGATCCTGCGTTTAGCCGACACACACGACGACAGCATATACAGGACTAGCATAGCGTCGCGCGGTAAAAAAAACTATTAATGGACCCCTTAGTAAACGAATAAATACCGGCGTATGCCCTGCGGCCCAATGAATAAAAGAACTCAGTTCATGAATGCACTTTATTCACTCAATAGTAAGTCTAGCTAGAATAATACGCAGACATACAACGGACGGGCATTATGGAACAACTATGGAACAACTGTTTCCGTCACATTTTCCGCTGCTGTTGGCGAGAAAGTGCAAGGCCTTTGCAGCACTATTGCAGAACTTTGCCAATGTCGCACTTAGTTAATCAGACTAAGCTACTATTCTGGAAGAAAATGTATACACTAATAGTAATGTAGTCTTGTACACTTTGTCTCGTTATGCTGGTGTACCTAGCCGCTTTATGGCAGTTGCTAGTCAATACGGTATACACTCGCTGCGGCAGACTGTTGGAACTGTCAAGTTTGCTGTCTGAAAGTCTTTTACAGAGACTGTTCATATCTAGATGTGCTTATTTTGTCTTAATGCTGTATTGTACTTTCGTGTGTGTGTTTTATGTGTTTTATGTTTGCATTTTGTCGCTACCTTAAATAAATAATAATTATCTCATGACCATCTACGACGTAATCCGCTAATTGGTCGAAACGACGTCATGTGTGTTCATCGTCAGTGAATGACCCGCATCGGCTGAAGGTCAAGGTCAAGTACTGCGCATTGAGTCTTGAATTTATGAATCTGCTACAGAATTTCCACCTTGCAGTTATAGAATATTTATACAGTGGGCGTCGCGCACGTCTGCAGACGTTTACTACTAGACATAGTAATCGTAAATTGTTCATATAGTTACAGTCATTGTAATGATGCACATTTATCTTTCGACATTTTGGAAGGTTATGGCAAGGGTTGGAGGTTCAAGTTAAATGCCTGTATTACAACTGAGATAAAATGTTTTTACTAAAACATTTTAGCTAAAATGTTTTAGCTAAAAACATCTTATCTCAGTTGTAATACGGGCATTAGGCTTGGCGCACTGTGGTGGAGGTGTAACGCTAGCTGCCGAGTGTAGTCTATAGTTATATTATTTTTTTTAAATATCCTATAATTTGACAATTATTTGGCTACACATCGGCTTAGTGCCAAAGTTTTCGTTCAAAATGTATTCTCGTGGACTGTGGGTAGTGTTAGACTCCCCTGGTTTTGTCGTTTTGAGGATGTTCCTAGCTCCGTTAAGCCACGTCCACACCAGCAACAATGTCCCAGCGACATTGTTGCTGGTGTGGACGGGGCCTTAGTCGACATGAGTGACTGTCGTTACACAGGTGACGGTGGCTTTGTCCGTCCTTCGCCTGAGAAAATTCCGCGGCAGTTGATGAAAGTGGAGACGGGAGCAGTTCGAGTACGCAGGACGAGCTTCCAGCGGACGAGCAGTCCTCGGTCCATGTCCTGTTCAGCGTCCCTCGCCGGCTGTGCGCCTCCAGTGCGCGGTGTACGTCGACAGATGACTTCGGCGAACGTGCAGCGGAACTGGGCGCTCATCGTGCAGTACAGGATGAAGTTGACCGCGCTATTGACGATGACCGCGGCGTCCCAGACGTCACCGAGAGGAACGTAGACGTCGTCGAATATACGCCGATCAATTCCGCTGAGGAACGCCAGAAGACCCACTCAACGTCAGAAAAGACTTTCAAAGAGTCAATACATTCTTAGTGTGCCTTAGACTCTTCGACTTCACCTGAACGTTAGACGACAGAAACAAGACACACTCGTCCAAATGTTCTCCAAATGTCAAACATACGTCAGTGGCAGGAACGCCAGAAGACATAAACCGGTCAATTTCTTGTATATATCTATAATTTACAAAGAAGATCTTGGAAATGTGACGCGCTTGCTTGGAACGCCAGAAGACCTTGCGGAAGTTCGACGACCACGAAGCACAGAACTACGGCGACGAGCATCGTCGTTGTTCGTGAATGATCACGCCCTCCACTCGCCGTCGATTCCCGTCGACGATCGTAGTACGGCGACCCGGAGCTGGCGCGCGACCTCATGCTGCTGCTGGCAATGCTCAGAGTGTCCGTCTGACGACGTCTTGTGACCGTCCTACGACAGTTCCTTGCCAGCGACGTCGAACTAAGCACGCGCCGCGGCCGAAATGAACTGGAGTCACTTGAGTCGGCTCGTTTGATTTCTTCCGCTTCACCGGCATCGTCACTGTCGAACGTGCAGCCCAGTGTCCACCCTGACATGTGCTCCTGCAAGCACCTGCTACTTTGCTGTCTGTTGAGGCCACCAAGGGGCAATGAAAACTCTCTACCAGGGCTTCATCGTCATCATCAACATCATCATCATCACCATAAAATTCTTTACTTACTCACTGTGAGACAAGACGAGCCGGAGTCAATACCATTTTAGCGTTAAGCATGGCTTCGTCATCGTCATCAACATCAACATCATCGTAAATTCTTTGTTGTCAAACGTGATAGTGGTGGCCTGAATACAGATGAATGCGTTGTATTCAAATGTAGGTGAAGACAGCTCTGTGTCCACCCTGACATGATCAACTTGTCTAGTCTTTTGTCGACGCGTGGATGTCGGATCACGGAGCTTCCACAGACGACCGTCGCTGTCGAACGTGCGGTATTCTGGTGACGACGGGCATGTGCTCACTCGAAGGTGTGTCGTCTCGTCGAGTCCGCGCACCTGTTGTTGGTAACTGGACGAGCCAGCTGCTTCGTGGATGCTCTGGTCGCTGGCGGAACGTTTTGCACACCTGCCGTTGATGACTGGACGAGCCAGCTGCTTCGTGGATGCTCTGGTCGCTGGCGAAACGTTCTGCGGCCGAGTTTTCGTCGTCGACGCCGGTAAGTTCAACGATGACGTCTCCGTCAACGGTCTGCGCGATCACCGTGGAGTTCTTTCTGTCCTTTCTCACAAAATCGACCGTGCGTTGCGCGGATGGATTATCTGGAAGCTGCTCTGCGCTAGTTGTTGCTGTCCCAAGGCGGACTGATTCCCCCGCGGTTGACAGAGCCGTTGAACGCGGTATCCGTTCGGAGAAAGACCGTCTCCAAGGCGCCAGATCAACGCCCAGCTTAGCGCCGTTCAGCTCCTGAGTTTTTGGTTCCTCGAAGGTGTGGTGGCGTCGCACGGTGCAGGACTGCGTGTCTGTCCGTGGAGATGCTGCGCTGATGGACGACATGACAGGCCGTCTTCGTACGAGCCGCCGGTGTCGAAGTTCCGCGGCGCGCATGGCGCGGATCAGCAAAGCGCTCAGAACCGTCAGCAGAATACATGGCGCCGTCTTCAACGCCACGCCGTATACCCAGAAGTTGACCCAACGAACAATGGTCCATCATTTTCGACAATCGGTCTTTCGGTTTCAGTTTCGTTTTAGCTTTCGGTTTTTGTGTAAAAACCCGAGCACGTCGACCCAGAAGTTGACCGTCTCAAACGTCGGTCCGACAAACTGTTTGTGTTCGAACCAGTAGCCGGGACCGCCCGCTGGGTCGGTCACCTGCTGACCGTCGATGTTTGAGGTCACGAACGCCATGGACAAATTCTGCGGGATTTTCACGCCGTAGCTGAGAGCGAAACCGAAACTGCGGTTGTTAATCGCACTGGACTCGGCGCTAGCGGCGGCGTTAGTCGATAGCTGACGAGGCTCGTACATGAGATAGGTCGGCAAGCAGACGACCACTGCCGCCACCACGATACAGGCTGCCGCTACACGTGCGTGCCACAGACTGCAGATCCGTCTGGCCACGGCGTGATGGCAGACGGTTATGTAGCGAAACACGGCCAATGTGACGGTCAGCCAGACGCTGACCGTGTGAGAAGTGATGATGAAACTGTTGTTGAAGAGAAGGAATACGATCCATGCCAGCGGGAATCCCTGCCGCGGCACCGGTTGGACTCCTCCGAGACAGTGGAAGTAGACGGCGTACGGCAGGTAGGAGAGCATCGGCAGTAGGTCGCTGATAGCGAGTGCCGTGAGGATGAAGTTGGTCGACGACGACGCCATTCTACGGTGCGTCAAGACGACTATGTTGAGAATATTCGACGCGATTCCGAACACACAAACCGCGATGCACAAGTAGCCGTGGACGCCCGAATACCAGACGCTGAATCGTACCAGAGCTGACGGACCATCGTAAATGGCCGTCGTCGTCGTCGTGACGTCATGTGACGTCATCGTCATGTTGACCAATGGTGTCCGGTTGTCGGCTAAATCTCGATCATAATCTGAAACATACACAGACGGTAGCCTCGTTATCACACTGTCGTCTGATGCAGTGACGCAATTATTCCTACCCGACGAGTATTTGGCGCTCGTGACAATATTGGTATCTCACAGAGATCTCTGGCAGAGATCTAGGCTACCATACGGCTTTGTTTGCGTTATGATAGGTTTAGCCATTTTGATATAACTCCGGCTCGTAACAGACAGACGGACAGAGGACATACTGCGCTAGCATCGGGTCGCGCGGTAAAAATAAAGACAAGTAGGTATTTCGGGAACACTGAGATGTGAGACGTCGTTCTTTACCATTCGTCATGCACATTAGGCCTACTACTTCCAACGAATTTCAACCCAGCGGTGGGTGGCCTCATCTTCATTTTCGTTAAAATTTCATATCTCACTGGAATGACTTGACAAATTAAGTCAAAATTTTGCGTCTAAATATCATTTGCAACGATCACAAATGATGAAATACACAATTTTTCAAAATCAATCATAATTGTAATGGCCGTATCCGATTTTGATAAAATCAGGAGCACTTGGAGTACACTGTTGGGGACTGGCCTCAGCAGATTTTGGGCGCGATCCGCGCAGCAGCGACAGCTGGAGAATTTTGTATTTTGTGTGTCAGATATGCAAAGCACGATTTCATCGATTTTACATTAGTCTAGTTTCCATTTCTACCGTTGGAATCAATTCAAAGTCATTCCCCTGGCCTGTATACTCCGTACAAGAAACCTCGTAAAATTTCTGCTACGTGCGACGCGGGTTGACAACACGGCAGATAACGCTGACATCACTCAGTCGCAGGCAGCCTATCACGATACAATAAGATATATTTACGTGCGCTCAAAAGCTGACGATATGGCCAGCTTAGTCTAGGGCACGGCACAGAAACGAAAAAATAAGGAAAACTAAAAACAAAACCGAGTAGCTCATAAGAAACGGTCTGTATCGACTATTGAGTCACGTGACAGTAGACCTCGTCGAATGCAGGAAGTAAACAGCTTGTGCACAGATAGCTGAGCGCTTCGAGCCGAATACTGTATTGTCGGTATTCCACACAATACAGCCATCTAGTTTTATTTGAACACACATGCAGCCTTAAAAAGTTGAATTGCTACACGAAGTACTACAATATATATTAGTGGTGAAAAGGAAAGAAAAAAAACAACTAAATCATAAGCAACTGAAATATCGTAGATCAATACAACATACGTAGTCCAAAGTTGTTGTAACAGTTTGTTATGCTGTTTTGATAGTAGTTCAGCCCGTACGGTATAAAGCAGCAATAACGTTTGGTACGCGTGAGCACTGGATTTTATATTCTCGCAGGTCCTAAGCCTTGAAGCAATCGATTGTTCTCTTGGTCCAGAAAGAAGGTGATGCAGGCAAGAAGAAGGATCAGAAATGTCCAGGAAAAATTTTCTAGGCATTTGCTCACTACGACTGGCCAAAGTCAGATTTGCTGCAGATAGCATAAGCAATAATATTACGACATACCTTGAGAGAAATTTAAAATAATATCTCAGGACAGTCGAGACATTTGAACTCAATTTATAAGTAGACGGACAACGTAATTTTACCATCCTGATTCCGTTCACTAATGGTGAAATTCAAAATGAAAATTAAAATCGCCAATTTATCCGAAATGATGGAATACACATTTTAGACATTTCACAAGCCTTAAAAGTTTCAGTGAAATTTCTGTCAGGTTAGTATTTGTGAATAATAATATTATTCACAAATACTTAAGTGGAGTTCACTATATCATAGTGAACTTCGCCTTTGCCATTTACGTTTATTTTTGCCTCCACCATGATTCTAACTCGTGTTCTATTGCATTCCAATCCGATAGCATACCCCTCGCTTGTCCTGGCCATCCCTCGTCACATTTTCTGTGAGTGATGCTTGTTAACGGAAAGCGATAAATCAGCGTCCGCCCTAATCCTCAACGGAATAGACCAATTTCTCTCTGCGATCATCACTGGACGCACAGTCCCAGGTTCCTTTCGGACCTACACATGCCCAAATTTCCCGTAATTATCTGGTGATTGGGTGATGTCTGAAGTACGAAATGTCTCGGCTTGAATGCGCACAATCTTCATTAGGCCCATGCCTATACATTATTATGAAAAAAGGGAGCTTCTGCTATAAACCGAAGTCTATTTAGCCCACAGACCATATATATGGTATGCCATTTAGCCAGTTCGGCCACAGATCATTCACGAGAACTTATAAACTCTCATGAATCATGTTGGTTCGAGTCGGCCAGTGCGGCGATGGCCCAAGGCCGTCACGTTACGGCGTCGTATTAAGACGAATGGTAGCGAAGAGCGAGCGTTGAACTGGATTGATGTAACTGGATGTGACGTGACTGAAGCCGCTGAAAGCGACGGCGACGACGCGCTAAGACTCGCTCACCGCGTGTGACATTTAGCTACGACCGCAAACAGTTTCTGTGGTGCATGGGCGCTAGATTCTTCCCAAATGCCGCTGTAACCCCTCCGCACTCGCTTGAACCCCGTATTGCGTGGTGCAATCTTAGAATGCAGTCAAAAGTTGTCACTCGTTATGCAATCTTTATGAAACGGTAGCTCTGTAAGCCTGGAGGGGAGGGTGAACGGATGACAGTAAGGGAGAGAGAGAGAGAAGATGCGAGATGGGGCGATGCAGAAGATAAAGAATAGCTGTGATGAGGCTGAAGAAACGAATCATTAAGAATAACATTATTGCTAAAGCGCAAAATATCTACAGTATTCGCAAACCCTAGACACAATCCTTTGTTGCTGCGTATTTTTAGTGTTGAAACGTGCGTGTAAATTACCAGACAGTGAACGGCAATTTGACGGACGAATGAATGATTTTGAGCAACTTCGGTTGTCGAAATGACGAGATGGAAATTAAGCGGGAGAACACGAGCTGAAGACGAGTGTCGAACGGTAATAAAAACGCAGCTAATATTACGGATCAACTGGACAGCATATAGACAGTCAGAGAAGAAGAGCGGCCGAGCATATCAAGTCAATTTCCCGAAACAAGAGCTGGCAATAATGGCGATGACGGTACTATACTACGCAGGAGGATTATGTGAGAAGTCGTAATCACAACGACGATGCAAGTCAGACACGAGTGGAATACGACCCTGAGAACTACGACTACGGTACGACTACGTTACGACTACGATGGTCATGAGTTAGTTAAGTGTCTGCTACGACTTGGAAATCTTTATTTATCACACGACGGTAGAAACAACATGGCAAGAGCGATGAAAGATAAAAAGTGAAACTGTGAAAAAGAAAACCTCGACGACGAGATGTTATTTACTTCACACGCAAACAACAGTGGGCTAACAGTTCACACAGCAATACTGAAACTATTACTACTACACAAAATTATATAGAAATGTAATGATGATGATGATGATGATGATGATGATGATGATAAATATTGTTACATGTAGCCAGCAGCCTGCATTAGAATATAGTTTTTTTGCGAGGTTGTATCGATTTGCATGTTTATTTCTTCTCCGAGGAGCTATAGTCTATCGATCACAAGGATGCAAGTAAACTACTACTACTACTACTACTACTACTACTACTACTACTTCTATAC
>Ga0209780_1005461_pt1 | contig 10045 bp, 8 predicted proteins | sample WorMetexBAHAMAS2_FD_187384 | JGI IMG/M metagenome (GOLD analysis project Ga0209780, IMG submission 187384) | Marine gutless worms symbiont microbial communities from Max Planck institute for Marine Microbiology, Germany - Inanidrilus exumae... | ecosystem: Host-associated > Annelida > Digestive... | reverse complement strand
GAGGGAGAAATCTCAATAGTTTGAAAATTCAAGATTTCTCCCTCTGGCATGCCTGACAAACAGTCAATGACTTAAATAAATTGTCCTGTACTGAGAGTTTTGGCACTCTCCAGCCGAGCTGATGTAAAGGTCATCATATTTTTGGGCGTGACTATCAAAGCCACGCCCAGCACATCAGTTAACTGATAACTCAACATCCAGTTTTGCTGGAGATAGGCGTTGTCTGAGAGCCCATCCCACCACTCATCACCGTCACTCTGTAGGGTGCATCGTCGGACGCACCCTACGCTTGCTCACCCGAGGCGAGTGTCCTTATTAACCAATAAGGGATAATAAAAGCAATCAGGAAAAGCCAAAAATGGAGTACACAAACTCTCACAAATATCTCAAGATCAGAGTGATCAGAAACAGAGCGTATCATTTTATTTGGCGCTTTGCTTAAACCACTCAGGCTTTCTATAGTGTTACTTCCCCAAAACTCAGCCGAGAGAAAATAATAGTTATTATTTTCTCTTATCAAGAGGATTGTCGGCCCCACCTCATATTTTAAATCTTCGTAATTGATATAAAAAATATGTTTTCCCTTGGGTGGTACTTGAATATTTGTCTGATTCAAAGGAACTAAATCAGGCAAAATATCCTTATAAAATAAATATTGAGGTAAAACTTGAAACTCAGTGTCTTTGACGGCTGCCAAATAGATTTCGCTATCTTCTACAATGTGACATCCACCAGAAATGCGCCAGCAACCATTTTCCTCTAAACTAGAACATTTTTCGCAATGCTTTGCATCAAAGCCGTGATATTTAATTAAGGGAGTTATGTAAATAGTCTTGTCCGTGTTATTTATCACCGTGTATCTTCTGATAATTGAAAAATCTCCGAAAAGGAACATAATTAAAGAAAATAAAGATACCGGCAACAATAACGTAAGAATTATGATTTTACTCACAATGAAAAATTTTTTCACAGGTTCCTCCTTAACTTTGTGCCCAGACGTCCAAACTAAAGTTTGGACTCCTAGACGATCTATAAATCGGAGCCATCCTAAAAAGCGGCTTGCGCTAATAAGGCATACAATATCGTTCCAATCGCTCCAATAAAAAAAATGAGCTTAATCATCGAACAACAGAATCGAAGTTTTTTTCTTTCCTCCTTAAGAAAAGCCCTTTCATTATCATAAGCCGTTTTTTTGCGTTCAAATTTATCTTTTTGGCGTTGAAGTTCTTGGCTAGAACCAACAAGAGAAACCTTCTGAGCATCAATAGCCTTTTTTTGGCGTTCAATTTCTTCCTTTTTATTAATAAGATTATTCCTTATATTCTCAAGATAAGTTGTTTGGCTTGATATTTCTTGGCTTCTCTCAACAAGAAAAGCCCTTTCTGTCTCAATGAACTCAATATTCTTAGCCTGTTGAGCATCAATAGCCTTTTTTTGGCGTTCAATTTCACCACAAACAGATTGATACCATTTAACCTGATTTGGGCTCCAAAAATTGGTTTTCATATTAAAAATAGTTTCCATGTCATCAAGTGTATCTAAAATAGGAGAAATAAGATTATAATAATTGAATCTTCTTTCTTCTACTAAAACGGCACTATTATAATAATAATACTTCGTTATATTTTGTCTTAGTAGCTTTCTTATTTCTGAAAATTGAGGATAAGTTTCAAATGTTTGTTCAGCATATCCTGGGTCATTTTCACTCTCTAACGTGGCTCCATTTTGCAAGGCACGTTTGACATGATCAAAAATTTCGGCATGGGTAAAACAAACGCGCAAGGGCATGTCGAAAACCACATTTCCTAAGGATTGGCTTAAAGCGTCTTGAAAGTCGTCTTGTCTTAAAAGCGATTCCCATTTTGGCTGAAAATCGGATTGAGTCTGCAAGGCTCTCGCATCAAACATCAATAAAGTGCTGCTACTCCGTCTCAGGTTGAGTTTTAAATTATCAGTCAAATCGGTTGAGGATAATTCAAATAGATTGTCACAGATGACTTTGTAGCAACGTTTCTCGTTGCACACTTCAAAAGATAGACTACCAGTCGGTGTCGAGATTGTTTGTTCAGTCTGGTATTGTGTTTTCCAATCATCTAGTTGCTTTGCATAAGTATCATCTAGTTGAGTGACTTTCCAACGATTTCTAAACACTAAATTGTTGTTTCTTAACCGTTGTTGTAACGCTAAACCCAATGCGAATAGATAATGGGATTTTCCGATCCCTTTATCTCCCATTAAAGTGATTAGAACTGGGATATGCTCTTTTGTCTTATTTTTAGTCATAAATTCGCCTCGTGATCGTTCCCCTTGAGCTTTGGAATGAATGCAAGGGGAACGATCACATAATATTCATTCTCAGAGAGAAATTCGTATGTGCGTAGGAGTAGCCTGAATGAAAATGTACTTAATTTTCAAAAAAATGTTTTGTACTGAGTTTTAAAACTGTCGGAAGTAAAACAATAAAAATTACTAAAAACATATATACTTCCCAATTGATAGTAATCAATAGTATGGAAATTAATATGTTCAATTTCTATTGCGTTTTCTTGAGCAATTTGGCGTAACCGCAATTCTTGGTGTAATCGTAGCTCATTTGACCAAGTGATTTCTTTTAGCCGATATTGGTGAGCCGTTTTTTGTGCTTGTGCGTCAAGATGTTTGCTCCAAGCTATTTCACGACACCGAAGCGAACTGGCTTGTATTTGTTCGTCTAGGCGATATTCGTGACCTAATTGTTGTTGATGAGCTAGTTCTTTTAAGCGGTGTTGGTGACTCTGGTTGGCTAAATCAGTTTGTCGCTTAGATTCAGCTAGTCGGAAACCGTGGTTTAATAAATTATTGGCTATTAAAATGGCACCTAAATTCAACAATTTGTCATACCTCCTTTTTTTTGATGTGAAACCAAGTTTATTGAATCAACTTGGTTTCTAAATGTTCAACATCCTGTATAGTTGTTAACTGTCACATTATCATTGCCGTCGCCAGTATTGATTGTCACATTTGAAGTATTGTCATCATAACAGCTATGAAGACTGAGCGAGCGACCATCATCTGATAATCCATAGTGACTCGCATCGTATGTTGACGGGGCAACAGGTGATACATCATGATGATGCAAATCAGTTGAATGATCATAGTCAAAAGAACCATCCGAGTTTTGACCATAACTCTGATCATACGTTTGGTTTATGTCATGGTGAGTTAGGTCGTCTTGGTACGACATATCATCATGTTGCAACAGGTTTGAGTCCTGGCTCAAAGGATTATCCAGTGAATCGTGATTTTGAAGTAAACCATCATCATAAGGTATGCTCATAATTGCTAATCTCCATGTTTCTATAGAAAACACCTCTCAATCGACACCATTCTCGGTTCAAATTTTTTAAACTTGAACCAAGAATGGATTTAAAAACCCGTTTCATCAACCGCAAGCTACAAAGCAACATGCTTAATAGCGTTATCAAACGAGCTATCAAATAACGAATCAATTCGATATTCTAGTAATTGTCGAACTTGATTTTCTGTCAAGTTGCTCAAATTTAAGTCACCAAACCTTTTTGAAAGGCTTTCGTGCAATGCGTGATAAGCACTCCCTATCTCTTTATCAGACAAAATAAGGTGAGCCAGAGTCAGTAAGAAAGTGACACCTTCTTTACCAAATTCATTGTAGGTGCTATCTTTATATTCACATTCACCTGTGTGGTCAAAGTGATAAGTCGTGCATCGCATTAGAACGTCCACAGTCAATTTGTTTATAGCCATTTTGGCTACGCTGCCTTCAATCTCTCTCACAAAACCGTTAATTTCGTCTGCAAAATCATTCATGTTTTCAAGGCAGGCAAAAATTTCCTTTTGGAAAGAATTAATTTCTCTTTCCAGAATTTCTTCTTGTTGAAATTTTTCTGTGAGGGATGCAATCGCTTTTAATTGCAAATTTATTTTGTCTATACGAGAATCTTTCCGTTCTGTAATAGAACTCAATTCATTTGCAAATGAATTGATAACTTCTTGACAAAGCGCAACATATTCCTCGGGAATTTTGATTTTTTCAGCACGTTGTCTAATCTGTTCTTGGATAACCCGTTCTTCTTCTTGAAGAGCTTTGAGCTTTGCTATACCATAATTTCTCTGTTTTTCGATATAACTCTCCTCATTGTCAATTTGTCTTTCTATGTCATCACGTCTCCGAATGTTGTTCTGAATGTTATATTCCCTGTCTTCAAGTTTACTTGCCTTTTTCTCACGTTTTTTTATTTGTTCATCAAGATAATCACTTTCATCACTAAGATAATTGCTTTCTCTCCTAAGAAAATTCCTTTCTTCTTCAAGGGAGTCAATTGCTGACTGGCTGACACGATAAGGACTGGCATTAATTTGATCTACTGAAGACTTGTATGCCTGCAAACGTACCCCATATCTTGCCATGCGTGCATCATAATTATCTACACGATTGTTAAGTTCTATAGCAAAAACCCTAAAATTTTCAATTTTAGAATTATACTTTTTGACTTGATAGCCAATATCTTTATTAAGTAAGTTGAAATTTTCTACCAATGAATTACGTTTTTCACGATGAGATTCAATCTTGGTTTCAATAGAACGAATGTCTTGAGCAAGAGACTCGTATCTTTCTCCATGAGATTTGATGTTTTCTTCAATGGAAAGAATGTTTTTTCCATGATATTGGATTTCCTCTTCAATGGATTGAATTTCTTGATCACGAAATTCTATTGCTGCACGTTCTGCCTCAACTAAACGCGAGTCAATGTTTTCATTGAGATAGCCAATTCCCTCTTGAATGTAATCCAGCCCTATTCCAATAGAATATATATCTTCTTCAAAAGAGTTAACAGCGTCCTGAGAAGACTCATTGGTTGAATTTGCCAAAACTTGGTTGATCAAGATATTAACTTGTTCGACAAGGTGAGCGTCTGCTTTGGCAGTTTGTCCGCTCAATTGAGCAAAAAAATCACGTAATGTATGACATAGCTCGTGAATAGGCTGATCACAAGTGTAAGTGCCTTCTGGCTTTTGGCAAGCCAATGCCATTAAGTTAAGGAATAAATTATTTATAAACAACAGTTTATATACGAACAGGGCCTAGCTGATTGGGCGTAGCGAAATAAGGTAGCCCAGCATTTAACCATTCTGTTGGCTTAGGTTTTTTTGCGGCACCAAAAAATATAGGCAGACCAATCAAATATCCTATTGAAACTAAAGGAATTAATTCTTAACTTAATGGCATTGTTTTTGGCAAGCGGCGTATGCAAATAATTTCACTAACTCGCGCTTGGTTTGGTAAAGATATTCATCCGGTGTCTGCTGTTGTTGATATTGGATGAGTTCTTCAAAAAATTTTCCTTTATCATTTCCTAAAACTTGGTGAGAAAATGACACTAATTCAGATATACCTTCTCCTGTCCAACAATTGACAGGCACTATGATGGGTGGGTTTTCAGAACCCAACACTGAAGTATGCACCTTTTTAATTTTGGCAGTGACATCGGTAATGTTTTGCTCGGTTGCGGCCAAAAAATTCCCAGTTTCTTTGTCTGTAAAGAGATTGAAAATATAGATCACTTTGTGAGTGTGCTTTTTGAGTAACTCTTTTAAGTAAGCACAGTCGGCAGACAAAAATTGTTTATCCGGTGCAATCAAGTAAAAAATTAAATCTGGCTTCAGTTGAGTTTCTTGAAAATGAGAAACACCGAATTTTTGCCTTTGGCAGGATTGATTTTCGGTATATTTCGCTAAGGTTAGCGTGTCAATATCCTCAAAGTCATCTATTTGCTTTATACCGAGTGCAGCGCGATTATAGTTTTCTAGTTTTTCATCGCTACAGACACCTGGCAAATCGGAGTATTTTAAACCAATAGGAAATTCAACAATATTGACTTCATCTGTACAATCTTGCAGTCCCGTAGAGGGCATAAAGTAGTCAATACCAATTAGGCGGTTTCCTAGTGTTGTTTTGCCACTGCCGGTTCTACCAGTGGCACATATACTGATAGAAACATCATGCCGTGGTAATTCACGTATTTTTTCAATGAGAATTTTGGCCCGAATAGCTGGTATTGAGGGCTTGTTAAGTTGAAAATACATAAGTTTTCCACTGTTAGTTTGATTGAGTCTTTTGGAATCCAAGTTAAGCTCAATGCCATTAAGTTAAGGCTAAAAATCAGACATGCGGGGAGACCAATACCCCGCATGTCGTTGTAAATTAAATTAAAAATTAACCTACGGGGTTTTGGCAACCCCGTAGGTTTGTCTTAACTTAATGGCATTGAAGTTAAGCTTGGACTCCAAAAGACGTGAATATCTGTGCTTAATTTTGCACTAAGGCATTTTCAAGCAGTTGGATCAGTTCTGGTTCTCCGCTCGGTTCTTTGAACAATGGTTCGATTTTAGATTTGAGCTTTGATAGCTTTTGTTCCACGAGCATATTTCCCTGCTGCATACTAATCGACAAATCTGGTGACTCCGCGTTACAAAAATGTTGAACAGCCAAACCAAGTCCTATGATAAATTCAATGAGTGGATAGCCACCTTTGAGGTATTTCGTTCCAACCACTTTTTCTGTATGACCAACAACAACTTGTACAATATCAACCACTTTAGTCTCGTAACCGACAACACGATCTTCTACTCTTTCTGTCTTCTCTTCTACCCAGTCTGTGGTGGTTTCGTACCTTTCAATCTCTTTCGGCTTTGATGTCGTTACAATCTCATCTTTTGTAACTGTTCTCTTTTCTGGTTCTATGTATCTCTCCTTTTTCTTACCCAACCAAAAATCTTTCCAACCCATCCCACCGTGATCCACATGTCTGCTTTTTTCAACATTGACATAAACTTCTTCTGTTCGTGTGACTTTTTCAGCTTCTTGAACAAAAACCGTCTCAGTCACTTTCTCCCTTTTAGTTACAGGACGATATGTAGTATCTGTTACTGTCACCTGCTCAATCTTTGGCGCTGTCTCAGTGATTTCCTTTTCACCCATAATATTTTCTTTTTCGGTAATATCTTCCTGTCGTGATTTTTCAACTCGCTCAACTTCTTTAACAAGCGCATCCATTTGAGCTTTGAGGTCATCTACAGCATCAGTACCCTTGAAAGTCATTGCGCCATAAGTACTAATAGCTGAAGCAGCCACTTGAAATAAGTTTTGCCCCTCCAGTTTCTTGTCACTCGTGTACCTTGCTAATCTACCCGCGATAAGACTTAGCGTGCGATAGTAACGATTAACCTGTTCTTTCTCAGCATGTTGCTTGAGTTCGTCCTTTAAGACTTCCTGCATTTTCCCAATTTTTTCTTGTGGCAAGATTCGGCAAATCAGATCGGTTAGTTCGTCAATTCCCACTCCCTTTAAGGAGTTAATTTCAACAATTGGCGGAAAACCGTCGTTTTTGTAAACCGTTTGATAAGTTTTGGTTATCCCATTCCTCGCATTTTCCATATTTTGCGGTGTGGGTAAAATTTTCCCTTCACGCTCAAATATATTGAGTGCAGGAATAATTATGCAAGGCTTTCTGCGCTCTTTCCATGTTTGTAGTAATTTCCCCAAATATTGACTATCGGGTTGGAGAAATTGCTTGTCTGGAGCGAGTACATAAACAATGATATCTGGACCAACATCCTTTTGTTGTTCTGGCGATTGCCAGTGTCCAACCGTGACAGGCACTACATCGGGCTCATCCTTCTGATTGGCACAATTAGTAAAATCCTTAACTAAAAATTTATCCGTTTCTTGCAGAAGAACAGCAGGTGGATCAGAAAACTCATCCTCAATTTGAGGCATTAACAAAGCAACTCTGTTAATGTTCTCATAACTACCATCACTCGCATAACCGGGAACATCATAGAAATGGAGGTTACCTCCTAATTTGAAGAAACCTACAAAATCAGTACAATCAATATTCCCCGTAGACTTCATTTTTTTGGAGTCTAAAAGGCTATTACCAAGTGAGGTTTTTCCAGCACCAGTTCGCCCTGTAACCCACAAATTAATAGGGCTGGCAAACAGTTTTTCTTTCTTAAGTTTGCCTTTCAGATATTCTGAGGTTGTGCTTTCTAAGTCAAACACCGTTAAAGCGTCTGGCTTATCCTTAAAAAGCACTTTAAGGCTTTCTAAAGCCGTTTCTAGTGACATAAAAGTTTCCTCCTAACGTTTTAATATTGCAATAGGCTGATATTTAACATGTTTTAACGATTCAATCGCGTTATGAACTTGTTTAACCTTATCGTTAGCATTTACTAATTGATAAGTTTCAGCTAATTTACCGAAAAACGGTTTATCCTCACTATTAGCTAATTTGGCTAATGCGTTTAAATCATTTGTCTGTGATACATCTGTTGTTCTGGTTTTTTGATAGTGCCAACTCGTTAATGCACTTTCAATTTGTTGATGAGCTTCATCTAATAAATCACACTCATAAAGCATCACGGCTTGATCAAGACGATAAAAATGCTCTTGCATTGGCTCTTCATAACAAATAAAATCATAATAAAGACTAAATTGGCTTGCCAATAACTTGAGCTTTTCGGCTTCTTTCGGTGCATACCGAGATAAACAAGGACGTTTTCCTGTTAAAAATAATTGACGTGCATCACTCAAAATACCCACCACAGTTGCTACATAATGAGCAATGTAGTCTTGAAATTCGAGCCTATTTTCTGGGTTGGGCTTTTTTATCTCAAAAGACTCTAAGGCTAAATTGAAATAACTATTGCCTTGATTGGGCAGTAGATTCCAAATGGTAATGTAAGGATGAACTTTTTGCCTTCCTTGCACCATACCGTGAAGAAGAATAACCGGAATATCAGCTAATTCGGCTGAAATAATCGCTATATCTCTGTCTGTATGATGCAAAGGTCGTTTGAGATAGCCATCACATTTGATCACGTTGTCAAACCATTGTGTTCTTTGCCAAGCGGCGTTAATTGCAGCACGATAATCAAGAAAGCCGCCTTCATTATTGATTTTATGTGACAAGGTATCATCCCAAAAGGGGGCAATCACTACTAATGGTTTTCCCATATTGGATTGATAAGCTGCCCTGAGCATGTTAATGCTTTGTTCAGTCGGTTCTACAAAAGGGCTGTTTTCTTCTGATTTGAGCCAACTACGATTGATAACTGCTGTTTTAACGGCGTATTGATGACGGATTTGCTCTATTTCTAGCGCGTGTTCTTGAACAATTTGACGTAGTTGCAAATCTCGGTGTAGCTGTAATTCATTTGACCAGGCAATTTCATTTTTTCGGTGATGATGAGCTAAGGCTTGTTCTTCTTGACGATAAATATGTCCTTTGCCTTGAGCTTGTGCATCAAAATATTTACTGAGTGCTATTTCACGGCAACGATGCCAACTGGCTTGTGTTTGTTCTTCTAAACGATATTTATGTCCCTCCGTTTGTTCTTGTTGACGCAATAGGTGGGCTTGGTTTTGCTCTTGTGAACGGTATTCGTGGTTTTTTTCTAGTTCCTGTTCACGGAGCTTGTGCCCTTCCTTTTGTTCTGTTAAACGATAGGTGTGACTTTTTTTTTGTTCTGTTTGACGGAACAAGTGTGCTTGTTGTTGCTCTTCAGAACGATATTCGTGACCCAGTTTGTGTTGTTGCTCTATTTCTTTTAAACGGTGTTGATGACGCTGATTTTCTACAGTGTTTTGTCGTTCTATGGCTTTTTCTGAGTCAGATTTTTTTTCGCCACGCCGTAAAGCTGTATTTAAAAGACTGCTGGCTAGTAAGCATGGGCCGATACCAAATACCATAGTTCCTCCTATAAGTTTAAAAGGCGCGTGGGATGTCTTTATCATTGCCGTCGCCAGTATTGATTGTCACATTTGAAGTATTGTCATCATAACAGCTATGAAGACTGAGCGAGCGACCATCATCTGATAATCCATAGTGACTCGCATCGTATGTTGACGGGGCAACAGGTGATACATCATGATGATGCAAATCAGTTGAATGATCATAGTCAAAAGAACCATCCGAGTTTTGACCATAACTCTGATCATACGTTTGGTTTATGTCATGGTGAGTTA
>Ga0209780_1005460_pt1 | contig 10047 bp, 9 predicted proteins | sample WorMetexBAHAMAS2_FD_187384 | JGI IMG/M metagenome (GOLD analysis project Ga0209780, IMG submission 187384) | Marine gutless worms symbiont microbial communities from Max Planck institute for Marine Microbiology, Germany - Inanidrilus exumae... | ecosystem: Host-associated > Annelida > Digestive... | reverse complement strand
TATATATATATATACATATACTGGGTGTTAGTATTTTGTTTTATTGCGTTTCATTTCACCATTTTATGCATTTGTTGAGAACTTTACATCTTATGTTACATTGTATTTGTATGCATGTTGATGTTATGGTTTGCGTTTGCCAGACCTAAATAAAGAGCCTACTTACTTACTTACTTACTTACTTACTTACTTACTTACTTAAATTTGGTAAGCAGTTGATCATAGGAAGTCCTAACCAAATCATCCCTAAAAGGGGAGTAGTCGGGTCACGTGAACCATTTAAATTTTGGTGAGCAGCAATCATATCTCTAAAACGGTTAAATATAGAGTAATCAATTTTTGTACACCGGTAGGCGATACTAAGTCCCAGCTAAAGGATAACAAATCACCCTTAAAAGGGGCATGGTCAGGGTCACGTGATCCATTTTAAATTTTATGGCCCTGATTATATCCCTAGAACGGTTAAACCTAGTATCGTCAAATTTTGCACACAGGTAGACTATATGAAGTCCTAGCTTTCAGATGACAAATCTACCCTAAAAGGGGCGTGGTCTAGGTCAATTGATCAATTTTTAATCTCGATGCCTACTATCATCTCCGGAACGGCTAAAGTGACAGTCGCCAAATTTTGTACGCCGGTAGAATATATGAAGTGCCAACCTTGGGATGAAACACTACCCCCTAAAGGGCGTGGTCAGGGTCACGTGACCCGTTTTTTTTTAATTTTGGCCCCAATGGTATATCTTTAGCATTAGTGAAGCTAGGCACTTGAAATTTCGTGTACTGACTGATACAGAAGAGTACTAGTTCGCGCATGATAAATTCTCATTGAAAGGGATGTGCTAGGGGTCATATGTGACCTCTTTAAATTCTGGTAAACAAGTTGTAATATATCAGAAAGGGTTCAAGATAGTTGCAAACTGATACAGAGCGTCGCGCGGGTCTCTCGGCGATACCTGAACCACTTGTCTTCATTCGTTGACAGATGCTCAAAATTTAAAGTTTTACGTTACCCTGGCCACAGCGACTTGATCGTGTAAGAAATATGCCTGGTCTTGCTATGGTGATGGTCACAACCTATGAACTAGAATAATGTGAATTTAATAGCTTAACCCCTTCTAACGATAGAAACGGCGAAACGCAAGTTATAAAATAGGGTGCATGGTTTGTGGTTGATGGAGTGAAGTAAACAGGATATTTGTATAGCGCTTTATAATGAGTGCGCTACTCCTCTCTATAGCGCTCAGGCATAGAACGTGTTAGGCCTACCACCGGATCACACAGTGTTACCTGTCACCCATAGGCCTACGTTTATCCACGAATGGACTGAGCCATCTTGTCGTACTCGCCAGCCGCAGAGCACCACCGCACGTTGGCTGGTACTTATTTCCCGTCTCGCTGCGGGTAGAAGGCTGAGTTGGCCTGAGTGACTGGTTAGATACGGAAGTGGTAAGACAGTCACCATCCCAGTACTAACCGGGCTCGACGTAGATTAACTTAGTTCGTTGACACGCCAAATGCCGTACCGCTACGCCAAAACGCCACCGCCGCCACTCAAGGTTACTGGAAATGGTAGGCCTTGCTAGATCATACAGAATTTCCTCTTAACCTTCCGTAGTAACCGTGTCCCTATCTTGTACCGTTTCTGAGAGATTGATATATTGAACGATGAACGAATACAGCAAACAGTATGCGTATCTAGTTACCTACGCCACCTGTAGGCTACTTGGCGCCCACACTTGGGGTGGTCCCACTGGAATTTTATCTTAACTTCCTGTTTGACAGATATGTTATATGCATACTGATAAAATTTCAATAACTATCATTAATCAACAAAATTTCGATCAAATTCATATTGATGAGTCGACGACTACGTCATATTGTGACTAATGGCACAAAAAATGGCAAAACTGCATGAGTAATTAACAAAAACTGCATTAGCGTTGTCTTTTCTATCTTCCACGTTTTCACCGCGCGACGCTATGCTAGAGCGGTATATGCTGTCATCGTGTGTCCGTCCGTCCGTCTGTCTGCCACACGCCGTTTTGTACTAAAATGGCTAAACGTAGGATCATGAACAACGTCATACGACAACAGGGACTCTAGTCATGTCAAAGATCTCGGCGAAATTCCAACTGGGTCACCTCCAACGGAAAAGGTTAAGATACAGTCATAGTTACTGAGAAACGCTAATAGGAACTCGTATGCGTTCAATCGAACGGTGCTATTTCCAGTGACCTTGACTACCACAACCACCCAATTTTCGACATTTTGTGGCCATCTCGTCAGCTTTTGAGCGCACGTTAATCTACCTATCGTATCATATCATATCGTATTTTCTATTGCCTTTTATATCTTCGAGATGCGTGGAGATACAGAGTTCAAATTTGGTGGATAGATTGACCGTAGCAAGTGCTAACCCTGAATGGCAAACCATCCCTCAACGGGCCATGCTCAGGTCACGCAAAACCATTTAAATTTTGGTGGGCACCAACCATATCTCTGGAACGGCTGCAGCTACAAACGTCAAATTTTGCACACATGTAGGCTATTTTAAGCCTCAGCAAAAGAATAACCAAACCTTAGAATGGGCGTGGTAGGTAGACTGTATTAAATTTATTGCTTTCGGATGAAAAACTACCTTAAAAGGTCGTGGTCATTATCACATGACCCATTTTCTATTTCGACGCCTGCAATTATATCTCCAAAACGGCTGAAGCGAAGAGTGGCTACATTTTGTATGCAGGTGGAATATGTCAAGTTTTAGCCTTGGTATGACAGACTACCCCCAAAATAGCGTAGTCAGGGTCGTGTAACCCGTTTTTTTAAATTTTGCCCCAATCATATGTTTGGAATTAGTAAAGCTAGGCACTTCAAATTTCGTGTGCAGATTGATACACAGGAGTACCAATGCGCGCATAATATATTATCCCCATAAGTGATGTGTTCAGAGTCACGTGACCTCTTGTAATTTTGGGATATACGTAATAATATCTCGTCAACGGTACAAGATAGAGACATCGACATTTGAAATCGTATCTGGCCTATCGAATGGCACCAGTGCCAATTAGTTATCTGTCCGGACGAACGGACGGACGAAAAAACGCGGCTTTCGGACAGCACGAAAACATAATGCTTTCAAGGTCACCGACACTTTAGGGTGAAGAAGGCATACAATGTGTCCTCTAGCTATTACTTTCTTCAATCAATCAATTAATCAATCAATCAATCAATTCTATTCTTCACAACTGCACAACATAGATCGAGAATTCGTTACCTCAGCAAAAAAAATCGCGAATTTTAACGAATTTTCCGAAATTAAAAAATTCGTACAAATTCGTACAAAAATTCGTTAAATTCCCGAGTGGGCGTAGCCTTCCAGTGGAATAGTGTACTTATTTCAATGAGCTCCGATTTTAGTGTACCATTTAGCATTATTCGCAACAAGCCAACAGCAACAACCGAAGTATTTGATGCGTTTCACGGGTTCATGTTAATAAAAATATGCAAAAAACTTACAACGGCGGTTTGCACTTTACAGTGATCTGTTATATGAATAAATGCATTATAAATGAACGTTACATTCCAGAACATCAAAACAAGTTAAACATCTATGATTTGCAAAGTTACGAATTTTTTTGCGTTTTTTTCAACCGAAAAAAATTCGTAAAATTCGTTAAATTTTAAGAATGAAAAAAATTCGTAAAATTCGAATTCTCGATCTATGGCTAGATCTGAGTAGCGTTCACACTGACATTGTCAACCGCTGTCTGCAACGTACGAACGTCGACGTGTCAGTGAGAAGTCCACTTAAGACTTCAGTCTAGCAGGCCTCCACACACCCATCACAACGGATATGCAGACGGCGTCCAGCAACTGCTAGTGTATGTATCCTATTAAGAACTGGAGGATTTTTTGGAGCAGTGTTACTACCGACATGCCTTTACTGACAGCATGTATCACATTCGGGTTACGGAAAAGACGCAAAGGTATACGTACATCATCTCTGTACATAATAAATGCAGTGCATATGGTGGCACACAGGGGCCAACCTTCGTACGAAGACCGGGCACACCACACCGACACCACAACCAAACCACGCTACTTTTCTAGTGTGGTGTCACACCATGAGAAAAGTACTGTGGTTTGGTTGTGGTGTCGGTGTGGTGTACCTGATCTTTGTACGAAGGTTGGCCCCTGTGTACCACCATAAGTGCACTATATGGCCAGGCGTCTGTCAAATAAAGCTTAAAGTGCACGCTGAAGAAACTGTCAGTGATTGAGGAACTGACAACGTGTACTAACTGTGCCATCAGTTGCGTACGTTTGTAGTGCGTGACGCGATCCGGTTTACGACACAGGCTAAAAGATCCGACATTTTTGAAATCTGCAAACAGACGCACACGTACAGGGTGCATTTCAAACAGACACATATACAGGGTGCACGGCAAGTAAATATGCATACGACAGCCTAATGCAGCCGCCACCATAACATCTAAATGAACAACAAAGTATCAAAACAATAACCAATCATTTACTGGCAAAGTGCAATCCTGCGGTCATTGATGCTTAGTTGTAGAAAGCGTTGCTTATTTTTGCTAATGAAATGCACAGTATTGATAAACTAGAAGATGGAATTCGACGTCCAAGCGTCGACATCTTTGACGCCCCAGCATAACATGAATGCCTTTGCCACCTCGATGGCCTGCTATGACCTTGACCTCTGACTTCCAGAATCTAATCACTGGTCATCAGTAGGGGCTGGTGAATATTCGTTGTCAGTTTTATCAAAGCTGCTCAAGGCGCTCATGAGATATCATGGTAACAATATCTGTCCGAACGAACGCGGTGGATGGACAGCCGGAAAACATGACGCTTTTGCCGACACTGTTTGGTGGCAATTACGTAAAAAGTACGTTTTTGTAAACGCATACTACAAGTTATTTACAGCACATTCTGACTGGAATCACTTCTACTCAGCGCCACTGACCATGTGCAACTCGCACATCAATTTACACCACGTTCACAAAGTGTCTTCTGTGACTTTACCATGCCATTCGCTGCATTCAGTTTCTGCACTGGCAGCATCTGGTGACAATGATACGAAACCTTTGCATATACACTGGTGCATTTTGTATTTACCCACGCCTGCTGTATAGCCGCCTCTGTGGGTAGAGCATTCAGTCGTGTCTGTCTGTTTGTCTGTCTGTTTGTCCATGCTCTAAAAGTTAAACGGCTTGAGCTATCAGCACCACACTTGGTACACATATACTCTATAGTAGTCGCTCGGCATGCAGTGACCCAGAGGTGAAAAAATCAAGGTCACACAGTTACAAAAACCATGACGGTCCCTAGTGACGCGTGCTGCAACGGCCGTGTGCTGCTGCTGCCAGCGTGGGTCTGCATGTCGATACGACTGCCTATGTTTTCTAGCTGAGATTCTGTTTCTATGACACACGGGCTATATACACGTTCAAAGTGTTTATTATGCTGGCCACATCTAGCAGTAACCGTAATGCAACGTTCTGGCGTCTGTCTGTACCATCTTTTTTCTAACCGCAATAGCGACGAGGCCAGGGTACATTCTGACCTGACAATAAGGACCAACATACCTGTTTCTTACACTTTTGCATCACACACAAATGCTCAAAAACGTTATTATATAGATTTTGCAATGTTTAAGCTCTGTCATTGCATATAAATGATTCAAAAATAAGATCAATTTTACTGGTCTTCTGAAGCAATACTGTTGGCAAAAGTTGCATCATTTATAAATTTGGTACTTCTGGGTATGTTGCCATTTGTTTGCCGGAATTTTGCAGGCATCAGACTGCAGTATATGCTTTTAAGCTTAGTCCTGTTTGCATATTTTCATTTTACTGCTATTATAAAATCTTCACTTAGATGAATGATGACGATTCTCTTTCCACTGCTCAATGCTGCGTGGCAAAGTGGTACCAGCCTAATTTGGATTGCTAAAATACTGAAATTATGAGCTGTTTCCATTATTTCCATGTCACACTTATAAATCAAATTTTATAAAACAAAAACAATCTCGGTGTTTTTAATGGTTATTTGATTAACTGATGGTTAGGAATTGCAACAGCAACAATTACCGATATCGTGGCCGCGGTTATGAAGCTCTCTGTACAGTCGCGTGCTTCCACTAACGACGGACAGTTCTGGTAATGAAGAACGGAAACCTCCGATAATTGCAGATACGAGTTGCGAAGTGCCGCTACCCAACCTGGACAAACTGACAGTGTCTTGTATTTCACATGTTGTAAACTACAGATACTCTAAATCATCCACAATTCACCAATTTTGTCAAAGATCTTTCATCTGCCTTGTCTCCAAAATCTGGAATGAACCATCTCTCGACATAACACTCTCTCCTACCGAAAACTGAAAACTCGACCTTATCCGTAACCAATCTAGCTACTGCCAATACCCCAAATTCAATCATGGTTGGTTGGTTGATTGGGGTTTAATGACACTTTCAACAAGATCAAATTCAATCCACGATCTTGAGTGAATCTGTGCACATTGCATCCTCCTAAATAAACTGCAGAATAATTAATGAGGCAATGAAGGTCACTCAAGGTCACTGGACTAAAATAGCACTATTTGACACAGGACATATGACTTCCTAGTAATATTCTGTTGTATCTATCTGTCTTTATCTTGTACCATTTCAGAGATATTATCACTTGGCAACACATTAGTTCACTTGACTGCAAATGACCTTTATTAGTTCTTTTGATTGAATATGACAGCAGAAATGTAGCAAACACGACTTCCAATTGTTGTCATTAACTCTATATATTATATAATATATGCTGCAGTTTTCAAGATATTGGTCCTCAAGAGTTTGCCAGCTGCTGATGTGACTGCCAAAACACACTCAAGGTCATCAGCAGTGTCGTCAATTCATAGATCACACACAGCTATCAGTGAACAATAACTGGGAATCTATCTCGTATCATTTCCAAGACATAGCAAGATGCTAATTGAAATGCATGATTTTTCCGCTCCGTCTGCATTTAGCGCCCTATTGAGGATGACCACACTGAAATTTTACCAATGTTTTTGACGTGAGAGAAGCAGAAAGACGACATCTTTAAGAACTGCAACACTGTGCACAAATATGAGAAAATGACATAAAGATCGACAGACAGATTAACTACATCACTGTGGCTCGATACTCTATTAATTAGGGCATCGGACTTGCGACTCAATGGATGGTCACAAGTTCGATCCCCGGCCGTCGCATTAGAGGTCGGTTGTTACTAAGATGGGTGACCGTTTTTGGGTAAGCATACCACCTCGGTATGTAACCAGTCACTCGGGCCAACTCAGCCTCCTACCCTCTGTGGAACGGTAAATGAGTACCTGCCAAAGTGCGCTGATGCACTGTGGCTGGGGATTAAAGAAGGAAGGCTCATTCCATTCGTGGCTGAGCGTGTGGGTGGCAGGTAGAACTGTGATCTCTCGTTAACACGTGCCATTCTGAGCGCTTAGAGATGAGTATACTCGTTAAAAAGGTGCTACACAAATGTCCTGTCTCAATCTTATACTGCACTCTGCAACAGCAGTGTGTGGTAAAAGCATTCTGTAGTTTATTCAGACATCATAATCAAAGCCCCATTTCGCCGAATCCCGTTTCGCCGAATCCCAGTTCGCCGAAAATGCGTGTAATTTACTTATTTACCTAAATAAGAAATGCTGATGACGTCAAACTAAACTGACCCTAACCGTAACACTAACCCTAACCGACACAGTATATAACAGTAATATCTTTACGCGCATTTCGTTGACACCCATAAAAAGGTGGTATCGCATTAATGAAAGGAATTTAAAATGAAAATAATCGAAAGAAAAGCTTACACGGCATTCGGCGAAACGGGAAGACACCAGCACATACTACTAACCTTCCTTGTTCAAGAAGAACAACATCCTTCCATCCAGCTTTAGCCAGATGATAAGCAACTGAACATCCAACTATGCCACCTCCGGCAATGACAACATGAGCATCACGAGGCAAGGTGTCCACAGTGCCGGATGTATCAGCCGAATAATGATGCCAGGAAGACAACTCCGGTGTCCAGTGCCGTGCAGATATTAAAACGTCAATGGTACGGTGACATCGTTTTAAAAACACGCGTTTGGCAACATGGAATGGCAAGGAGTGAGTAAGCAGCATGACTAGATCTTACCAGCAGTAATACATGACCACGCCTGCAGTGGACAAAACAGAACACTGTCACTTATCGGTTAGGGTCTCTTAATGAGGTTTCAAAGATAATAACCTTTGACAATTGTTGGATGAGGATCTTTAGGCCACATCGCCAGCATGCAATGCATGAAATGTGGCCTATTGCTACAGATGTCACACTGTCTATACAAACAAGCTGCCATGCAGGACATAACAAGACATTCTACGTAAGTGGGAATCTGTTAAATTAATACAATTTTTCTGTGATAAACTGGATTTTTTAAATTTATATAATTCCAGAAAAAATAATCTTTCTTAATCGACTGTGGAAAACATATAATGCTGTTATTAATGTTATCTGGCCATCTATTTATGAAGACATTAATTACGTTACAAAACTTCAAACAGTTGATCGCGTCACGAACAACAACAGGACTGGTGGAAGGGGTGGGCAAAGCAGGCACAGGCCTAGGGCTCTGCGGTCTGGGGACCCCCGCCCCATGTTCTGTACGATAAAAATTAACTGTGGCTATAATCTGCATGATGTCTTGCAAAATACATTTCATTTCATGCTGTATGCATTTTGATTAAGATACTGGTGTCATTAGTAGACTCTTCTCACACTTGTGGCAATAAATATTAAGTGTATCTCACCAAATATTGTATTATAACGTCTGCAGGTATGCTTGGCTAGTAAGTCAGCAGAACCTTGTCTAGGGCCCTGCACCTGCTTCCACCGAGCCTGAACAACAACAATACAGGCCAATTTTCTTGCCTTCTGAAAATGGAAAGTCAGGAGGAGCGTATGTCCTGAAGGGGCGAATGTGTATAATTACTCTTTTTGTGTACTTTAACGTTTGTTAAACAAACGTTAAAGTACACAAAAAGAGTAATTATACACATTCAGCATTCGATAGCGAAGAAGTCAAAACTCTACTTTGTTTTTATTTTAACGCCATAAGGCCCATAGCGACTCTGAGTCTGAGAACACCTTTGCATTACAATGACAGGATTTATTGATTAATTGACAGTCATTTTAAGTGTCAAGCAGTAACAGAGTATATACTTATACGTATGGATAATTATATAGACTGTGCACATGCACCGTCTATCAGCGCGTGTAATGTGTTGTTGACTGTGTGCGTTCTTTCTGTTATGTCCCCAAAAGACCTAGTCCGCTGTTCTTATATATAACCCACAAAAAAACCCTCTTTCAATGATAAAGTATAAACTATCGACTTTTTGTCGCTGGTGTTTTCTGACCTGAGTACAGCTACATCAGCAAACGGGTAAATAACTTGGCCCACCCACGAATAGTCCCCGGAGCCGCCGCCGTAAGCCGCCGCCACCAACCGCTAAGCTTCAAGCCGCAGTCAGCCGCTAAGTTAACGGCTAGCCGGCTCGGCTGCCGTTAAGGGTATAAGCCGCCGCCGACGCCGCTAAGCTAATGGCGGCTTAGCGGCTTAATGATAATCCAGTCTTTCTCTGTGTACAAAAAGTAGAAGTAACAGTTCGTTTACCAAAGGAACGTTTGTCAACCTCAGACACCGTTATATTGATTGCTCTATAATGTTTTTTTGCTGTTGAATTTATTTTCCCATTCTCAGTAGGGATGTGAATCGGGTCCCGGGACCCCGGGACCCAAAAAAACTACCCGATCCCGGGTTTCAAACTACCCGAAAGCTACCCCCACGTCCGCTTCCCCACTCAGAAACGACAGAACTGCCGGCACAGCAGGGACAGTCTAGGCACTGTAGTGTACTAAGCGAGACCGTCACAACGGTCTCACTTCGACGGTCTCACTTAGTGCACCACTACCGTCGCGCATATAC
>Ga0209780_1005459_pt1 | contig 10048 bp, 5 predicted proteins | sample WorMetexBAHAMAS2_FD_187384 | JGI IMG/M metagenome (GOLD analysis project Ga0209780, IMG submission 187384) | Marine gutless worms symbiont microbial communities from Max Planck institute for Marine Microbiology, Germany - Inanidrilus exumae... | ecosystem: Host-associated > Annelida > Digestive... | reverse complement strand
TCCCTCTCCAGTCTGTCCCTTATCACTTTTAATGAATCCACTACTGGTATGTTAGTGAATAAAGAGACTACGTCATGTGAAATCAGTACCTCATCATCCTCCAAATGCAAACTGGCAAGGTCATCTGACCATGCATCGCATGAGAACCACGTGATCAATTGGTCGGCTGCTACTATTTTGGACAAAGAATCAGACAAAAGCACAAGATGGATCAAAGAAGCAGTGCACATTCGAAAAGAGGGACGACAATCCTTGAACCGGGACGAGGGCAGCCACACGCACGACTGATTTCTTGCCACATCCCATCACTACTGTGGCAAGAACCGGAAGAAGAATTGATCATACTTCTTCTGATGAATGTCTCTGATAGAGACCGAAACGTCAAAGGTAAAAATGTTGGTTGTGATAGTTAATAGTATATTTTTGTATTAACTACAAGTTGTTTTTGTGTCAGTCTGTCTGTACGTGACATTGGTGCCTTGTGGGTTACTACCTAAACAGACAGAGTTAGTGTTCAGTGTGAGCGTTATGACAGAAAAAAGCTACTTTGCATTAAGTGGTGCCCAGATATGCCCATGGAAAGGGATATCTCTCCCAGAGGTGGGGTGTTAGAAAATTTTTGGCTGGCTGTTACTTATTTACAGTTTTTAATTGAGGTCTGCTTTTTCGGCCACGATTGGTCATCCCAGCAAATGCTGTTATTTAACCAGTCGTTTCACTGCAGCTACTCTGGTTGGTTGGGTAACAGGAACGGCATCTCGGCATCCAGCCTGTAAAAACGAGTGTCACTTATTCATAAAAGAACAGCTGGGGGAATAAAACCAAACGGGGGATTGACGAAGTTAAAAGTTTTATGTCCCAGATAACACAACATAAATCATTTCAAAGACTGAGGGGGAACCAGGCTAACCCAGACTCACACAAAAAACGGCCGTTAACATGGTGGTGGCTGTGGTGGTGTGCGTAAGTGCTGTAAACCTCGGCAATGTGGTTGACACAGCTGTGAAAAGTGTCGCTGCTATCAACCCAGTGAATCTGTTCGACTGGCAGCGGTAACTGATAATAGCCATCGTCACGATCATTGTTAGCAGCAGCAGTAGCGTGGTTATCTGGCATCTGCAAGTCATCGGTGACTGAGCCAGTGACAGCAGCATTGTATGTGCTACAACAATGCACATTACACAACACTGCTAATGCACTCAACCAAAATGTTCTGCTGAAAGACGAACTCCCCGAGGTCCCATGCATGGCAACTATCCCGACTTGTATATTCGCTATGATACAAATAATAGCATGTCGCATGAGAGAACATCGTGTGCACTATGACAGATAAATTAAAAACGTAGCTTATGTTGTTCGGCCGCGTCGTATGCATATAGTGCATAAGATGTGGCCTACTGCTACAGCTGTCTAAAGTAGCATGGTGTGTTCATCACATGGATGTACTGTGCAAAGACGGCTCAACCGATCACGGTGCCATTTGGGAAGCCGACTCACGTGGGCCCAAGGAACGATGCATTAGACGGGGTCCAGATCCCCCATGGGAAGGGGCAATTTCGGGGGTTATCCGGCTCACTGAAAAGCATCGGAAGTTATTGCTGTGGTGTATGCAACAAAAGGGATCATTCAGTCACACAATCCCGAATATAACAGCACGACATGTGATGCAGCCTTTAGTCAAAATATTTTGACCACTTGTGTTTCATTTGTCCAAAACAATGCGCACAATATACTGTCATGCAGTTACAACTTTATCAGTATCAGTATCATTAATATCATAATCCATATCATGTCTTACAGGAGTCGAGTCTGAAGCTGTGAAGCAATCTGATGTGGAACAGTTTCAACCAGCAACTGGCAGTACAACGCCCACTCCACGGCTGCATCAATGTCCAGGTAGTCAATGAGCAGGTTGACTAGTTCCAGCTGAAGACGACGGTCACTGCCAATCGTGGACTAAAACACAACATTAATGGCATGGCTAGTGCTTCGAGAGCCATGGCTTAACAGCAAGCCAGGAAATTCATGCATGTGCATTAGTCTGTATGCGTGTGCACACTATTATCTGTTTCAGAGATGAGCCTAACTGGTTTTTCTCAGCTCCGCTGGTTGTCGTTACAACTAGAAAGCCCTCACTCAAGGTCACACTGACCACTGTAGCACAATCAACTCAACAAACGACCAATAACTGTGTAAGTGTTTGCGTGCACATCTAATGCTGCCGTCTAGTGAGTGAGAAAGTATATGTCACCTTTTAACATGTATGCATACCCAAAAAGCAACGTTTTCATCATAGAACTTGAATTTTGACTAGGCTATGACCTTAACCTTTAAACGACCTAGATATGATAGATGAAGGAGCATGGTAAATATCTATGTCAAATGTCATTTTGTTATTAGTTATGCTCCAGAAACACGGTGGCGGAAGAGGATGATGGCAACGTATGGGCAGGAAGTTCTGAAAGATATGATGCTGTGCCACAAGTAACAGATGCACCATAGAAAAGGAAGTCAACAAAGTTGTCTGATGTATGGCCAACAAGGTTAGTGATGTTCACAAACCTGCATGAGTTCGTCCCACTGGCTGTCTCCAATGTCATGCTGCAACAGCATCATTCAATACACTGAATGCAGTGATGTCAACATTAAAACACCGTCAGCTCTCCCTGGGGGTCCATGGATGCCCGGGCGCCAAACTAAGCCTAAAACCCCTCCATTCCTGTGTATCTCGACAATTCTGACATCTCACAACTCATTGCTTCAGACAGTCTTAACCTGAAGCCACCAGAACCTCTAAATACTCAGATGTTAATGGTGCTATACAAAGTAATGAAACACTAAAGGCAGTTTTTACCCAAACGATGCTTTGCTAGCAATGGCATATGCTGTAACACTGTGTCTGTCTGTCTGTCCATCACAAGATGGCATTGCACCAAAATGGCTAAACATAGGATAATGCAAGCAACATGGCACAATTGCCCAGGGACTTTATAGTTTTCTGATGCCAAAGGTTGAAATTCTGACGGGATCACCCTCAACAAAGGCATCAAATACATGTAGAGTAGGTAAAAACTGCACTTCTCAATCGGTCGAGAACTCTCTGGCTATTATGACGTATCGCTGATAATCTGTGTCCGTCTGTCACAATTGCGTGCATCAATGATGGTACGTTGGTGGAGGAATACACAATGTCATCAACAGTGCTTCTTGTGTTCGAAGTTTCTTTATGACACGTACGGCTCACTGCGAAAGTTGAGCCTATTGCAGCAATGTGTGTACAAAACTATGCAGGTAGCCCAATTAAAAAGTGGCAGTTGCTGAAACTGCTCATCAGGCTGACATGCAATCTGTTTGCATTATTTGTACAACATTTCAACTGACACGGAGCGTCACGTCAGTCTCTCGGCGACAGCCAAGCCTCTTGGATTCATTTCTACACTAAACATACACTATTTTATGTAGTGATGTGACGATTATCGAGATGGAGATCAAATTTGCGATTTTTCAGGAAAATTGAATGAAATCGATATTGCGATTGTTTTAAGCCAATGTGACTCGATTCCGATACCGTATCGCTCTAGAGAGACCAGCGATCGGCGCTGAGGTCACAGAATGGGTTTTACACCCCTGCGAGTCAAATCACGCAGTGTGGAGGAGATGACATCTCCGCGAATCTGATCATGCCGAGTGCAGCAGAGTTTATATCTTCAACTCCAAATATTGGGGCAAAAAAATTGCAATCAAATCGACATCGAATTGTTTATAAAAAATTGAATCGAACCGAGAGGAATAAACCACAGTCGTCACATCACTAATTTTATGGCCATTATACAGGTCAACTTGTGTTGGATGACATACCCGGTTGAGAACTGCAGGATTTTCGTTGGAGCAAAGTTTTACCCAAATGCCCTTGTTGAAGGCAACTTGTACGTTAAGATTAGGGAAAAGATGCTGGAGTTCTGGAGCAATGACTCTACCTACACTGTCTCCATATAGTGGTAGGGCGTTGGACTTGCGATTTACAGGTTGTGTGTTCAATTCCCGGCCGGTCCGCTTTTACGTAGGTCAACTCACCTTTGCATCCCTCCGGGGTCGCTAAATCGAGTAGGCCTATCTGCTTCGGCTGGGGGTAAAGGCGGGATTCTCACCACTGCCGGGTGGCAGGTAACACTGTGTGATCCCATATGGCATGTGAGTTTCCTGTAGCGGTGAAAAGCTAAGTTGATGCTAACTGCTATACACTGTTTACTTTACTTTACTTTTACACCAAACCAATATATACAGACATTCCTTTTCTCCCAGGCATTCTCTCTTTCCTCTGCTCACTAACACGCTGCCTGGCCATAGCGCCTATGAAGTTACGACATAATTGTGCTATATAAATCTGTTTATTGTTATTATTATTATAACTACAGCATCTGTTAGAATTTCTGATAAATAATAATGATGATGCATATTCATGCTGTATAATCGTAATCGACAACAAAACAGTATTCGGCCACTAGAGATCAGAGAACCTTCTTCAACAATCCCTAATGCTTCTTTGCAACATTTTTTTGTCATTTTCCTAAACAGCACCAGTTTGTGTTGCATTAGATTAAGCTTCTCTGTATTTCTGCATACTTTATGTCTCTTTTTGCATTTTCTTGGACACCGTGAGACTAACTGTCAGTTTGGTACAATCATTCCCATCTGTTAAATGAATGACGCGTGGTAAGGTAATCTCATAGTCCCTCGAGGACGTAGAGCTGATGCTAATCTCCAGTTTACCAAACAGACATCCTGCAGGTGATATGTCATAAACCCAACTGCCAATACTTTCTGCCAGGCCTGCCATTATCTTACCAGCTTGACAGCGTTGCCATCCTTGGCCAGTACCAATCCATACTGCTTGGTAAATGTGTTTGAACGACTTGGTTGCTGCGTGACAACAGAATGGCCAAGAATTGAAGAAGTGCGCCCTAAACACTAGTCCAATGCCACATATAATACACCACCTGCCTAATGTGTGTATGTGTAAAACCTGCTACCACAGACTTGCCGAATGCATTACATTTACACCAAGTTCAACACTAAAACCTAAACGTTAGATTTAGTAAATGACAGATTGCCAACATTGACATACCTGAACGTATTTTCGATAGAAAAGATATCGCAGTGCTTTACTTGCTCGCTTATAACAAACGTTCGGACACAACTCTACAACAACACACATTATCAAACTCACATTGTTAACAGTTACCCATGCCAACGTCAGTCGCATGGGTCGGGCAATCAGCGGCGTTTATGCATCCACACATCTGTCTATTTGTACGATTGTTTTTCCACACAATATCTCAAAAAACCGGTGCAGCTGGGATCACCAAACTTGACATAGTCATGGTCCACCATGAGTCCCAGAAACTCACTTATTTATATCGGCCTTCCTTTCTGGTATCACTTCGCATTTGGGCCGGTCCTCTAAAGACAACCTACTGATATAATTGGAGTAGGTTCTACGGTGCTCTTGAGAGTGCAGACTTCTTCTAATTACAAACTGTACTCAATAAACTCCATAATGTCCGGTGACACTAACAAAGTTTTTGTTTATATTGGCCTTCCTTTCTGGTATCACTCTGCATTTGGGCCGGTCCTCTAAAGACAACCTACTGATAACTGGAGTAGGTTCTACTGGCCGAGTGTCCTTCTGTTGCCAACCAAAAGTGTACAAACAGTGAAGGAAACACGAAGCACTGAGCACAACTGGAAAAAAATCATCCAATGTTCTACCGACTCCTGATAGAAAAGATGCTTCATCCTTTAAACCTGATCATCTGAAAAACATCTCCAAAGTACAGAAAGCACAAAACCTCCTAACACGTGTCGTCACAAATTCCTTTCAGTCCCGTTCACATATACACTTCTCTAACAGCTCCACTGAATACCGCGTTAATTTCAAAACAGCCAACATCACTTTCCATACTCTTCATTCCTGTCAGCCTGATTACTTATTCTCTGCCACTCGGTCCCTCAAGTTGTCAAACACCAATCTGCTCTCTTTGCCATTCGTCTGCACTTCACTCGGCACCCGCAGCTTCAGTGTTGCAGGCCCTAAAATCTGCCACTCTCTCCCTCCAGCTTTCCATACGTACACCTTTTCAGCTACCTTCTGCCATCATCTAAAAATCGCATCTTTTCCAGCTGGCCGTTTAATCTCCTTAGCTCCTTCCTTCTTGCACCTCAGATTCAAACTCCACTGACCATTCTGCACATTTATAAATTTTACTTACTTACTTACTTACCAACATCAGTTCCAACTGTAGCAGTGCCACCAGCAACATTTCCGTTTGCAAGTAATGGCAAACATCATCAAGGTAATATAATTTGCTGTTTCTCTAGCATTAGCTCCTTCATTACACATGACAGGTCTCAGTGGTCTTGCAGTGAAATGCCAACCGTAGTAGGCGAGGTCCCAGGATCGTATCTCACCACATGTAATTGTGCTGAGCCACCGCCGTATACAGCCTTGGGCATGGGCTGTACACCCTTACTGCAATGTCTAAGTCGACTCAGCCATCCACACTCTGGGGGGATGGTAAAATAAGTCAGCTTTCAGACTCAGTAATAATAATAAATGGTGATGGCGGATGTGGACCATAGCAGCCTACATGTGGACTGGATACACAGCCCCAGTCAGTTACAGTCTTAACCTTTAGCCACCAGAACCTCTAAATACTCAGACGTCAAAGTAATGAAACACTAAAGGCAGTTTTTACCCAAACGATGCTTTGCTTATAATGGCTCATGGTATGAGAGTTGGCAGCCATCTGGTGCTGAGACTGCATTTATCAAATAAACCGGAAGAACTACTGCAATGGCTATTGTCATGATTACAGCATCATAAACACTGATTATGGTATTATTATTATTATCATCATCATCATCATCATAACAGAACGCATATACAATTGACAACAGAGGGACCACAGCAGACCTTCAGGAAGGTTGTAGTTACGCAGAAGTCTCACTGCAAGTTTTGCAAGACTCTTCTGCTGCAGCAGATCTAAACGAACTTTGGGAACGTCACTTTCACTGCAACATTATATACGCACACACGCGGGCATAATGATTAATGAACCCACTACAGATGGCATTTTGTAGTAGTAAACAGCAAGTACCATGTCTGCAAGCACTACTTAAGGACACAAAACAGTAAGTGCCAAAACTAGGATAATGGTTTTGACTACGGTCTGTTTACGTCACTGCCACGTTCTGTAATTCTACATCACACAGCTGGCATAAAGGGTGAAGAATTCTTCCATCGTAAGTCTATTGACTGATTAAGAAAAGACGAATTCCAGTGGATGATGTTCAATCAGTGGCATCAGTGCTTCAAGTTTTCTCAGACACTGTCGACTGGTAGACTTATCAGGCCTTAAATAACGTGCTCCAGTCATAATGAAACGTTCTCTTTTGGGCAACCTGGTTCAACTAGACTAGAGCAATGTGAAAAAAAGACGGCCGGTTAAACAACAAGTGTCCAAAGTAAAATGGCAAAAGACCATATGGAATGGATTCGTCTGATCTTGACCCATCGAATACATGGTTCATTGGACCCACATGAGTCAGCCCCCAAATGGCATCTTGATCAGTTCGGCCTTTTTGCATAGCATATCTGTGTAACCGACACACAGACGCACAAACCATGCTACGTGCAACATCGATATCAACAGGCCGCATCGTATCACTGTGTGCAGGTGATACGGCCTACAAACTAAAAGTAGACACCATTCAGACAGAAAAGACCATTTGCTTGCATTCACATGCCTCTGCATATGAAAATGAGGAACAAAATATATTAGCCCCACACAGGACTCTTCAAAAGTGACGTTTCTGCCACTTCAAAGTCACGTGACACAAAACATTAGACCAAATATCAGAAATCTGGCCCGAACATATTTAGATATTGTGCCCTAGCTTAAGAATCCGTGGTCAGTTGCCAGCTCCCATTGTAAATGGCGGAGAAGATAGCTGTTGAAAATGGCCGATTTCCAACTTTCAAGGGCTCGTGACCTTGACCCTGGATCGGATCATACTGCATACTGTCGTCACGTGTCGTGCATCACATCGACCTCTACCTACATGCCAAATATCATTAAAATCAAAGAAACGTTTTATGTACGAACATACGTATGCACGGACGGTCGGACGGACATTTGAGACCGCCTTCATTAGGTTGACTCTGTCAAAGAGGTGACCTGAACACTACCAAAAATTTGCTTTAAATTCTAACCGTCAACAGCAAGCCCTAAAATTGTCAAGAGGCGATTCGTAAATTTTTTTTATCCTTCTCACCAATATTAGACAAAATTCGTCACGGTTACTAACTTCTCAAAAATTAGTAAACTGTAGGATTGTCTTAATGACAACAACAAAGACAATTCTGATAAAGACGGTGATAGCATATAGACACCTAATAACGACATCAATGTTTGTCTCCGAGTCAATCAGCTGATCAAGCAGCTGAACGAATGCTGCCTGCTGTTCACGACTGCGTGATAAATACTCCTCCAGCAGGTCGATGTGACCCTGGAAGAGCAACGGCATTGCCACCTGCAACATACATGATAAACCACCAGCACTCTTTCAGGCACGCTCAACACCTATCACTTCTTCACCGCCTGTCTCTGATATAGCCATATTTGTGCTAAAAGGGGACGTTAAACTCCAACTAACTAACTAACTTCTTCACCGCCACCAATGTTATAACTGCCGTTTTTCCAGGTAAACCTGTATTCTTTAAGAAGATCCATGGCGATCAGTGGAATGGGTTTCGCAGGCTGAATGCCCCCATCAGTGGGCCAGCCAACATGCCAATAAACAGTAGGAAACTGAAGGCACTGACCCAACCAGTGGTCTGGTCTCATCCTTTCTTTAACTATCACTGAATTGACAATGACATCAAAAAAAGGGGCATTGCTCCCTTTATGATGGCTCTCTAATGCCAGTACCAGACATAACAAAATGAACTGGTATTTGTTGCATCGGATCAAGACAAATGTGTTGGATTTTCAAATCACATACATATAGAACACGCAATTTCATTTGACACTGTTGTTTGGGTAGCAGGAAGCACATCCGGCCCATAAACTCCTGCGCTACTTATCTGAGTTTCTTGTCCAGAATGAGTGGCTAATTGTGACAGAACTACCTATCAGCATTTGAGCTCCGACAATCGGTGACATTAATCAATTGGCAATATTGGAAGGAACAAACAGAACTAATGGCAAAAAAGAGTAAGAAGACAAGTACAAGGACCAGTCCAGAGAAGTGGAAAAGAGAAGGTCAATGGATAAATGCATTTTCACACCGGTGTTCATTAGTCCTACACTTTTCACAATGAACATTTGTCCTATGACGTTCATTCCTAGCATAATAGAATGTCCAGACAGACCGTCGACATCAACTCATGATACAATGCACTGCCGTCACCACTCAACTGACAACTTCACAGGAAGCAGTAGTAAATGTTCTAGCAAACACCAAATGACCTAAATACCTCTTTCACGGTGAAATGGTGATACAATCCAAGCCCAGCAATGCAACTGGCAGCCTATACAACAGGCAGAGAACACAACATACCACTGAAATTTGCACATATGATTCGTATAAACAGCATCGGCATAAAATAGTCCACGTTTTTGACAAATCCAGTGAACATTTTAATGTCCTTTTACCAGGTGGATCTGGGTTAGTTTTCGTCCGTAGTAATATATTGCTGGCTTTGCTGCACGGCCTACTTCTTAGGCAATCGCCACTGAGTTGCAAGCCGATCGTCTGCCGGTAAGATGAATTCAGTTATCAAAACCTGCAAAGCAGGTTTGGTATTGAGCGTTACGCGTATACTGAGACGAATTCCGTGTGTATGTATGTATGTGTGTGTGTATGTATGTGATAAAACTCCTCCCAAACCACTGAACCGATTTGCATAAAAATTATACCAGCAAATAGAGCGTTTTACGCTGATTGCTATAGGCTACTTAGATTTGAAATATTTACCAAATACGAT
>Ga0209780_1005458_pt1 | contig 10048 bp, 11 predicted proteins | sample WorMetexBAHAMAS2_FD_187384 | JGI IMG/M metagenome (GOLD analysis project Ga0209780, IMG submission 187384) | Marine gutless worms symbiont microbial communities from Max Planck institute for Marine Microbiology, Germany - Inanidrilus exumae... | ecosystem: Host-associated > Annelida > Digestive... | reverse complement strand
CAATCCTGCAGTGGATCAAGAATGGATAATGCCAGTGAGTGATGGGGTCACTGTTAAGATCTTCGCTCGGTGTTACAACACTGTCGGCTGTGTAACAGGAAGTGCATCCGGCCTGTAAATAAACCCGAGCCACTCATCCACAAACGCTCACTTCCGCAACAAATGGAGCAAGAAAACCAACGGGACCAGCCAACCCAAGTTCAAATGGAAAACAATCATTGAAATGGTAGTGGTAGATGTTTGACTAAACTAGGTCACAGTTGGACAGGTGGTTGGTGTTTGGTTACATTTTCAACTCTGCCAACAGTAAAGGCTGATAAGGACATCACCCCATAAACAGCACAATTACAACGAAATACGTTTTAAATCTGCTGAAACATGTCTCCTTAAAATGAACTTGACAGAAATAAACTCCTGACAGATATCCCAGGATGGATCTTTCCAGCCAATGGCACTGACAAACCAAACCTGCAGTAATAAACACGAGATGCTACCTTTACGCCGGCACATCTATGCTCGTCTCTCACAAACAGACTACAAACTAGAAGACAAGACTTTGACGCCTCAGCATTGACACGGATACCTTTGCCACCTCGACAGCTTGCTTTAACCTTGACCCATTGGCCTCTGACCTTCAAAATCAAATCAGTTCATCAGTGAGGGCTAGTGGTTACTTCCTGTAAGTTTCATTGAGATTGTTCTAACCGTTCATGAGATGTCATAGTAACAAGATCTGTCCGTACAAACGGATAAATGAACACTCGAATGCTGGGGACAAACAGTCTGAAAACATATTGACCAAGACCAAGCTACCAACCTCACACCAGCTCTCCTATACCAGTCTCTCACAAACAAACTACAAATTACAAACAACACAACACAGAAGTGCATGGTACCGGAAGTGTTCGGCCAAAAATGTCGATGTACGAAGGAGCGCGGTCAATCGACTGACTACCAACGAGAACGCGGACGCCGACCATCACATTACTGGGATTAGTGTTGTTCACTTCCAAGCTAAATCCACCAGCCTGTCACAAACACATCGCGACATGTAGAACAAACATTAATCCAGAATGACAAATATATCAGATTACAACAACATGGCACAGTAGTTTAAAAATGTATGAAAATCTAGCATCCACAACTTCTAAGTGAGTTAACAAAAGATACAGAAGGATTAGGGCGGATGCCATCATTGATATGCAGCTAATACTAAGATAAACTAATTTCCCAAGAGAACCTCCCGTATTTGTGGAAAGCATGCCCAACAAACAATTCCAAAGCATTGAAGGCACCATGCTAGTTTTGACAAAAAGACAATAAAATTAAGGTTTATCAGCAAAGACTGTTGGACTAGAATCCGACGCTACAATACGTAATAAACTAGTCATATAATGGGAACAATGAATGCACCTTTGTGCTGGCAATGTACATTCCGGTGGTGTTAAGACGATGCTTGACTTGAGCAGTGTTGTACACCTGCAGAACGTCGTTTCCACCAAACTCGATGTCGTTGGACAACTGGCAGTGCTCAAAGAAGTCCACCATAAACGTTACCTGCCCTACCGGCCGACCTGCCATCAGACAATTACACTTCTCACCGCATGTTTACAGAAAAAATACAAAAAGTCTACGTGAAAAAAATGCCTTTTTACATCACACACTCCTTTGCATGAGAGGTCAAATGTGTCCATCCAGAAAATAAAACTTTCTGAAGCATTAAATCAATTTTGGTCAGATGCCCTTCCATATGTCATAAATTACTTGTAGTAATCAAATCCAGTTTGCCTAAGTGAAAGGCTACCACCATAACAACTAAACTATGACAATGTTACAATAATATAATCTCAAGATGAAGGCCAACAACAACCAAGTGTCCTTACTAACACCACCAGCAACTAATGTGTGTCCTAGTAAGAATCAAAGCCAGGCGGTCCACGCCACAGTCCATCGATAAATCACAAAAAGTACGAAGTAGAGGAGAGAAACTACCAACATCACACCACCACCTCCTCTGTTTCTCAGGTGAACATGGGTTAGCAAATTCCCCGTCACTTTCCTTTCTCCACCTGTTCTGGAACATGATGTTAGTGGACAAGTTGCAGAGTGTTTTTCACAGGTCGGATACGACCGCTGCTAACAGACCAGCATTGCTAAAGCACCAAACAAAGCATAGACAGGTGCGTCAGTGGGATTGACCTATATCCACACATGCCGAGCGAGCGTGGCCCGTATGCTCACTGAACTATAAACAGAACGTCACTCTGACTTCAGTCAGCCTAGGCCTGCGAGCTAGGCTAGGCTCCTTCCAGTTCTATTTATAGTTCAGTGCATGCACTGGCCGATTCACCGGCCGATTTTGGGCTTATTGGGATGCAAAGTTCCCTAAAACGTGAGAATCCGATACTTGGACGCCGAAGAAACGCCGTGCAAAATTTGATGCCGCTAGCATTATCCTCAGCAGAGAAACCCGTAACCGTACAAACAAACAAACAAACAAAGAAGAACACACAATGAAAAACAGTAACCAATATATCCACACCTTGGCAATCAGCATGTGTCAATAAAAAGAAAAAATAAAGAAAGAAGGTCAAAAGCATCAGTCAATTGTCACAAAATAAGAGACTCATAGGACATTGGACAGAACAAATCATACCAACCAGTCTGAGTTAGCTTCTTCTTGCGCTCAAGTTTAGCCGAACCGCCTTCAACAGTGAGACTAACTCCCGGCTGTATTGTCGGTACCATCCAGAAGTTAGTGTGATCGACGTTGGCCATGTAGATACGCAAACTGCCGTCCTCACACAAGAGGATGAAAGTGGTGCGGAGATCAACTGCTGATGATCCGGCGTGCCTGATCATTACCATGTCCTGGATCTGATAAGACAAACACAATGCACAGACCTCTATCTCACACAATCTCAGACCTGACTACTTTGTCAACAAGACAATTCATTCATTTACTTACTTTCAGTTTTTGTTTAACCAGCTTTTTAGACCACAATGCTTGCATGCAGTGCATAAGATGCCTCCTATTGCTGCAGTTGTCACATGTAGCATGGTCTGTGTGTTGGTGTGCAAAAACGGCTGAACCGATCAACGTGCCGTTTGTGGCTAACACTTGTGGGCCCCAGGAACCAAGACGGGGTCCAGATTCGACAAATCAAAGCACAGATATCAATCAGCAAAAATTATGCATTGATCCATCAGCTCTCCTATACTGGTACACAAAACAAGAGTAGTGACTACTAGTGTCACATGATATTTGAAAAGACTATCCGTATAATTTACCTGCTCAATACACGAGCATTAAGTATTATGGTGGCAACAAAGTCACAGTCATCTCCACTAGCACTTTTCGCAACAATTTACCATGCATGTCCTTTGTCATTGTACTTCTTGTTCTATGTTTCTCTTATACTGTCTTCACAAGACTGTATGTCTCCTTCATCCTCCCAGCAACAAAGTACTGTTGAATTTTTTAACACTGGTCTGCTTGTTTTAATGTTGGTGTACTTCTGTCACTCTTTGCAGATGTCTTAGTGGCCTTACATAAACAAAAACGTTTTGTCTTTTGAGCTAAATCTGAAACTCTTGGTTTCAGTATTTCATCTGCCAATCTGAGTGTTTATTTTCCAGATTTCCTGTATGCCAAGTACCTTATCTGCTGTATCATGAATTACTGCATTCAGCTGTTTGACTGTCACAGTCACACGGTTGCTAGTGACGTGTGCTGCTACGGCCGTGTGCTGCTGCTGCCAGCGTGGATCTGCGTGTCGATACGACTGCCTATGTTTTCTAGTTTATACTGGAGTTGAAAACAGCTATCTAATTCCCCTTCCATCAGTGGCAAAAGAAGAAAGAATGAGGTTGGGATCAGTGTTTTAAGTTTCCTTTAGTTCTGACACTGTGGGCAGGAAGTGACAGGAAGGACATTCGGCCCATAATACTGTGCCATTTATCTCAAAAGGTTCTCTTATGGAACAAATAGAGGAAGAAAAACAGGAAAGAACCGGCTAATCTAGGTTTACCTAAAAAATGGCAATTAAGACAGATACGGATTTCTAGTACCAACCAAGATTTTTTCTCAATTTTCTCAGTTAGTTACATATTTTTAATATGATTCCATGCAGATGATTAAGCCAGCTCCCCATCAGCTTTCTAGCATATGGTATAGTCACTATTGCATCATATCATATCAAACCTTAGCCTTGGCAGGTTGGACTTTGATCTCCTGTACAAGAATTGTGTCTGGTTTCACCATCATAACAACTGGCACATTGGACATCTGTGTAATACAGCAGATGAGTCCTGGGTGATTGTACACCTCCGTCCACTGAACCAGCGGTTGGCTGCCTGAACCCGACTTTGCTCCATTGGAGCTGTAGCACGCACATGCAATATACACAGTCTCCTCCAGAGAAAATCCACTAAAAGTTTCCAGTTATTAAACATGATTCCTTTCAAAATTTAGCACATGAACTCGTGCTCTCAAGTCACTGAAAGGTGTCAACAGTAAAAATAACTTACTACTATAAATCACTAATCATTAGTACTATTCCTTTTTCCTTAACTGCTTGACCATTAAAGGCAGCCAATGGCAGCGACAACAACTGCAGTTACTACAATTACTGAAACATCATATCAACGTTTTCCCAGCAGTGATACTCACCTCTTGAAGTTAATCGGGAAAACAGTGGTCAGTTCATCCATGGCTTTCGGCAACAGTGCGGCAAACGTCTTGCCTTGCGTGTAGCTGAAGAACAACAGCTGCAGTGTGTGTGAGTAATAGACAGACACTCCACCACCAGCCACATGACCTCCAGATTCCTGCACACGTATTCACAGCACACAGCCAACATCACACACACTCGGCATTTTTTCCACCCTATAAACCTGCATTTCCAATGAACCATGATAAATAAGAACGTCCAGTCCCCACCGTCTGGTAAACCAGGAAAAGCACTATGATTATTTGCCAAAGTTCTGAAATATCCAGTACAGAAGGGTCTAGAAGCCATTCTGGTCATTGAACAATGAGTATCAAAGCACTTGAGAAAACAACAGGAGCAAACGGTAACGTATATTCAACCTTGACATCAGCGTGCTTCATTTCCAGTATGTTGGTGATGTAGAAAGGTCCGTGCTGAGCACTGCTTGTTGCATCCATCGCCTGCGTGTAGATGTACCCCGACGACGCCATCAACACCAGGTGGCGCTCACTGTCGCTCACTACAAACGTCGCATCGCGAATCTTGCCAGTTGGCAGCAGGAAGTAGTAATGCGGACTAATTGCATCCACCGACAGGTTGTACACTTTCACAAAGTCCGCAGTCACCACGGCAACCTCCGTCTGTGACCCAGGAAGCCAAAGTGCCTGTAAAACAGTCAACATCCTACAGCTAAAGCATTCATATGCACACACCCATTTAAAACAGGATATTAGTAAGCAAGCAAGAAGCTTAGCTGACCCAGAAAGAATGCACGATGCTTTATATCATGATTACGCATGACCTTTGAATTAGATAGGGCCATTCAGTCACTGCAAATGGTACCAATAAGTAGGATGGACGTTTTAAGTTTCTAGCAGTATTAGCAGTAGTATTACAGATTCCAATGGTCAATCAATCAATCAATCAATCAATCAATCTATCTATCAATCAATCATTGGCTTATTAAACAGCTGACAAACCACAACCGTTAAATACAGTACACAATATAAAACACGAGATTTGTAAGTGAAAATTAACAAACAGTCATACAGCATGCAAAGGCTGACTGACATCTAGGTGTTAAAGAATACAGTTAAAATATATCAGTACTCATTGTGATGGTTACAACAGAGTGTGTGATAAAACTAAAAGTTATAGTTAGGGCTAAATGATATACAGAGTAGTACTACAACTGCACTGTTTGAATAACATTATCATGAGGAAGTTTCTATTTTGGAGTTCTGATGTGCAGTCAGGACGTTCAAAGTCATGCGTTGTCTGCCTAAACGAGTAATGTCTATTGCGCAGTGGTGGTAGAAGTGGATGTAGAACGTGGCATGTGTTGTTGGTGACCCGATAGAAGAGTCGTTCATCAGCCTCGTCACAATGGCTGGCAAAGGTCGGCATGCTGTTGCCACAATAGCCAAATTTAGTTGATCATCGTAAAATGCTTATAGGTGATTCTGGTCATCGGCTGAAGCAAAACCCCACCATAGTGGGGAGGCATAACTGAGCTATGGTATGGAATACGACTTGCCGATAAACTGTGCTGTCACAGAGCAAAAAGTGACTGGGAGCAACTGAAGATAAAGTCATTGACATGATGTATCACGCAGACTTTCCGGCTGAACGTCATGCCGAGCATCGTGAGCTTCCCGACTTGAGTAAAACCTGAAAGTTGTCTATAGATGGTACAGTGGTAACATGCATGACAGTGGTTTAGAGACCCAAGTTCAAATCTCACTGCAGGCAGCTATGTCTATCATAACAGCCACTGTGATATACAGCCTCTGGCACAGGCTGGATGGACTCTTACTGCAGCATCTAGGTGTTCCCTCTGTGAAATAATAAAATAAGTATTTGCTTTCTGGGTGAGTAATAGTAATAATAATAAATGGTGATGGTGGATGCAGACGTTAGAAGCCTACGAGCAGACTCATAGCGTCAGTCAGTTTGCTTGGTTTGAGGGTTGTGGGCCATGTGGCCCTAAGTCTGCAGTCATTTATCAAGCGAACCGGGTACACTCTCGCAATGGCTTTGCCATAATGACAATGCCGTAAACACTGTCGTTGGTATTATTATTATTTAGCTCTCTATTTTTCACAGTTTGCAATATACCTGCATAATACCAGTAATCACATATAAAAGATATTTATACCTTAATAATGAAGTTGCCAGTTTCAAGTGCTGGATGCAGAACGAGATGATCAGCAACTGTGCCAGCACTCGTGAACGTCAGAACGTGGCAGTCCTTACACATACAACATAAAATAAAGTTTTGAAAACAACAACCTGGGGTAGATAAAAAACTATAATCACTTAGCTTAGTAAGCTAATGTAAGACAAATATACTAAATAAAATAATGTTATGTTTACTGAAACTAAAGTTTCAACTTAAACATACTTAATCTGACCATAACAGATCCAGCAAATATGTAAAGCCTGAATCAAATCTATAAACAACTTCCTTATTTAAATGCAGCTAATAGACATTTTGAAACTACAGGCAGACTCACTTGAAACTAACACTCAAGTATAAATTGGGAAAGCAAATAACACATTTGGCAGACTTACAAATACATGGAAAACAAGAGCATTAGCCTCAGGGTAAAAGTGAGGCTATACCAGTCACTGATTATGCCTATCCTACAATATGAAGCAGACTCTGGGCAGCAAATATCATGCAGATGAAATGACCATAAGCTTCTCAAGAGAGATTTCAGAGACACCTGCTGGGACTTTCATTGAGAGACAGTAAATAAAACAAAATGGTCCACGAACAGGCAGCCTGCAAAAACTGGAAGATAAACTTCGAAAAAGACGACACGAGATGGTCTGGGCATGTGGAACGCATGGACAACATCAAGACAAGACATACAATGAGAACCACAACAAACACAACGTAAAATGGGAAGACCACGCCAGTGTGGTACAAAGCGATTCACTGGAATCACCAGCGATGCAGTGCTGGATGTAGCCATCAACAGACTGGAATGGAGACAACATGAGACCAAATGCACTCCACATACTGCAGTGAACTCAGATCTAAGGTAAGGACTTCCTATTACCATTGTTCCACACCTATGTTTAACATGCTTCAGCTCAGAACTTATGCATCTTATCATCCAACTCTTCTATCCTTTCTTCGAACATGATCATTCGTAATCAGCAGACCAGTAAGTAGTGATGGTGACACTTAGTTTCTTTAACTTTTCAAAATTTACGATTAATTGATAATTAGTTACAATTACTGCTAATACTACCATATGCGGCTTTGTCTAGCTGGCCTAGTTTTCCGCAGTTAAATTTCAGGTCTCATAAAAGCGAACCTATTATTTTATGCAAAACGTTCTTACAGGTCAAATGCCCTTCCTGTCACCAAACAAACAGCATCAAAGCACTGAAGGGTTAATTAATATCAGTAAAGTAAGCATATTTCAAGTGTATAAAACTAATAATTATCAGTTCTGATAACGACTGCATCTATTCATCATCTCATTTCCTCCAGTCTCACAGGCAAACAAACACTTTGAAAGTGTTCGCTTCAAGCAAGCAATGTTGTGTGTAAGTGGCTAAGTGGCACTGAACTTAAAAGCACATTTCATAAACGACACCCTATGCTGGTGAAGCCAATCTTGAAAAAGCTTAATCACCGAGATAATTTTAACCATCAAATTTTTAATGATTAATCAATTAAATAATCGTTAATAGCAGCAGCTCTGCCAAAAAGTAAACATAAAAACGGTGAATGTACTGATACCTTCAGTCCACAGACGGCCAAGTAGTCTTCATTGCAGGTGCTGCCAGCAATACTCAGCACTGTGAATGGAATTGGAGCTGAGCTCAATCTCTACACATGAACATTACAAACATGGACGAAAACCAGTCTAACAAGAGTATCAACTGCGAGATGTAGAATGACTTGTATACTATTAAAAAAGAACACATAATTCAACCAGCTAAACTGAGAAACAACAGACGCTAGGCATACTGCTGTTCTTCACAACTGAAAGTCTCATTTGCAAATATTATTGAAAAAAAATATTATCGAAAATTTGTTTCAAAAAAGGAGAAATCAGAACCATCTAATTTGGGATTGTCAAGAGACGATCAACATTACTACTTTATGTTTTAAATGCTCTTTTTTTCTAGTCACTCCAGGCTAGGCAGAAAACTGGAGCCAAACCAATACAGGGTTTCTAACAAATCATGACAACAAAATTCCAGTTGATTTCCAGGAGTTTCCAGTAAATATTTAAAAAATACACAGTCGATGTCATAGTGACGTCATGTGAAAAAATGCATAGACATCCATCGTTGCATCATATTAATCGCAACAAACGCCATAGCACCATGAAATTTCCAGGATAACTGGCAAAGTTCCAGTGGAATTCCAGGATGTCCAGTAGAAAAAAGTCAAGTAATTTCCAGGATATCCAGCATTTCCAGGAGTGTTAGACATCCTGCAATAGTCAAGAGAATTACAGGGAAATCAACGCAATGACCCCAACCAGGCCACTAGCCAGTTTTCCTTGATCCAACACGTGACTCAAGAAGGAGTGTCAAATAAACCTGATACGCAACCGTTGTCTGACGCACAAGGAACAAAGCACTCACTGTAAGAGTAAGTTTGCGTTTGGTCGAGTGTGCCTGTTTGAGCAGGGCAGACAGCTGAAGTATGGTGACTTTGCCCTTCTCACTGCAGATGGCGAGGTGCTGGCGTCGGCTGTTCGGCGACGTTAACGCACACATGCCCACGCGACGTAGCATGTGCGAAGTTATCAGCTGACGAATCGTCTGACCCTGGTCGCCACTGTAATTCATTCGGACGTTCTCGAATGCACCCTCCTGGGAGCCCAGTGTAGCCATCTGTCCACATGCACCACACTATGTCAGTCTTTTGTATACAACCTGCCATGCCAAGTCTGTTTTAATGACTGCTGTCCAGGACAGCACGAGTTAACTGGTTCTCTTCCTACACTTGTTCAGAAAGAAAACCTTTGGGAAAAAGTCAAAACTAGTTTTTCAATCAATCATTCATAAAAAAATTTTTAACGAAGCATGGACACCGCAAAGACCACTGTCAACATTGACTAAAGTAACCAACACTAACGTCAACAGATAATGTCCGGATAAGACTGCTGTTGAAACAAAAAAAAACGTTTTACCAGTGGCCAAAAAGTTAACAGTAAATATGCCATTTTTACAAGTCATATGCCATTGCTGTCACCCAAGAAACAAACAGCTTACATTCAAAGCAATGAAGGAACATAGAACACTCTACAGCACATTTTGCTTGTACTGCGATACGCAGACACATGTACTCTTTTAACACC
>Ga0209780_1005457_pt1 | contig 10049 bp, 10 predicted proteins | sample WorMetexBAHAMAS2_FD_187384 | JGI IMG/M metagenome (GOLD analysis project Ga0209780, IMG submission 187384) | Marine gutless worms symbiont microbial communities from Max Planck institute for Marine Microbiology, Germany - Inanidrilus exumae... | ecosystem: Host-associated > Annelida > Digestive... | reverse complement strand
GAATAGAGTTTAAGGATTTTAGGTTTTATTCTGAAAATTCATAAATTCTGTAAATTATGATTCAGACACAAAAAGCTTTTTATTCATCCAGCCTTAAGGAAATTTCCTTATCGAATCAAAAGTTTAAAAGTTCGGTTCATGTGCAGGAAAAGAACCACCTTTCACCGCACCCACAAAAGCACCAATCGCCGCAGACACCGAACCAGCCTCCCGCAAAAAATCCCTAGAAAACGACGGAACCCTACCAAAAGTAACACCCAACACATCATACAAAACCAACACCTGCCCATCGCAAGCAGCCCCCGCCCCAATACCTATCACAGGAATTTTTAGGGAAGCCGTGATCTCCGCAGCCAAATCGCCAGGCACACATTCCAAAACCAGCAAAGAAGCCCCAGCAGCCTGCAAAGCCAAAGCATCCTCCCGTAACCGCTTGGCTTCCGTATCACTACGCCCCTGTATCCGATAGCCTCCTAATTGATGGACAGATTGTGGCGTTAAGCCTAAATGAGCACAAACTGGAATACCCCGCTCAGTCAACAACCGCACCGTCTCCACCAACCACGCACCCCCTTCCAACTTAACCACCTGAGCCTGCCCCTCACGCATCAAACGCGCTGCGGTTTCCAAAGCCTGGCTCGGAGTGGCATAACTCATAAACGGCATATCCACAACCAACAAAGCCCGCTGGCTGCCACGCCGCACCAACCGACAATGATAAATCATATCCTCAACCGTCACCGGCAAAGTACTATCATGACCTTGAATTACCATGCCCAACGAATCGCCCACCAATAAAATCTCAATTCCCGCTTGATCGATCAAATGAGCAAAACTGGCGTCGTAGGCAGTTAAACAGCTTATTTTTTCACCCTTTTCTTTGAATTTGCGTAATTGGGTCAAAGTTATACGACTCATCAAAATTTACCTCGAAAAGCCCCTCCGCCGAACAACGTCGTTTTAAATCGGAAACATTTTGTCCATCCGGCAAAATCAAATTCGGGGCACAGTCTGTTAGTGGGTACAACACAAAAGCTCTTTCAAATAAACCTGGATGCGGCAAAATAAGTCGGGGATTTCGTGATTGTCTGTTGCCATAAAGCAAAATATCCAAATCCAAAGTCCGAGCCCCCCACCGCTGATTGCGAACACGACCTTGTTGATTTTCAATCACTTGCAACTTTTCAAGCATAATCATGGGAGCTAATTCGGAATTTAACACCGCAACCGCATTAATATAATCAGGCTGATTTTGTGGACCTAAGGGTTTGCTACGATACAAGCCAGAGTGGGCTTTTAAATCAGTAAGCGGCAAAGCCTCGAGTGCCCGCAACGCTTTTTTTACTTGATAAATCGGATTGGCAAGGTTACTGCCTAATCCAAGGTAAACAGTAGTTTTCATTGCTTAGCTTTTTTGCGCCTTTTCTTAGGCGCAACGGGCGAAAGGGCTGGTTCATTCTTCTTTAAAAACTGAGTCCACCAGTCTACATCGTCAGCCGCCTGCTTTTCACCCGCATTGGCGCGTAATTGTAAGAAGTCATAGGCAGCTCGAAAACGGGGATGTCCTAGCACACTTAAACATTTCTTTTTGCCACGACGGTTCCGTGTTAGACGTAGTTGTAACTGCCAAATGTCTTGGATTATCACGATGAAACGTCTTGGTATGGCAACATGCGGTTGTTGCTTTGCCAAAATTTGTTGGGCTGCGTTTAGTAGTAATTGTTGTTGATTAACGCCTTTAGCTGGTTTGTCTGGCAGGAGGCGGTGCAAGGGGGGCCATAGTAACGCCGCTAGGAAGAAACCTGGGGCGACGGGTTGATTCTCCAACTTGCGCTGATCAGTGTTGCGTAAAACTAGATAAATTAACTTCCCCGTAGTCGGATCATCTAAACATGCTTCCGTGTAGGGAAATAATTGTTTAAATAAATTATAGTGCCGCAATTGCACAAACGATTGCACTGCGTGTCCACTCAGAAATAGTTTTAGTACTTCTTCAAACAAACGCGCTGGTGGAATGTTGGCCAATAGGCCGCTTAGTTCGTAAATCGGGGTTGCTGTTTGGGGTTCAATTGTGAAGCCAAGTTTGGCCGCAAGGCGAGCCGCCCGTAGCATCCGCACTGGGTCTTCTTGGTAGCGCAACGTTGGTTCGCCTATTGAGCGTATCAAGCCTGCTCGTAAGTCTGCCATGCCGTTGGCGTGGTCGAGGACTGAGAAGTCGTTGATGTCGTAATAAAGCGCGTTAATGGTAAAGTCGCGGCGCAGGGCGTCTTCGTCAATATTGTTCGTGTAGACGTTGTCGCGTACGATGCGTCCATTTTTTGTGGCGTTTTTTCCGTGATGGGCGCGAAAGGTGGCGACTTCGATCATTTCGCCTTTTAGGTGTACGTGCGCTAGTGGGAAGCGCCGTCCAATCAGGCGACAGTGACGAAATAGGTTTTTCACTTGGTTCGGGCGTGCATTAGTAACAACATCAAAATCTTTTGGAACACGTCCTATCAGCACATCACGTACTCCGCCGCCGACTAAAAATGCCTGATAACCCGCCCTATTTAATTGATACAGCACATCAAGAGCCGCTTTACTGATGTCGCGGTGTGATAGGGTGTGGTCGGCGCGCGGGATGCGGGTGGTTGTGTTTTGCACAGTTTTGGTGTTAGATTTTGATACCGCGTTGACGCATATCTGCCAATACTGCATTAATCCCTTTTTTATCAATTGTACGCATCCCTTGGTTGCTTAGACGTAGTTTGATCCAGCGTTTTTCGCTGGGTACCCAAAAACGATGGGTGTGTAAGTTGGGTAGAAAGCGACGTTTGGTTTTGTTATTTGCGTGTGACACGTTGTTGCCGCTCATGGGACGTTTTGTTGTCACTTGGCATATTTTGGACATGGTGGTTATCCTTTTTTTTGTAAATTAAGTAAAAACAGACTGTTCAGGGGTGTAAGGTAGGCCTGAGTCTGGGGTTATTTTAGCACGTGGAGCGGGGTGTCGCTATAGGTGTTCCCACGCCGAGCGCATTCTATTCTATTATGAACGACGGCACTATAAAACACATATCCATCGAAAGATTACGCCAAAACCCCCAAATCTTGATGGAGAATCGGATACTCTTTTACTACTGGCGCGAAAAGAAGGTCAGGAAATTACCCTCTACCAGAAAAATTACAGCCTCAAGATTTGGCAAATACTTGAGGAATTACAGATGGTAGATGAAAGCCAAGAATACGCGAAAAATCGGACATTAGAAAGAAAAAAACACTTTAAGGCTTTAAGCCAAAAAATAGAAAAAAGATGGCAAGGTAAAACAAATCAAATTCTCTCTCAAGAAGAAATAGACGCCAGTTGTTTTTAATCAGTCACTGATGTTACGCAGTCAGCTTATGCAGCTCATTAGCAAATCTCGGAGCCGGGGCTTTAGCCCCGGCAACTCCGGGGCTAAAGCCCCGGTTCCTGTCTGTGCGTAACATCACTTATTTATTATAAATATCTTGATCCAAAGCACCTTCACTCTTAGCAATAATCACCGTACCTGCCGCATCGCCAGTGACATTGACAGCAGTTCGCATCATGTCTAACAAACGATCTACTCCAATAATTAAAGCAATACCTTCTACTGGTAAACCCACCTGATTTAATACCATCGCCAGCATAATCAATCCAACACCAGGTACGCCCGCCGTGCCAATTGAAGCAAGGGTGGCTGTCAATATCACCGCCAAATAGTCAGCCACGCCCAAATCTATGTTATAAACATTAGCAATAAAAACGGTGGCAACGCCCTGCATAATCGCAGTGCCATCCATATTAATCGTGGCACCGAGTGGAATGGTGAATGAAGCTACTGAATTATCTACACCAAGCTGTTTTTCAGTATTTTCAATATTCACGGGAATGGTGGCATTACTGCTGGCAGTACTGAAGGCAAACACTTGTACTTGTCGCATTTTTTTCAGGAATGTCCATACATTTAATCCTGAAAGGATTTTCAGCAAAACCGGATAAGTGACAAGGGCATGTATAAACAGGGCAATGGTGACAACCATAAAATAGCTTATGAGGGGTTTAATAACATCAATGCCTTGTAAAGCAAAGGTTTTAGCAATTAGGCAAAAAATCCCAAACGGCGCTAGTTTCATCAAGATAATAACCAGTTGCATGATAACGGCATTATAATCATTAAATTGTTGTTCAACCCGTTTACCGGATTCGCCTGCCATAACGATGGCAATGCCAAACAGCAAGGAAAAAACGATTAATGGCAACATTTGCCCTTCTGCCATGGCTTCAACGGGATTATCAGGGACAAGATTGATAATTGTTTGGGCGATGGAAGGGCTTTCTTTTGGAGTAAATTCTTGTGCCGTTGTTGAAGAGAGATCGAAACCCTCTCCAGGGGCTACGATAACAGCTAAGCTGACGGCGACAGTGATGGCAAGTGCGGTTGTTCCTAAGTAAAACACCAAAGCTTTACCGCCCAAACGACCTAATTTTTTAATGTCGCCTAAGGCAGCGACACCGCAAACAAGTGAGATAAATACTAGCGGAACAACTAGCATTTTCAATGACTTGATAAAAATTTGTCCAATAACATGGAAAATGTCACCAACTAGAACATCTTTGACGAAATTGTATTCCATGAAGAAGGCGTTAAGTATCGCACCTAATATGCCTCCAAAGAGCATAGCCAGCAGGATTTGTTTGGTTAAATTTTTTAGTTCCATTATGATCCCTTTAAATTGTGAAGTTGTTAAACCATTTCTGGTCCAAGATAATCCCTATTAGGATCATCAGGCTCAGTTTTAATCTGCTCACGCCGCCGCTGAACACGTTTTTGCATGGCATCAGCCTTAACAGGAATGGTTTTTTCTCCAAACAGCACTTGTTTTAGCAGCCTAAAACTAAATTTTAATAAAGCCACGTCATCCGTTTTCAGTTGCTCAACAGTGGCGACATCCAATTCATAAACTTCAGAAAATCCATCACCAAGGATAAAATCCCGTACTCCGTCAAGATTATAGCTGCCCAGAAAAAAGAATTGAAAACTACGCGGTGTCGGCTTACCTATGGTAGGTCCTGCAGAACGTTTTTTCAAAATAATCTGTCGCCATTCACGGTTCATATCATCATACTGATCCACAAGTTGTTCTTTGCGATAATCACGCACGGTGATGGTACGAGGTTCATTATGACCAAGGCAATGATCTTCCTTGATTAAAAAATAGGTATCTTCATCAGTTGGTGAATCTTGTTTACGCATGGACATCAAGCCGAGAGCATAATATCGACAGACTGTCGGGCGATCTTCGTACACACTACAACCTTCCTCACGGAGAAAGGGACAAGCTGGATTATCATCAGCCGTTTTAATCTTGACGCCCGGCATCCCATGTCCATCCATTTCATAAGGGAGTGTATACTGGGCTAAAAATTCGTTGGATGTCAAACCCAGACGGGTTTTCAAACGTAAAATATCGTAAGGTGTCAAGGTAATATCTATACGTTTACAACATTCATTAAAACAAGCGATGTCTTTGTGACAACGAAATTGGATGGTATCATCTAACGATAGTTTAACCGTTTGAAGGGGGCTATCGTGGGGAAGATTTTCTAAAGGTGAATCACTCATTTAAAGTCCTTATTAAATTAAATTAATTAATTAACCACTCTGCTGGACGGGGTTTGTAACCCCGTCCAGCACAATAATTAGCTAGCTAATAAAAATTGGGGTGTCAGTTAAGGTTACAATAACATATTTTTAAGGAGAGACATAAATGTTATACCTAAGTGAATTACTCATGGAACATCACGAATTACAGACTTTTGAAGAATTAGTTAAAATTGTAAAACAACAAGCCCAAACTGGTGAACGTTTTTTTCGTATGGACGTACGTCCCTCTTTTCCAGACACCCCTGAAAATTGGGAAGATCGTTTAGAAGCCGCCTTTTACTAACTAATTTTAGGTGATACGAATATGTTATGGCAACAAGATAATCCTCAAAAAGCACCCATTATTTCCCAATCGGTTGTGGATATGGCATTTGACATTAATTGTCGCTGTTTACCACTGGAACATGCTTACGCGCTATCCCAAGCAATTTCCAAAGCTTTGCCTTGGTTTGAACAAGAGCCACAAGCTGGGTTACATTTAATTCATGGAGCAGAATCTGGCAATGGCTGGTATCGCCCCGATGATGAACTTTTATACTTGTCGCGCCGCACCAAGCTAATACTGCGCCTACCTCAACAACGCCTTGCGGCTGCACAGGCATTGACTGGAATGACTTTAGATATTGCAGGCTACTCGCTAAAGATTGGCAAAGCTAAACAAAAGCCCTTAAGCCAAATGCCAGTATTATTTGCGCGGCACATAATCGCCGAGCCTGGACAGGATGAGGATGCTTTTATAGACAATGCGGTTGCACAATTAGCACAAATGGGCATTCAATGTCACAAAGCATTATGTGGCAAAAGCCATCACTTAAAATGGCTCGATGGCGACATATTTACTCGCAGTTTAATGATTGCTGATCTTAAACCGTTGGAGTCAATAACTTTACAACAACAAGGTTTGGGCAAAGGCAGAAAAATGGGCTGTGGATTGTTTATAGCCCATAAAGATATTAGAGCAGTCAATCCAGATACAAATAATTGATAAGAAATTTTCGTTGTATGAATCAGAATTTACAGAATTTTAGAATTTTATGTCTGAATCATAATTTACAGAATTTAAGAATTTACAGAATAAAACCTAAAACCAAGCAAGATTTTTTATTATTCTGAAAATTATAAAATTCTGTAAATTCTGATTCATACAAGAAAAATAGGAAAACCCACATGAAACTAAACACCCCCAACACCAGTAATCAACCCATACAATGCCTAGGATTAAGCTTTGAAAACGACACTGCCCGCCGCGCATATTTTTTAGAATTACTTCGTGAACAGCTCCAAAATCCTGATTTTAAAAAAATAGCAGGATTTCCAAATGCCACGGATGAAGCGATTTTAGCCCTATCTGATCCACCCTATTACACCGCCTGCCCAAATCCTTGGTTATCCGATTTCCTAACAAATGAATGGGGCGTGGTAAAAAACCAGGATAAACATTATCACCGCGAACCTTTTACCGCAGACGTCAGTGAAGGAAAAAACAATCCCATCTACAATGCCCACTCTTATCATACCAAAGTCCCCCACAAAGCCATCATGCGCTACATTTTGCACTATACCGAACCAGGCGACGTCATCTTTGACGGCTTTTGTGGCAGTGGCATGACAGGAGTAGCCGCCCAATTGTGTGGCAATCAAGCGGCTGTTGAAGAATTAGGCTATCGCGTCTCAACTGACGGGAAGATTGAAAATGCCGAAAAAACTTTCTCCAAACTGGGCACACGACACGCTATTTTAATTGACTTATCGCCAGCAGCGACATTTCTCAGTTACAACTATAATGCGCCAGTCGACATAATAGCCTTTGAACAAGCCGCAACACAGATTTTGCAACAAGTTGAAACTGAATGTGGCTGGATGTATCAAACGCTGCATCCTTGTAGCAATCAACAACAAAAACCTGAAGAAATTAAAAAAGTCATATTAGGCGAAATGGACTGTCCAAACGGACTGATTTTAGGGCGTATTAATTACATACTTTGGTCAGACGTTTTTACTTGCCCAGAATGCGCTGGAGAAGTGATATTTTGGGAAGCTGCCATGAATAAAAGCAACCATAAAGTCCACGACAAATTTCCCTGCCCACATTGTTCCGCCGAATTAAGCAAACGCTCATTGAATAGAGCTTGGATTTTGCGATTTGATAAAGTGATTGGAGAAACCATACGGCAGGCAAAACAAGTCCCAGTACTCATTAACTATTCCATCGACAAACAACGCTTTGAAAAACAACCAGATCAATTTGATTTAGCCTTGTTAGATAAAATAGAAACTAGCGACATTCCCTACTGGTTTCCTACCGAACGCATGATGCCAGGTGACGAATCGCGGCGCAATGATAAACTGGGTATTACTCATGTGCATCATTTTTATACTAAGCGAAATTTATGGATATTGGCAGCCTATCTACATAAAACTCAACAAGTCAATTTACCCCTATTTCAATTTAGCCTACTCAACACCTCCTGGCACGCTACTAAAATGAGGCGCTACAATCCTCGTGGCGGAGATCGACCACTATCTGGCACCTATTACATGCCTTCTTTACCAACAGAAGGCAACTTATTTGACATACAATCCCATAAAATTAATCAAATTTTACGCTTTCTCTCTGTAAGAGGTAACAACAAACCAAATTGCACATCCACTTCGACAATGACATCGGTTCCCACTTTAGCCGATTCAAGCATCGATTACATATTTCTTGATCCACCGTTTGGCGCCAATTTAATGTATTCCGAACTCAATTTTCTCTGGGAAGCCTGGCTCAAAGTTTTTACCAATAATCAAGCCGAAGCGATTGTTAATAAAACACAAACTAAAAGCTTAATCGAATACCGCACCTTAATGATGGCTTGTTTTAAAGAAGCCTTTCGCATTCTCAAACCTGGGCACTGGATGACGATAGAATTTTCTAACACACAAGCCAACGTGTGGAATACGCTCCAAACTGTTTTGCAAACAGCGGGATTTGTCATAGCCAATGTATCAGCCCTAGACAAACAACATGGCAGTTTCAAAGCTATCACAACCGCGACAGCGGTTAAACAAGATTTGATTATTTCCGCCTATAAACCCAAGCTAGGCTTAGAAGAGCGTTTTCAAATTGCGGGCGAAGCCGAAACTAGCGTTTGGGAATTTGTCCGTAGCCATTTAAAGTATTTACCGATTAGCAAAAGCAAAGATGGCGAATTGGAATTTTTAGCAGAAAGAGAACCTCGAATTTTATACGATCGAACACTAACTTATTTTATTACCCACGGCTATCCCGTGCCACTATCTAGTCAACAATTTCAAGCCGGCTTGCGGACACATTTTAAAGAAAAAGACGGCATGATTTTTCTCGCTGAACAATTTGAAGCCTATGAACAAAAACGCAAACAGGCTAAACAGTTGCCACAACTAGAATTATTTGTTTTTGACGAACGCAGCGCGATTGATTGGCTACAGCATTTTTTAAAAAAACGCCCCTCAACGCGCCAAGAAATTCATCCAGAATTTACCAAACTGATCGGAGCCGGCTGGAAAAAATATGAAACCATGCCGGAATTGGATGAGCTGCTAGAATTAAATTTTTTAAAGTATAATGGCGATGGAACAGTACCTAGCCAAATTCATGGCTATCTATCCCGTAATTTTAAAAACTGCCGTCATTTGACCAAAGACGATCCCTTGTTGCGGCAACGCGCGGCAGAGCGTTGGTATGTGCCCGATCCTAATAAGGCGCAAGACTTGGAACAAATCCGCGAAAATCGTCTGTTGCGTGAATTTAAACAGTATTGCCAAAAAAAGCGCTTAAAGGAGTTTCGCTTGGAAGTGCTGCGAACTGGGTTTAAAAAGGCGTGGATACAACAGGATTATCAAACTATTATAGATGTGGCTGGAAAAATACCGGAAACTGTTTTATTTGAGGATGAAAAGTTGTTGCAATTGTATGATTTGGCTTTGGTGCGAGTTGAAGGAATTTAGGTAATTTTTTTTTGTCTGAATCAGGATTTTCAAAATTTTATAATTTTACTTCGTTACTTCGTTTCAGAATGGTAAATATTGCCTGGTTTTTGGTTTGATTCTGTAAATTCTAAAATTCTGTAAATTCTGATTCAGACAAAAAAGTATCAAGACTGTCAACTTTGTTACATATTATAATTGTTTCGGGAATGGAGCGAAGCGGATTTCCCGAAAAATCATATCACAGTTTCGGGAAATCGCGCCTCATTCCCGAAACAATAGAATAATAATAATAAAATAATAATAATCTCACAGTTTCGGGAAATCGCGCCTCATTCCCGAAACAATAAAATAATTGTTTTGTTTCGGGAATGGAGCGAAGCTGATTTCCCGAAAAATAATCTCACAGTTTCGGGAAATCGTTACCTC
>Ga0209780_1005456_pt1 | contig 10050 bp, 3 predicted proteins | sample WorMetexBAHAMAS2_FD_187384 | JGI IMG/M metagenome (GOLD analysis project Ga0209780, IMG submission 187384) | Marine gutless worms symbiont microbial communities from Max Planck institute for Marine Microbiology, Germany - Inanidrilus exumae... | ecosystem: Host-associated > Annelida > Digestive... | reverse complement strand
ACAAAAACATTCAGCAAAACATACAAATATATGCTCGAAGCGTACTGTATGTAGCCTATTTATAATTTTTGTATGTTCTGCCTACGGGCGTAATAATAAATAATAATATTGCAGTGTGTCTCCAGACACACTGCAACCCATCTAGTTAACTGTGTACAGCTGCTCATGTTTACTGTTTTTCTTCTCTAGTTGTCGGCCTGCGTTTTGTCATGCCCTTATAAATTAAGGAGTATTTGATTGATTGCTGAAACTACAGTGTAACAGAATGCCCACGAATTACTTCATACAAATTAATTCGTATCATTCTAATCGCACATGCTGTATTTGGTTTCAAAATACACTCCTGCGAATGATCATTAGAAGAATATCCCGGAAGTAAAGTGAACATCATCGTTTCTTGATCTAATGTCATTATTTTACTGAATTCGTTCATTTTTGCAATTGTTTTGCGTTCTATTTGGTACGAAATGTGCCTGACGTCTGTGTCATGTCGTCGACACATGAGCGTGTAAATGACTTTGCTGAAAAAGAAGAAAAATAGAAATGACGAAAACTAAACTGCGTGTTCTTACGCGTTTATCATTGCTACGGAAACAAAAGCACAGGATTTGGATACACAGCATTAACTTAATACGAGAACAACATGGCGACTTCAACAAGGTGTCGCTCTAACGAGATGTAAATGATGTAACCGTACTGGCCCGCCGTGCAGTGTCGGCCGCCCGACCGCCGACGCGCACGGCGGCCGGCGTGCCGACCGCCCACGCACCCGGCGACGGGCCGGCCCGCCCGCCGGCAGCGTTACAGACCCGACAGATGACGACGACAGACGACACCGACAGGTGAGCAACACAATACTGGCAACTTAAGCGGGCCAATAATAATCTGTTGACTAAACTTAGGGCTGACAATGCAAGATTTTATAAGTGTGAGCATAAAACTACAGACTACCAAAATTTTGCTCCTATTGCATTTATAATTTACCCTCGCGTAATTGGCAATGAATGAATTATTTATTTATTAGAACCTATAGTAATGAGCTAATTTTAACTCTAAATTCAGAATCACTAAAATATCCTTAATTGTAATTAAAGTTTGGTTTAACATATCTGTAATTATGCGGCTAACCGCTGAAAACATCAGATGGTAGAAAATTTGGACGTTTATATTGTGAAATTGCGTAAAATTTTTCAGTTTTGGGGGTCCTCTCTTACACCCCACCCGGCGACAAATACGTCTAAATAGATACGTCTAGGTAATTCTACCATAATTATCTTATAAACGTTACGCTAATTCGTATGAATGAAGTCATTCGCCAAAGCATGAAAAAGCATATACGAATAGAACACGAGAATGACATTCGCAGTTAGTGCCAGTGTAATTTCATTAACGGTATTTCACGCGTTTTGTTATTCGCACGAACTGACGCGAATGTATGCGAACGCAATCGTAAAAATAAATTCGTGTAGTGTAATCGCATTTGAAGTCCGCTGACTGTGTAAGCTACCATCGCTCGATCGCTACCAATTTCATGCACAGCGTTAACAAATAAACGACTCATCGAGCGAGGAACGGTGACAGGTAATAAATAGCATAACAGCTGCTGCTATTCACATTATTGACGTCTGCTACATGAGCGTCTTCGCAATCATTTGCAGGTAGATCGTCGCGTGCTGCCTCAGTGACGTTGTGATGCAGTCGACGTAGCATGTATAGCACAGTTTCAGGAATGCGACAATAGGTTTCCATTGACAGACGTCGGACAATGCAACGCAACGTATGCTGTGTGAACGCACCTTAACACTTTCGTCGCTGTAACAACAGGCGACCATTTAAATTACTGCCAGAATTATATTGATATTGTTACTGTCCGTGAGATTACTTGTCAACATTAAAATACATAGAGTGCTTTGACGCTGCTCGGTTTTTGTTTTTAGTTTTTCTCTTATTTTGTCGTTGCTGTGCCGTGCGATAGATTAAGCTTGCCATCTCGTCAGCTTTTGAGCGCACGTAAATATACTGTATCGTATTCGTATCGTATCGTATCGTATCTACAATCATGTAGCCGACTCCAATCCTCCCACTCGTTTCAGTATGTGACCACACTCAAGTAGTACTCTATCACCGGTTATGTAAGCTCGCTACTCATATCATGTACAACACGATCTTCACTGCCCTGCAGTGCAATCAAAAACGTGTCACAACTGAAACCGCGGTCACAATGTCTGGTTATAGCAAGTCCCATGTACATAAAAGTGTATAATAATAATATAGGATGTAAAAAGTTAAAAACAACTAAATTCGGTGCATGATGGACAACCTCAAAAGGTCACAGACCGCCCACAGCGCACACACAATAAATCATGCCATTTACGAACAATTTTTAAAGTAAAAAAATTAATGCGAATTTAAGAAGGCTGTCAGCAAGGAATTAGAGGTAGGCCTAGCAGTTTTACGTATGCAATTATTTAAAAGAAAATACATTTACGAATAACAGAACGACCTCCGAATTCGCTGTCGAGCTTACGCGAACGACTGCTTCGAATTCCTCAGGATACGAAGGAGACTTCGGGAACTCTTGGAAGCGAAGCGACTGTACGGACCGGCAGTTGAACGACGAGACCGTTCCTCCCTGCCGAAAATACGAACGTTTTGAGCGAACGTCCGTCTTCGTTTGCTTCGCTGTCCGAACGCAGGCGAAAACGGACGACACCGAATCAATTTAAAGAAGTAGTCCGAACGAAAACGAAAACACCCGTACGAGTGCGAATTAGTGCCGAAGCACATTGATTTGCCTTTCCATTAGGCTTCGTACGAACTCCCGGGTGGTCCTTCGTTGGGATAGGACCGAAGCGTCTGGGCGGCTGGTGAACTCCTAGCTAGCTAAGCTCAGACCTACTTCGGCGTCCCTTTCGTTAAATTGATAAGCGAAGCGCCGAAATATTCGAACCCACCGAATGAACGTCTTCCTATTTGGATAGCGAGACAACGAAGCAAGTTAGGTTCAGTTCTGACTCATTCCGATGACTGATCCACGACTCTAAATTATCGGGAACGAGCATACTAGCCGAATAGTCCAGGCGCCGGGCATTGAAACAAATCAGGGCGAATCGGCTAGGCCTTCCATAGTGAGATATAGCATTGGGGACGAAGACACCGGGTACTTTAGCGAAAACCGAAAACATGATAATGCTGTACTGAATGCTGCCACCGAACGATCCATCGCAGCAAGTTTTCAAATTCTACCACCGAAGCAGGCAGAGGTCTTCCGAACCCCCATAGAATGTCACATTACGTCCATTTAGGGAGACGCCTTGTTGGAATAGAATTATGTTTTAGAAAAGTAAGGTTCCTCAGAGAAGTGGCTCCGTGTTGATTGTATGTCCGTCAAAAATAGGGGTCAGTAAGGTGAATAAGCAAGAAAGGAACACTCGGACACTGAACATATTATACAGCACCTGAAAATAAACAGCCTTGAAAATAAACCACAATTTTAGAAAATCAATATATGGACATAATGCTGTTTGGTCTTATAGCGTGTTTTTCTAAATGAATGCGTTCTTTTCTCATGTCATTCTTTCTCTCACTCTAGAGAGAGTCAGTCTGGTATTAGGCCGTTTTTCTACATCCGAGCGATTCGCTCCGCGTTTTTAACTCCAGACAAGATTAGTCCGACCGCTCTGACTTTGCTCTGACCTAAACGTGTGACTAAACTACACAGCGTGCCACGCCCATTATTTTGTTTACTGTTTTTTGCGCAACTAAATGCAGAATGAGACTTCTATGGAAAAGCATGTATACGCAGTGTCTTCGTCAGATTTAGTAATGTTTATAAATAGTCTCTCTGATATAATGGCTTTAATCCGTCTTGAGTTAAATCAGTAATGCTGCACTGCTGAGACAAAATTGCCGCAATGACCAAGACAATCTGAGACGGATATAATTGACGTATGGTGTCGTCATTTCGCACTGTAAGGCCCATCCACACCAGCAACAATGTCGTAGCAACATTCGACACTGTCGAAAGAATCGTTCAACTTGTAGCGTTCGACAATGTTGCTTTGACATTGTTGCTAGTATGGACGGGGCTTAACGTTTGCATGCGGTTATTAAATTAATAGGTTGACAAAGCACGCCACACTTGGCATTGTGAGATTTCATTACTGGGCTATAGTCGCGTATTCTCTGGTTCTGCGCTTGTCTTTATGTTTGTGTTCACGAAGCCGACAGTGTGCAGAGAACGTACGTGATTCGTGTATGCAGATCAGTTTGATTCAAACACACGACACAGCGCAGCCCAAATCACGCACGTTTCCAACACAGATTTGAAACGTTGAAATAAAAATAAAAAGCGTTACGAAGGTTAAAACGTAACAAACAGCTTTTAAACGTTGCGTAAAACATTTCCTGTATTATATTGAACTCAATCAACCCATATGCCTAATGCAAAGCCTATCGTGCCTAAATACAAGATATGCCAAGGCTCGAAGGGCCGGAGCTCGAGATCCGAAAGCCGAGCGAGAGGTGGAATTCTTGGGGAGAGGGGTAGCTAGCCTCCTCCCCACCAGCTAGGGGGCATGAGAGAGCGGTGTAAGCTCCCCCAGTGGGGTTCGGGACAAGCCTCGGCCGAAATCCGATTTTTTTTGTTTTTAGTTTACAGTTTGTTCTTGTCAATATTGCATTGTCATTATTGTATTCTTTAAAGGACAGCTGTTAGTGTTTTGCCTTGCTGTCCTGTCCTCGTGTGCTTTGTTTTACTTGCTTTGATTGTAACAAATTTTTCTGGCAAATAAATGATTAATTGATTGATTGACGGTCACAGATTAGACGACAGTTTCCCACAATCGCTATCAACAGTCATAATAGCTTAGAATTAACTGCAGGACAAAAAGATTGTCAAAAGAGACTAAAGGTTTGATCACACCGGATGCCGTGCGTTGCGGTGCGATGCGGCGTCTTGCGCGGTATGCAGCACAAACGACGTTAAATGCCGCACCGCAACGCATCCGGTGTGAACGGATCTTAAGCTAGCGTTACACGGTGCCTGTGCGATAGCAGAGCCTCTTGTTTGTCGACGGACGTGGACTCGAATGAACTGCTATTGTATGAGACTGGTCCGCGCGACCCGACGGAATTGTTTCCGTCTGTCAGCGCCGACATTTAGCCCTTGACCGCTACGACTGCCACGTACCAGTCCGGCTTTTTACGCGCGACCCTCGGCGACGGTAGACAGCGTGCAGAGCAGACGTAAAGGACTTGGAGACAGATAACATGCGTATCATGACTCAAGGACAGATTCAGTCGTGTCATGTGGTGCCTTGGCCGGCGTCCAGGACTTGACCGTTTCCTGTGAAGTAGGCCTACATGTACGTTTGAACGATCCACTAGTGAATGCCAACATTATTTAGTCTGTGTGTAACCGACACGCTGTCTGTCTAGTTGCCTCTCACGCCAGACAACAGATACACTGATAATGCGATGCAATCGATGAAAAGTACTATTGTCTAGCTGTACATGTCAGTGAACCAAATCTAATGTGCACTACAGTATGCTAATTTAGTGGCATGCTGTAGTGCACAGTACAGTAGACGAAAAAAACAGTTTTACGGCGCGACGCTATGCTAGCGCAGTATATGTATATGCTGTCGTCGTGTGCCCGTCTGTCTGTCTGTCTTTCCGTCATAAGCAAAACGGCTAAACGCAGGATCACGCCAACAACGACACACGATAGCCCAGGGACTCTAGTTTTTGATACCAAAATCTCGGCGAAATTGCAACGGGATCACCACAAATGGAACGCCAAATAGAAGTGGGGTAGGTTAAAATCGGCGATTTTCGACTATTATCACGGTATACAGAAACATACATTTTATTGACATTCTTGCGGCCAAGGGCCGAATAACTTGATAAAACAATTTTAAGAACAACAAATAAACAAGACACACAGTAAACGTATAAAGCCAAACGAAACGTTGAACGTACTAGTTGTAAAGGGGCGATACCTGATTAATGATTTAAGGCGTAATTAATAAAGGAGCAATATTTTTATCTCGGAAACGGAGCAAGATAGGGACATAGTTACTATGGAGCATTAAAATCAACAATCGCTAGTGGTAAATTTCTAGACATTAACTAAAATAATTTTCTAAAGGTTCGTTCACACCGGATGCGGTGCGTTGCGGGCGGCGCCGCACGGCACCGCAACGCAGTGCGACGTAATCGGTGTGAACGATCCTTAACACTTAGTTGTACATTATTATTCCTTTAAAAAAATTAAACGGACAGATGGCGTTGTGTTGCGGCAACATCGCTTCACCGAAGAAGTCATCAAATTTTACACCAACGAGATTGAATATAATTTTGTAGCACTTAATTAATTAAATCAATATGCAACACCACAACTCAAGGCTAGGTAGGATAAGCTGATGCAGTCCATAGCAGCATACGAGTACTTTTTGAGTCCTGGCGACCGTTTTGTGGGCCTTCTCGGAACTCGTTCGATTTCTTCAGTATCATGCAGGCCTATAATTCTGAGAAATGATTAACGCTTTCTTGCCGTGAACGTCTGTGTGTTTGTTATAAAGAGGGTTAAGATAGTTCAGATGTGAGTCGTATGATGTATGAACATCAGTAGCGTGGGAATCATGACTGATAGCGCTTGTATGGTCCCCACGCGACTATCTAGACGAAGAAAAATCCCACTGCTATTTTTTCATTTTGCGTGATCTAAATTATTTACGGCGATGGATGACCATGCGTCTGACACTCTGGATATTTAAAAAATGTAATACTGCAGATTCGAGATGAGCAGCAGTAATAAATTGGGCCTACCGGCTTTATTCGGCGTCAAACATTCTGCCGCAGTTGGCTTAATACCGGTGAAATTTAGCAGCGCTCAAATCTTTAAAAAATAACTTTCCAGATTATAGTGTAAAATTCATTAAGTATTTAATTGTAGCGATGCATGCAAAAGGTGCAGAAAATATGCCAGGCACCGCTAAATCTATAGCGTTCACTGAAGAATCAAGCCTGACCTTGTGATGCGCTTCGGCATGTTGCTGTTTTATGTATTATTTCACTTTCTTCTCTTCGAATGATGTAAGTAAGTAAGTAAGTAAGTAAAAGTCACTTATATCGCGGCGTCGAAATCGCGAAAACGCCGCAACAGCGCCGGGTGATCTTCGAGTCATTGTGAACGCCGGAAAAGATACGTTTTCAGTTTTGTCTTAAATGTAGCCAGTGACATGTTTTCGCGCAAGGCTGGTGGCAGACTGTTCCACACTGCAGGTCCACTGTACGTGAAGCTCCGCTGTCCAGTAGAGGTCTGAACTCGAGGCAGTGGAATGCAGTGAGTTGACGCGGACCGCAGTCGTTGGCAACCACGGACATCCTCCACTGGGACACAGATGTCGGAGCGACGCCGTTGACACACTTCCACGCAATTACGGCACACTTGAAAGAGACTCGTCGTGTATTGTTGAACGATGTCTTTTTGAGTCATTATAGATTTATTTTGTACTACGTGTTAGTCGGTACGATCGCTGACAGCTGGCTATGTGTGACATAAAACTCCGCAGCTAGTATTATTAGACCGTTGCTACAGACAAAGTAGCGTGGTCTGTGTGTCTGTGTGCTTGTCTATTGCGCACGCTCGTGAGCTCTGCAAAAACTGCTAAACCGATCGAGATGTGATTTGGGGAGCTGATACGCGTGGGCCAAGGAACCACGCATTAGATGGGGGTCAAGATCCCCGCTAATAATTGGCAATTTTTGGGGTAGTTTGGCTCATAGAAAAGCATTGGGCGTCTCTGCTGCGGTGAACGAAGCAAAAAGGATGACTCGGTCATCAATAATGGCACGAAATGCGATGCGGCCTTTTGACCACTTGTTATTTATATGTGACTGATGTAGAAAGACAGTCGAATGACGGCTCGGGCGGCAGTGTGTATTAATCTACTGTACATCTTCTGGTGGTGGTGGAGTGGTGCTGATGGTCAGCTGCCTAGTCCATGCTCACCGGGATGTCATTGTGTTCGGCTTCACGTCAACACCGCGACATCAAGCAGTCGTTCGCGTCTCAGTGCCGGCGACTGGCATCGGCTGATGACCGCCTACCGCATCCAACACACGTAACTGTCACCTCCATCTGCTCCATTCTGCTCCTCGTCTTCTCCTAACAACACACGCTTCTCCACGTTACCGTTGTTAACATTGTTAACATTCAACTGTGGCTACTTTTCTCTCATAATAATTGACAGTTTTTATGCTGCCTATACGTCATTTAGCTCAGTTCGTTGTGTCTGAACTAATTCGCGCCAAGCACTGGAACGACGTCGTTCCGCACGTGAGGAAAAAGAAATTACATTTTATATTCATCTTTATTTCACCAACCGGTAGCAACATAAAAAAGAAGAAAAGAAACGTAACTAAGTAAACATGAGCACGATGATGTCATATGTGATAACATCATTCAAAAAACATGTCAGTAACAAAACTTCTCAAATTACAAGACGATGATAATATACAATAAAAAGATTTTCTCCAGACTACATTGAGCATTGCGAGCAAACAGTCTACACACACAATTTTCATTTCTAACAACGTTTTCTAAATATCTGGCCGTTAGTATATCTATCAGATAGCTAATTGGTAAGAAATGAAAAAAATTATGACAGTCTCGGCAATATTTGCCGAACTAGTGTGGCTCACTGTAAATTCTAGGGAACGTTTATCTCGCACCGATATATAAGAGGCTTCCGTACCGTACAACAGTACCGGGAGACATTTTGCGTATTTTTTAAACAAAGGTGGTAGAAACAATGTTTCCAGTTGTAAGAGTTGTCGGCGTGCAAAAGCTGTAAAAAAAGCAGTACAAGATGCTTTAAAACGTAGACCTAAGTATAATTTTAAAGAAGTTTGCATGGAGAACGTCACCACAGAAATGTGGGCCTACACAGTGATAAAATGCTATTTTTGGAAATGTCTGTAAAATGGTAATATTTAAAATGTGCTTAGTTATTATACTTGTTTTGAATTCCAGCGTACATTTTTGGATTTTCGTTTCCGATGAATTTCTGCAGTGCCGGTGCGCCACGTGGGCGTGATCTTTTTTACGCCTTTCGCACAACGTTGTACGTGCGCTTTTGTGTTGTTTGTGCAGTCGACCAACAGACGACGCTGACTACGATGAACACCTAGCTGATGACGCAAGTCATGACGTCGTTAATGACATCATCGCAGGCAGACTAATGACGTGCACGGGACTGCTGGAGTTGCCGACATACGTGCCGCAAGGTGCGCGTGCGAGCGTGTGCATGCAACATTTTGATTGATTTCATGCACGCTGTATGGACGACATTGACGTCATTCACGCTAATGTGTCCCAAGTCTTTTTTCTTTTCTTTATGTGACTCAGGTAGATTTTACGCGGCGCCAATGCGTGTCATTGGTCAAACATCCCATGTGTTATAATGTCTTCATACTACCATCGTCGTCATCAAAACGCCGAGATTTACGTGACTTCTAAATCGTACAAATAGTTGCTTATGTCGACCCATGTAGTGGCGCAGCGATGGTTTGCGGGGTCCACGTTCATCAGTAAGGTATAGGTGCTAGATACACAATTCTAACAGTCTCATTTTAGGCCTCATCGCATTTAGCGATAGCGGCATATTGCTACACATGCACAGAGTAGCGTGGTCTGCAGTGTCTGTCTGTCGCTAGGTCTGTCCGTCGGTAACGTTCGTCAGCCCTGCACAAACGGCTGAACCCATCGAGATGTCGTTTGGGGTGCTGACTCGAATGGGCCAAAGGAATCATGTATTAGATGCGGGTGCAGATATCCCAGGGAAGGGGTATTTTGGGGGTTGGGGAATGTCGGCACATTGTAAGCAGATAGCGTCGCAGCAACGCATCGGCGTGACGTGTCAAGTGGCGTCAGCCTATCGCAGCGCATGCCTAAAAATAGCACGCGCTTGCAATAGCTCGGCCAAGTATCGTCACTGTGCTGACACATTTCCGCGAGATGCGTCCGTGCGAATCCCATAATGA